>OFMO01000973.1_pt1 | contig 20737 bp, 21 predicted proteins | sample 1541821 | NCBI WGS metagenome assembly OFMO01 (sample SAMN04209253, study PRJEB22552) | human gut metagenome | biome: gut; material: feces | host: Homo sapiens | place: USA: Oklahoma | reverse complement strand
ACCTGCTGCGCCATGTGGAGAACATCACCACCGTCTTCGGCCTGCCCTGCGTGGTCGCCATCAACCGCTTCCCCCTGGATACTGAGGCGGAGCTGGCCCTCATCGAGGAGAAGTGCAAGGCCCTGGGCGTGAACGTGGCCCTGTCCGAGGTCTGGGGCAAAGGCGGCGAGGGCGGCAAGGCCCTGGCCGAGGAAGTGGTGCGCCTGTGCGAGCAGCCCAACGATTTCCACCAGGCTTACGAGCTGGACACCTCCATCGAGGACAAGCTGCGGGCCATCGTCACCAAGGTCTACCGCGGCAAGGACGTGGTCCTCACCCCCAACGCCAAGAAGCAGGCCAAGCAGCTCACCGAGCAGGGCTTTGGCCAGTACCCCATCTGCATGGCCAAGACCCAGTATTCCTTCTCCGACGACCCCAAGCTCCTGGGTGCCCCGGAGAACTTCACCGTCACCGTGCGGAACATTAAGGTCTCCGCCGGCGCCGGCTTCCTCGTCGCCCTTACCGGCGACATCCTCACCATGCCCGGCCTGCCCAAAGTCCCCGCCGCCGAAAAGATCGACGTGGACGAGCACGGGAAGATCAGCGGGCTGTTCTGATTTTCTATCGTTTCTTTCACTCTATTTATGATAAAAGCACTGCCCTAGGAACAAAATCTCCCAGGGCAGTGCTTTTTAGACGATTTATAAGATTTGGTCTTGGTCAGACACGACATAGGTCATAATGTTTTCGACGTTGCAGCCGAAGATGCGGCAGAGGTCATTGATTGTGGTGGTTGTGATGGGTTTATTCTTTCGGAGCTTATCAATGGTGGAGCTGGAGATGTGATGATTCTTGATCAGGGTATAGGTCGATTCCTTGGAAGAGGAAAGGGTTTCCCAAAAAGGATTGTAAACGATCATCTCTGCACCTCGCTTCCTGCCGTTCGGAATCTCTGCATGAGATATGATAAACGAAATTTTTTACTTGACTATAGTCGTAATAATGACTATAATAAAGGGAAATGCAGGAAACCAAAAAACGACAAGAAGTGAGGGATCCATATGGCTACGGTATGCTGTTTTTGTGGACAGAAATTAGGAAAGATCATGGATACAGGCTATGAGGTCGAGGGGAGCAGTTCTGGTGCCAGAATGTGTTGGCCTTGTAAACAGAAAAAGGATGCCCTGTCCAGCACAGAGGAAGAGAAACGGGCGGAGGCAGTTGCCTTTTTTGAGGGCTGTCTTAAAAACGTAAAACTGGAATCTGATGTGAGAGAACTCACGCAGCAGTTTATTATAGCAGGAGAGGAACAATACCAGAAGCAAAAGAATAAGAAAGAGGCAAAGGAAAAGTACAATGAGGACATTGAGTCTTTTCTGATGACGACCACGAATCATTTGGAGGGATATTCTGTACAAGCTTATAAAGGTATCGCATCCAGCGAGGTCGTGATGGGGACAGGTGCGATGTCTGAATTCATGGCTGGGGCCTCAGACCTCTTTGGCACGGAGGACAGTGCGTTCAGCAAGAAATTGCTCCAGGCCCGGAACGCGGCGCAGAAAAAAGTGGCGATACGAGCGTATCATCTCAAAGCGAACGCAATCGTTGGCTTGAAGTTTGACTACTTTACGATCGGCAGCAACATGATTGCCGTTTCCTGCTCCGGAACGGCTGTTGTGGTTACAAAGAACGCCGGAGATCAGTAAAGCTGGTCCGTGCAGGAGCAGAGAGAAACATGCGCCCAGATTGAAATCTGACAAAAAAGTCCAACTGGATATGATAGAATCGCCGTGTACCGGACAAGCTGGTACACGGCGATTTTTTATGCAACATCAAGTTGTCATCATACGAACGAAAGGGGAGTGTGACCAGTGGCAGTTGCCTACACCACCCAAAACCGCGCCCTCACCGTCTCCCTGTCCGGGGAGCTGGACCACCATCGGGTGAAGGGGGTCATTCGGGAGCTGGAGGGGGAGATCGACCGCCTGCTGCCCCAGCAGCTTGTGGTGGACTGCGCGGGGGTGACGTTTATGGACAGCGCGGGCATCGCCATTTTGCTGCGCCTGTGGCAGCGGATGGAAGAGCTGGGGGGAAGCATCCACATCCGGGACCTGCCGGAGCAGCCGGGACGGGTGTTCCGGGCGGCGGGCCTGGCCCGGCTCATCCCCACCGAACCCATTCCGGAAAGGAGTGACGCATAGCCATGCGGACCATCAAGTACATCAACCAGGTCAGCCTGGTCTTTCCCTCCCGGTCGGCCAACGAGGGCTTTGCCCGCAGCGCGGCGGCGTCCTTTGCGGCGCAGTTGGACCCCACCCTGGACGAGCTGGGAGACGTGAAGACCGCCGTCAGCGAGGCTGTCACCAACGCCATCGTCCACGCCTATCCCGATGCCCTGGGGAAAGTGGAGCTGAAGCTCCGCCTCTATCCAGAAAATGAATTTGAGGTCGTGGTGCGGGACTGGGGCGTGGGCATCGAAAACATCGACCAGGCCCGTGCCCCCCTCTTCACCACCGGCAGCGAGGAGCGGGCGGGGATGGGCTTTACCATCATGGAGAGCTTTATGGACACGGTCAAAGTCCGCTCCAGGCCGGGAAAGGGGACCACCGTCACCATGCGCAAGCGCTTTGCCCTGCGGGTGGGGGCCAAGGGGTGAGTGTCCCCGAAGCCCTGCTCCGGGCCGCGCAGGCCGGAGATCAAGCCGCCTGCGGGCAGCTCGTGGAGGAAAACCAGGGGCTTATTTGGAGCATCGTGCGCCGCTATGCCCGTGGTCATTTGGAGCTGGACGACCTGTATCAGCTGGGCTGCCTGGGTTTTCTCAAGGCGGTGCAGGGGTTTGATCTGGCCTTCGGGACGCAGTTTTCCACCTATGCCGTGCCCAAGATCGCGGGGGAGATCCGCCGCTTTCTGCGGGACGACAGCATGGTGAAGATCGGCCGGGGGCGGAAAGAGCGGGGCTATCTCATCCAAAAGGCCCGTGCGTCACTGTCGGCAGAGCTGGGGCGGGAGCCGGTCCTGTCGGAGCTATCCCAGGCCACCGGCCTGACTCCGGAGGAAATTGCAGAGGTAGACTTAGCCACCGCCCCGGTCGCGTCGCTCCAGGCGGAGATGGGGGAGGACGGGCTGTCTTTCGAGGGCGTGCTGGGCAGTGACTCCCCGGAGGAGAGCATCGTGGAGAAGCTGGCCCTGCGCACGGCGATCGACGCCCTGCCGGAGCGGGAGCGGCAGCTGATCTTACTGCGCTATTTCAAGGGCCTGACCCAGGACAAAACGGCGAAGGTTTTAGGCATCAGCCAGGTGCAAGTCTCCCGGCTGGAAAAGAAAATTTTGCTGCGCCTGCGGGGGGAGCTCAGCGGTGGGTGAGCAGGGCCTCGCTGTCCACGATGCGGTCCTGCGTCCCGACCTTGTCCCAGGAGAAGAGGGGGATGAGGTCACGGGGATGTACCGGCTCCGGTTTGGCCAGCAGACCGGCGGCGTGGGCGAGAAAGCCAGTGACGGCCTCCGGCGTGGTTTTCTGCCGGAGCACGCCCACGTCCAAATCCCGGTCCCGTTTGCTCAGCCGCCGCCCGTCCGGGCTGACCAGCAGGGGCAGGTGGCAGTAGGTGGGGACGGGGTAGCCAAGCTGCTCCAGCAGCCAGATCTGCCGGGGCGTGGAGGAAAGCAAGTCCCAGCCCCGCACCACGCGGGTGATGCCCATGGCCCCGTCGTCTGCCGTCACGGCCAGCTGATAGGCGTAGACGCCGTCCGAGCGGCGGAGGATGAAGTCACCGCACTCGCTCTCTAATTTTTGCCGCTGGGGGCCGAAATTTCCATCGACAAACGAGATGACTTCCGCCGGGACTTTGAGGCGCCAGGCGGGACGCCGACCGCTCTCTAGGAGGGCGGTTTTTTCTTGGGCAGACAGGCTGCGGCAGTGGCCGTTGTACACTCTGGCTCCATCCGACGCATGGGGGGCGGAGGCGGCCAGCAGCTCTTTCCGGGTGCAGAAGCAGGGGTAGACCAGGCCCCGGTGGGCCAGTGTCTCGAACGCCGCTTCATACTGCGCCGTCCGGTGGCTCTGCTGGTACGCGACCTTCCCGGCCTGCCAGCCCAGGTCCCAGTCCAGCCCAAGCCAGTCCAGATCGTCCGCCAGCTGGTCGAGATAAGCAGGCTTGCAGCGGTCGGGGTCCAGGTCCTCCATCCGCAGCAGCATTTCCCCGCCTAAGGCCCGGATGTCCAGCCAGGCCAGCAGCGCGGCAAATAAATTCCCCAAATGCATCCGCCCGCTGGGGGAGGGCGCAAAGCGGGCGCGGGGCGTTTTATGATCTGGCAACATAATAAGTATCCTCCATCCATTTTGCGGGATTGTTCTGAATATACTCCGCAATGCGAAGATAATCTTCCTCACAACGAATCACATGATCATAGTATGATCGTTGGAAAATCGGAAATCCCAACGCTTTCGTCACCAACGACTTAAATGCCTTGATCCTCATCGACAGATCGCTCGTAGGGGCCGCAGACCCCTGCGGCCCGCCCAACGTCTGCCGAATGAAAACGATCATATGAAGATGATTCGGCATGATAACGTATTGCTCGATACCGGGAATCCCACGCAAATACTTTTCTACAACGGTGCCCCAAGCGGTCAGGTGGCTGCGCGGGCCGCAGAGGTCTGCGGCCCCTACAATGGAACTGAGGACGGGTCTTTTTTCTTTTGTGCAGATGGTGACGAAATAGGCACCGCTTTGGCCGTAGTCGTAATTTGGCAAGCGTAGAGATTTTCGTTGCAGCATGGGTCCACATCCTGACATGAGAAGTAGTTCTTATTTTACCACAGTTGTCCTTGGAAAGGCAAACCTTGCCTTTTGGGGGCTGGTAGGGTAAAATGAGGTAACTGATTAGAAAAAGGAGCAAATCCCCATGTCCATCACAGCAGTACGCGCTTACCTGGCCCGGTTTGGGCTGGACAGCAAAGTTTTAGAGTTCCCCGTTTCCAGCGCCACGGTCGAGCTGGCCGCCGAGGCCGCGGGGGTCATTCCGGCCCGCATCGCCAAATCTCTGTCGTTCAAGGTGGACGGCGAAGCCATCCTGATCGTCACCGCCGGGGACGCGAAAGTGGATAACCCCAAGTTCAAGGCGGCCTTCCACACCAAGGCCAAGATGCTCACCCCCGACGAGGTCACCGAGATGATCGGCCATGCCATCGGCGGCGTGTGTCCCTTCGGCATCAAGGAGGGCGTCAAGGTCTACCTGGATGAATCCATGAAGCGATTTGACAGCGTGTTTCCCGCCGCGGGGTCGTCCAACAGCGCCATCGAGCTGACCTGTGACCAGCTGGAGCAGGTCGCCCAGAACTGCCAGGGCTGGGGCGATTTTTGTAAGGGTTGGGCGTAAGAGCTTACAAGAAAAAACAACGGCTGTGGCCCCGTGTGTGGGGTTCGGCCGTCGTTTTTATGTTAAGATTTAATTTTTTAACGCAGTCAGAGGAACAACGAACACACCGTCTGGACGGCGATAGGCTGCGTTGGACATTCCGCAAAGAACACAGAGAACAGCCGGAGGTTTCCCCTTGGGGTCTGCTGCGATCTCTTTTTGAATGAGCAGGAGATTTTCGGCGGCTGCGTCGATTTGATTGGCACCCAACTTGATCTCAAAAGCACACCACTGGCCGTCCGGCAATTCGATGACGGCATCGATTTCTCGGCTGTGATAATCCTGATAGTGATAGAGAGAACCACCGAAGGACTCAGCATAGATTTTTAGGTCTCGTTCACACAGGGCTTCAAAGAGAAAACCCAGCGTCTCCAAATCTCCCAGCAGGCTGGTAGGCGTCACTTTGAGCAGGGCACAGGCCAGGGAGGGGTCAGAGAAATGTCGCTTCACCGCTTGCTTCACCCGCACGGATGAGCGGATCCCTGCGGAGAAGGGAGGCTGATTGTCGGTGAGAAACAGCCGCTCAAAGAGGTCAAGATATTCTTTGACGGTTTCTACGTCAATGTCTTCGTCATCAACTTCTTTGATGTCATTTTTCAGCGTTTTGTTGGTGGCGGTGGTAGTTTCATTCCGGGCTAGGGAACGTAGGAGTAAACGCAGTTTTGTTTTGTTGCGCCGGATGCCATCGATATGGAACACGTCGTCGTCGATGACGGCGTTGAGGTATTCTGTGGGCAGCAGGGCGGCCTGCTCTACGGGAAGCTGAATGGCGCCGGGCCAGCCACCCCGGATGATAAGAGCAATTAGATTTTTTAGATCGACCTCACCGGTCAGTGCTGTGGTGATTTTCCCTCGACAGAGGGCTTCCAATGAGACTTTTCCAGAGGAATCCCCGGACTCATAGAGTGACATCGTCCGCATCCGTAGCTTGCCAATGCGTCCTGCGCCGCTGTGTAAGATCCCTTTGTGATTGGGGGTTGCCGAGCCAGTCAGGATGAACTGGCCTTTTTCTGCACTCTGGTCCACTTGGTAGCGCACGGCATCCCAGATAGGGGGGACCTCCTGCCACTCGTCGATCAGACGTGGCGTTTCGCCTTCCAGAACTAAGGCAGGAGATAACTCTGCCAGCTGTCGGTTTTGGAAGTTCCCAGCGGGGTCGCCCATAAAAATTTCACTGTTGCAGTGGTAAGACGAAGTCCAGGTTTTACCGCACCACTTTGGTCCTTCGATGCAGACAGCGCCGAAGACTTTTAGATATTCCTCGATTTTTGCATCTAAAATTCTTGGGAGATACTTTGTTCGGTCCATCTTGCTCACCTCTAGAAATAGGATACCCTAACCCGATCAATTTCGCAAGAGAAACCCGATAGATTTTGTTGTTTCAACCCGACTAATTTTTAGATTTCAATCCGATTGATTTTTAAAAATGATATAATAAATCAGGCAGCGTTACGATGAAAAAGTCTTGAAAGAGGTTCAGCCCTTTGCTGAGCGCATCGCTGACCGGGTTCGGTACCACAGTCAGCAGCAGGAAGCAGGTGCCCACCGCCAAGCTTCCCAGGACCACCCGTACCACCTCTTTCTGCCATAAATGGTTCAAAGTACGCAGCGGTGTGGCATCCTGCTCCGGTGGCAGAGTAAGCGGCGCATCCATATCCGCCAAAATTCTCCGGCAGGTGGGGCAGTGGGGAAGATGCTGTTGGATGAGAGCTTGGGAATTCTGGCTGAGGGTGTGGTCCAGCCAGAGGGGGAGTAGGTCCTGCACAAGGTCACAGGTGTGGTCTGGTTTCATTGGGTACCTCCTTCCTGCCCGTCGTTCCCCATGGGGTCGGGGTGAGTGGGCTGCTTGGTGAGAAAGCCTGCGTCGGTGAGGGAATAGGTCAGGGTCTGGTCTTGGAAGATCACGGTCACGGTGAAGTCTTCTGGATATTTTTTCATGGCCTCCACCTGCTCCGGCTGGATGGGCCAGGCGTAGCAGATGGCCTGCCCGGCATTCGCGTGCCCCAGCCATTCTTTGCAGACCCGGATGGTCATACCGATGGTAGCAGTGGTGCCGTCGGCAAGCTCCCCTTGGATGTACTCTGTCTTGGGACAGAGGACGGCGTTGTGCATGGTGAAGAGGATGCCCCAGCGCTGGCCGAGATAGGACGCGGGGCTGCGATAGAAACCGGTGGTGATCTCTGCGTCTGACCTGCTGGCGAGGACGGGGTGCCGCACCAGCAGGGTGCCGCCCGTTGTCAGCAGGCCGAAGGCCAACAGCACGGCCAGTGCCAGCCCAACGAGCTTCCGTCGTTTCCGCCGAGCCGGGACGGGTAGGGGCGGCAGGGAGGTTTCTTGCGTCTGGGGGCGAAGAGCCTCTGCTTTCTTCCGGCAGGCTGGGCAGGCGGCAAGATGGGCCTCTACCTCCTCCCGGCTGCCAGGGTGCAGCACGTCATCCGCCCACAGGGACAGCAAGTCTTGGATCATGTTACAGGTCAGGGTCATGCTGGTCCACCTCCTTGAGATAGGCAACGATTTTTTCTTTGGCCCGGTAATAGGTCACTCTGGCCCAGCTGGGGGTTTTGCCGAAGAGGGCGGCGATGCGGTCATAGGGCAGCTCCCCAAAGACCCGCAGGGTGAAGACCTCTTTGTAGGGCTCGGCCATGGTATGCAAAAATTGATGGATGAGAAACGCCTGCTCCCGGTCCATCAGCTCGTCTGAGATCGACACCTCGCTGGGCGTCTCCCGCAGTTCCTCCCAGGAAACGGCCCGCCCCCGCTTCCGGCAGTGGGAGTAGAAGGTGTTCCGGCCGATGGTGAACAGCCAGGCCCGAATATCTTTTCGGCCGTCATATTGCTCCAGGGCCTTGAGTGCCCTGAAAAACGTCTCTTGGGTCAGCTCTTCGGCCAGATGATGGTCACAGGTGAGGCCGCAGAGATAGTGGAAAACATCGGAGAAACAGTCTTGATAGATATGGTCAAATCCCACGGCAGGTACCTCCTTTCACTGGAATAACGCGGGGGAAGGGGAGTTGTTACAGGAAATTGAAAAATTTTTAGAATTTTGGGGATGAAAAAAGAGAGAGTTCCGAAATAGAACTCTCTCTAAAGATGGTCGGAGTGTCGGGATTTGAACCCGAGGCCTCTTGAACCCGAACCAAGCGCGATACCAAACTTCGCCACACCCCGATATGCTAATCTATTATACGAGATACCTGGGAAAAAGTCAACCCGCAAAACACAATTTTTCCCGCACCTGCGCCTGCATTTCCGCCGCCCGCCGTGCATAGGCATAGAAGCAGCAAGGAAAGGGGGCCTGACCCATGGCGGGGAACGGGACAAGGAAGAAGCAGGAGAACCTCTCTCCGGGGGAGAAGCGGCGGCTGCGGCAGCTGCTCCTTTGCCTGGCCCTGTTCGGGGCGGTGTTTTTGGGCCGGGGGATGGACCTGGGGCCGGTGACGGAGCTTTCCCAGCAGGTGGGCCAGCTGGTCCGGGAGGACATGGACGTGCAGGAGGTCTTTGCCAGGATGGGTGCGTCGTTCTCCCAGGGAGAGCCGGCGGTGGAGACATTTCGGGCCTTGTGGGAGGATGTGACGCATTGGGGTGAGCCGGAAGGGTCCTGAGCTGCACAGCACCGGCGGCTTTTGGCTGCTGGTGGGGGCACTGCTGCTGGCGGCGTCGGTGCGGTTTTTGTTGTGGGTCGCGGTGGCGGTGGCTGTCCATGAGGCGGGGCATATCCTGGCCATCCGCGCCCTGGGGGGGCGGATCGAGAGCCTGCGGCTGACCGGGGTCGGTGCCGTCCTGCGGACCCGGCGGGCAGGGCTTTGCTCCTATCGGGAGGAGTGCCTCGTGGCCCTGGCCGGTCCGCTGGCGAGTTTGCTCCTGGCGCTGGGGGCCGGGACCTGGGCCAGGGTGTTCGGCGGGGCGGATGCGTATTTGCTCACGGGCATCAGCCTGGCCCAGGGGGTCTTTAACCTGCTCCCGGCGGGTCCGCTGGACGGAGGCAGGGTCCTGCGGGCCGTGTCCTCCTGGCTGGTGGGTCCGCACCGGAGCGTGGTCATCTGGACTTGGGTCACGCGGGGGCTTGGGATCGCGCTTCTGGGTCTAGGGGTCTGGGCGCTGCTGAACGGCGGGAGCTTCCCGCTGCTGCTCTGCGCCCTGTGGCTGCTGTGGCCGGGGCGGCGGGGGTGATTGACCCAATCGGTAAATTGTGGTAAACTACCTTCTGTACTGGTATCACCATGTAGCACCATACCCAGAACACAGGAGGGATTCCCTATGGCAAAAAAACATTCTCTGGGCCGTATGCTGGTCTTCGGGGCGATCACCGGCGCCCTGGGCGGCATCGCCGCGTATAAGCACAGAAAAGCCATCGAGCGCACGCTCCAGGACATCGCCGACCAGATGGACGCCTGGGAGGACGACGGCGACTTTTTCCACGATGACGACACCGTGGTCCACACCATGCCCAGCGCCTCCAGAGAGGAAGCCTCCGCAGAGGCTCCTGCCGAAGCAGAGGCGGAGGACCAGATCCCCGCGCAGGAGGAGCAGAGCGAAAGCGAAGCACCTGAGGCTGACGACAGCGACTTTGCCACCCCGGAGACGGACGCATAAACGCAGCGGTACGAAAAAACACCCCCTACCAAGGTTTTGATCCACCTGGCAGGGGGTGTTCTGTACGTTTGGGAAAAAGCGCAGTCCTTAGCTCAGTCCTTCATCAGCAGGTACATGACAGCCTTCTGGGCGTGCAGCCGGTTCTCGGCCTCGTCGAAGATCTCATCGGCGTGGGCCTCGAAGACCTCAGCGGTGATCTCCTCGCCCCGGTGGGCGGGCAGGCAGTGCTGGACCATCGCGCCGAGGTGGGCTGCGTTCATCACGGCGTCGTTGATCTGATAGCCCTCGAAGACCAGCTTCCGCTCGTTGAACTCGCCCTCCTGGCCCATAGAGGCCCACACATCGGTGTAGAGTACGTCGGCGTCTTTGGCGGCGGCCAGGATGTCGGAGGTGCAGAGGAACTTGCCGGGATACTGCTCGGCAAAGGCCAACACCTCGGGGGCGGGGCGGTAGGTGTCGGGGCAGGCGATGGCCACGGACATGCCGACCTTCAGGCCACCCACGATGAGGGAGTTGGCCATGTTATTGCCGTCGCCCACATAGCAGAGCTTCAGCCCCTCCAGCTTGCCCTTGTGCTCCCGGATGGTCATCAGGTCAGCCAGCACCTGGCAGGGGTGGCAGAAGTCGGTCAGGCCGTTGATGACGGGGATGGTGGCGTATTTGGCCAGCGTCTCCACTTCCTCCTGGGCGAAGGTGCGGATCATAATGCCGTCGCAGAAGCGGGAGAGGACGCGGGCGGTGTCCTCCACCGGCTCGTGGCGGCCGATCTGACTGTCCTTGTCAGACAGATAGATGCCCTGGCCGCCCAGCTGGTAGATGCCCGTCTCGAAGGAGACGCGGGTGCGGGTGGAGCTTTTCTCAAAGATCATGGCCAGGGTCTTCCCGGCCAGGAAGGGGTGCTGGATCCCGGCCTTTTTCATGGCTTTGAGCTGGTCGGCGGTGTCCAGAATTTCCAGAATGTCCTCGCTGGTCAGGTCCAGCAGCTTCAGCAGATCTTTTTTCATGGCGGTTTGTTTCCTTTCTCAACCGTTTTCCGGGGGGCTTAGTCGTGCAGGGTCTGCTTCATGATGGCCAGACCTTTGTCCATTTCGTCCTTGGTGATGACCAGGGGAGGCAGCAGACGCAGGCGCTCCCCGGCGGTGAGGCAGAGCAGGCCGTTGTCCAGCAGCAGGGTGGCCAGCTCCTTGTTGGTGTGGCCCTCTTTCACGTCCACGCCCAGCATCAGGCCCATGCCGACCACACCGCCCAGCCAGGGGCTGCCCAGGTTCTCGATGCTGGTCCGCAGATACTGGCCCTTCTCCTGCACTTCCTTTAGGAAGGCGTCATCCAGCTTTGCCATGACGGCTCCGCCTGCGGCGGTGGAGACGGGGTTGGCCCCGAAGGTGGAGCCATGGGTGCCGGGGGTCAGTACGGCTGCGCACTTCTCGGAGGCCAGAATACCGCCCAGCGGCAGGCCACCGGCGATGCCTTTGGCGAAGGAGACCACATCGGGCTGGATGTCAAACTGCTGGTAGGCAAACAGGGTGCCGGTCCGGCCGATACCGGTCTGGACCTCGTCTACCAGCAGCAGCCAGTCCTTCTCCTGGCAGAGCTTGGCCAGGGCCTGGACCATAGCCTTGTCCAGCGGGCGCACGCCGCCCTCGCCCTGGATCAGCTCCACCATGACGGCGCACACGTCGTCGCCCCCCTGAGCCTGGATGCTCTCCAGGGTGGGGTCGGCGTAGCGGAAGTCCTCCACGAAGGGGAAGAAGTAGGTGTGGTAGTGGGACTGACCGGTGGCGGTGATGGTGGCCATGGTCCGGCCGTGGAAGGAGTGGTTCAGGGTGATGATGGTGCTGCGGCCCTTGCCGTATTTGTCAAAGCTGTACTTCCGGGCCAGCTTGATCATGGCTTCGTTGGCCTCTGCGCCGGAGTTGCCAAAGAACACCTTATCCATGCCCGTGCGGGTGCAGAGTTCTTTCGCCAGCTTGGGGCCGGGCTGGGTGTAGTAGAGGTTGGAGATGTGACCCAGCTTTTGAATTTGCTGAGTGATGGCGCTGATCCAAGTGGGGTCGCCGTAGCCCAGGGAATTGACCCCGATGCCGCTGGTGAAGTCGATGTACTCTTTCCCGGCCAGGCTGTACAGGGTCGCTCCCTGGCCATGGTCGATGTCCACGGGGAAGCGGGCGTAGGTGTGCATTACGTAGGTGTCGTCCATTGCTTTCAGTTCTTCAAAAGTCATGGGTCTCACTCCTTTATGTGACAGGTTTTGGATTCTTTTTTCTTCCCGGATCGCTTCTTATTCCCAGAGCATCGTCCCGATGCCCTTGTGGGAGAGCATCTCGGTGAGGATCGAGTGGGGGATGCGCCCGTCCAGAATATGGGTGCGGTGCACGCCGCGCTCCAAGGCATTCACGCAGCACTCGATCTTGGGGATCATACCGCCGCCGATGATGCCGCTGGCAAGCAGGCCGGGCACCTCGTTCAGGCGAATTTGAGAGATCAGGGTGCTGTCATCCTTGGGGTCTTTCAGCACGCCGCGCACGTCGGTCAGCAGGATGAGCTTTTCCGCACCCAGGGAGATGGCAAGCTCGGCTGCGGCGGTGTCGGCGTTGATGTTGTAGGCGGTGTCGTTGTCGATGCCCAGGGCCACGGTGGAGACGACGGGGATATACCCGCAGTTCAGCGCATCGTGGACCACCTGCGGCTCGACCTTTACGATCTTGCCCACCAGGCCGTACTTCTCGTCCAGCTTCTTGGCCTGGAAGAGGGCACCGTCCAGACCGCACAGGCCGATGGCCTTGCCGCCGAGGTTGTTGATGATGGAGACCAGGTGCTTGTTGACCTTGCCGCAGAGGACCTGCTGCACCACGTCCATCGTCTCCTCATCGGTGTAACGCAGGCCGTCCACGAAGCGGGACTGCTTGCCGATCTTTTGCAGCATCCCGCCGATCTCCGGCCCGCCGCCGTGGACCATCACGACCTTCACCCCCACGAGATGGAGCAGGATGATGTCGCTGATGACGGCGCTGCGGAGTTCCTCAGAGATCATGGCGTTGCCGCCGTATTTGATGACGACAGTCTTGCCGTAGTATTTCTGAATGTAGGGGAGGGCTTCCACCAGGACGGTGGAGCGCTCCATATAATCGTTCATATCCATGGGGGCCGCCTTCCTTTCCGGTTTGTCAACAATCAGCTGCGGTAATCGCCGTTGATCTTCACATAGTCGTAGGTGAGGTCACAGCCCCAGCAGGAGCAGGCCGCGTCCCCGGCGGTCAGCGTGACCAGGATCACGACCTCCGGCTCAGACAGGACCTTTTTCGCCAGGTCCTCGTCAAAGGGAACGCCCTGGCCCCCGGCGCAGACCTTCAGCTCGCCGGCCTGGGAGAGGAACTTCACTTCCACGTCCTTGGGGTCAAACTCGGCCCCGGAGTAGCCCACGGCGCACAGGACCCGGCCCCAGTTGGCGTCGGTGCCGAAGATGGCGCACTTGACCAGGGGGGAACGGACGACGGCCTTGGCCATCAGCTCGGCCTGCTCCTCGCTGGCGGCGCCCTGCACGGTGCAGGTCACAAGACGGCCTGCGCCCTCGCCGTCGCTGGCGATCATCTTGGCCTCATACTCGCAGACGTAACGCAGGGCCTCCACCAGAGCGTCGTAATCCGCGCCGGGGCCGGTGATGGGAGCGTTGCCCGCCAGGCCGTTGGCCAGGACCACGCAGGTGTCGTTGGTGGAGGTGTCACCGTCCACGGTGATGCGGTTAAACGTCTTGGTGACGATATGGCGCAGCATGTCCTGGAGCACGGCCCCGTCGATGGCGCAGTCGGTGGTGACGGCGCAGAGCATGGTGCCCATGTTGGGGTGGATCATGCCGGAACCTTTGGCGATGGCACCAACGGTGACGGTCTTGCCGCCGATCTCGGTGGTCACGGCGATCTCCTTGATCTTCAGGTCGGTGGTCAGGATGGCGTGGGCTGCGTCGTTGGATGCCTGCTCGGTGTCAGCCAGAGCTGCCACCAGGGCGGGGACCCCGGCCTCGATGGCAGTGATGTTCAGCTCCACGCCGATGATGCCGGTGGAGCAGACGGCGAAGTCCTGGGGAGCCAGGCCCGTGGCGGCGGCCGCAGCGGCGGCCATGCGCTTGGCATTTTCCATGCCCTTGGGGGCGCAGGCGTTGGCGTTGCCGCTGTCCAGGATGATGCCCTGGGCCTTGTGATCGGCCAGATACTCCTTGGTCAGGATCACGGGGTCGGCCTTGACCACGTTGCGGGTATATGTCCCGGCGGCGGCGCAGGGCACGTCAGACAGGACCATGGCCAGGTCCTTCTTGTCGGGGACGGGGGTGGTGAAGTTATCTTTCACGCCGCAGTGGATGCCTGCGGCCTTAAAACCTTTGGGGGCGGTCACGCCGCCGGTGATGATATTCATGGTAAGATCCTCCTAGTGTTAAAGTCCTGCGTCCTCGTCGAAGCCGAGCATGAGATTCATGTTCTGCACGGCCGCGCCGGAGGCACCCTTGCCGAGGTTGTCGAAGAGGGCGGTGATGGTCGTCTGGTCCTCGTGGCCGCAGACGATCAGGCGGAGCTGGTTCGTGCCGACCAGAGTGTCGGAGTAGATGACGGACTCATCCCCGCCGAAGGGAGCCACGGAGACGAAGGTCTGGCCCTCATAATAGGCGTCCAGGACGTTGTAGATGTTATATGCCGTGGGTCCGCCGGGCAGGGTGTCGTTGCGGAGCATGACGGTGGTGGCCATGCCCTGGATGTAATCGCCTAAGATGGGATGGAAGACGGGGGGAGCATCCAGGCCGCAGACGTGGACCATTTCGGGCAGGTGCTTGTGGTGGAGCGTTGTGCCGTAGATGCGGGCGGATTCATGCCGGGGGTCCCGGTTCGGGTCCTGGTACTCGGCAATGAGCTTCTTGCCGCCGCCGGAGTAGCCGGTCAGGGAATAGGCACACAGGGGGTGGTCCGGGGGGATCAGCCCCAGCTGGACCAGGGGATAGACAGAAGAGATGAAGCCGGAGGCATGACAGCCGGGGTTGGCGACTCTCTTAGAGTGGATGATCGCCTCCCGGTGTTTGAGGGAGAGTTCGGGGAAGCCGTAAGCCCAGCCCTCTGCCGTCCGGTGGGCGGTGGAGGCGTCGATGACCTTCGTGTTGGGGTTCTCGATCATGGCCACGGCTTCGCGGGCCGCGTCGTCGGGCAGGCAGAGAAAGACCAGATCCGCTGCATTGAGACATTTTTTGCGCTCGGCGGGGTCCTTCCGCTTCTCCTCGTCGATGAGGAGAAGCTCGATGTCCTGGCGGGGGGTCAGCCGGTCATAGATTTGCAGGCCGGTGGTGCCCTCCCGTCCGTCAATAAAAATCACAGGTTTCATGGTCATGCACGCTCCTGGATGAAGTGTTTGATGTTTTCGATCTGGACCTTCACGGCCTCCGGGGCGGGGCCGCCGTAGACCTTCCGGCCGTTGACGCAGGTCTCCAGGGACAGGGCATCGTACACGTCCTCCTCGAAGTATTCCGAGACCTTCTTGTATTCCTCCAAGGGCAGCGTCTCCAGGGAGTGGCCGGTATCGACGCAGTGGCCCACCAGCTTGCCGACGATGCCGTAGGCCTCCCGGAAGGGCATGCCCTTCTTGGCCAGGTAGTCGGCGCAGTCCGTGGCGGAGATGAAGCCGCCGTTGGCGGCCTTGCGCATGTTGGCGCGGTTGACGGTCAGGGTGTCGATCATGGCGGAGAAGACCGGCAGGCACAGCTCCACGGTGTCGATGGCGTCAAAGACGGGCTCCTTGTCCTCCTGCATGTCCTTGTTGTAGGCCAGGGGCAGGCCCTTCATGGCGGTGAGCAGGGTGATGAGGGAGCCGTACACCCGCCCCGTCTTGCCCCGGACCAGCTCGGCCACGTCGGGGTTTTTCTTCTGGGGCATGATGGAGGAGCCGGTGGCATAGGCGTCGTCCAGCTCGATGAACTTAAACTCCCAGCTGCACCACAAGATCAGCTCCTCGGAGAAGCGGGAGAGGTGCATCATCAAAATGGAGCAGTCGGACAAAAATTCCAGGGCAAAGTCCCGGTCAGACACGCCATCGAGCGAGTTGTCCATGGGCTTTTGGAAGCCCAGCAGCTCGGCGGTGCGGAAACGGTCCACGGGGTGGGTGGAGGTCGCCAGGGCGCCGGAGCCAAGGGGGGACTCATCCATCCGCTCCATGCAGTCCTCCAAGCGGGTGATGTCCCGGCGGAACATATTGGCGTAGGCCATCATCGCGTGGGCGAAGGTGATGGGCTGGGCCCGCTGCAGGTGGGTGTAGCCGGGCATGATGGCATCCAAGTTGGCCTCGGCCTGGCGGACCAGGGCCTTTTCCAGGTTCACCAGCATGGTGATGATGTGGGGGATCTCCTCTTTCACATAAAGACGGAAGTCCACGGCGACCTGATCGTTCCGGCTGCGGGCGGTGTGCAGACGCTTGCCGGTGGCGCCGATGCGCTCGGTCAGCAGGACCTCCATGTTCATGTGGATATCCTCACTGTCCTTGGTGAACTCGACCTTTCCGGCCTCGATCTCTTCCAGAAGAATTTTCAAGGTGGCAACGATCTTGTCCGCCTCTTCCTTGGCGATGATGCCCTGTTCCCCCAGCATGGTGGCGTGGGCGATGGAACCGGCGATGTCCTGGCGGTAGAGCCGAGCGTCGAAGGAGATGGAGGAGTTGAAGTCGTTTACCTTGTCATCGGTTTCCTTTTGAAACCGTCCTGCCCAAAGTTTCATAGTCGTTGGCATCCTTTCCAAGAAACGGCGGTGAGCAGGGACGAAAAAAGCAGCCCCTGCCCAGCGCAGATCAATTCATCAAATCTATCTTAAATATAGTGTTAGTTTACTTGTTCAGCAGACCCTTTTCCCGCAGTGCCTGGACGGTGTCGGGCAGGCCCCAGAGGTTGATGAAGCCGGCGGAATCCTTCTGGTCATAGTCGAAGGCGGAGTCGTTGAAGGTGGCGATGTCCTCGGAGTAGAGGGAGTAGGGAGAGGTCATGCCGGCGGGGATGATGTTGCCCTTATAGAGCTTGAGCTTCACGGTGCCGGTGACGTACTCGTTGGCCTTGTCCGCGAAAGCAGACAGGGCTTCCCGCAGGGGGGAGAACCACTTGCCGTTGTAGATGAGATCGGCGAAGTCCACGGCCAGCTTCTGCTTGGCGTGCAGGGTGTCCTTGTCGACCGTGATCATCTCCAGCTGCTCGTGGGCAAAGTAGAGGATGGTGCCGCCGGGGGTCTCGTAAACGCCCCGGTCCTTCATGCCGACCAGCCGGTTCTCCACGATGTCCAGGATGCCGATGCCGTTCTTGCCGCCCAGCTCGTTCAGACCCTCGATGATCTTGGAGACCTTCATCTTCTCGCCGTTCAGGGCCACGGGGGTGCCCTTTTCAAACTCCAGGGTGAGGTAGGTGGGTTCGTCAGGAGCCTGGGTGGGGGAGACGCCCATTTCCAGGAAGCCGGGCTTGTCATACTGAGGCTCGTTGGCGGGGTCCTCCAGGTCCAGGCCCTCGTGGCTCAGGTGCCAGAGGTTCTTATCCTTGGAGTAGTTGGTCTCCCGGCTGATCTTCAGGGGGACGTTGTGGGCCTCGGCGTAGTCGATCTCTTCGTCCCGGCTCTTGATGTCCCACTCCCGCCAGGGGGCGATGATCTTCATGCCGGGAGCAAACCGCTTGATGGCCAGCTCGAACCGGACCTGGTCGTTGCCCTTGCCGGTGCAGCCGTGCACCACGGCGTCGGCACCTTCGGCCAGGGCGATCTCAGCCAGCTTCTTGCCGATGATGGGACGAGCAAAGGCAGTACCCAGCAGATACTTTTCATATTTGGCCCCCATTTTCAAAGAGGGCACGATGACGTCATCGCACATCTCATCGACCAGATCAGCCACGATCAGCTTGGAAGCGCCGGTCTTGAGGGCCTTCTCTTCCAGGCCCTCCAGCTCATCGGCCTGGCCAACGTTGCCGGAGACGGCGATGATCTCCGGATCGTTATAATTCTCTTTCAGCCAGGGGATGATGATGGAAGTATCCAAGCCGCCGGAATAGGCAAGTACAACTTTTTTGATCTCATTTTTGTTCACAGACATGATCATAAACCTCCTGAATCAATTTGCTGTGTTTTTCTCATTGCTGAAAGGATAGCACGATTTCCGCAAAATTGCAAGCAAATTTTGCATAATCATCCGAATATTTTGCGAAAAAACCCGGTCTGGTTTCCACAAAAATGAATATTTTAGGGGAATATACGGATATATATGCATAAAATTCGCATTTGGATGAATGATTGACTTTTTTGCTTGGGGCTGGTAAGATAAGAAAGTTATTAAAATTGCTATGCGGGTATGGCGGAATTGGCAGACGCGCAGGATTTAGGTTCCTGTGGAGCGATCCGTGTGGGTTCGACCCCCACTACCCGTACCATCGACTGGACACTGACAACGATCGGTGTCCAGTTTTTTTGTGCAAAAGTTCACCATCTCATACTTTAGACGGATTTATCAAATCACAAAACTAGTGTATATTTAAAATAATATCAAAAATTCACGATAAAGGCGCGCCTTTATCCCGTAGTGGCCACTACGGGATAATCCCTCCTTGTCTCGTGAGCGCGCCCGTCCGGGTCGAGCGGGCGCAGAAACCATAGACCCATAACGAGAAAGGAGAGTACCATGAAAAAACGCATCGGAAGCGTACTGCTCGCCCTGGCTCTGTGCCTGAGTCTGCTGCCTGCAACAGCGCTGGCGGCGGATGGGAACGGCACGACAACGCCGAGTACCTCAACGGAAATGCCCGCCTACAGCGACGGCTCTGGTACGGCAGATGACCCGTGGCTGATTGCTTCGCAAGCGGATTTGATTGCTTTGGCAGAGTTTCTAAACTCCGGTAATGCAGCAACGTTTGATACGGAGAACGCAGGTGTTGGAAACTGCCATGGCTATTACTTCAAGCAAACGGCTGATATTGACCTAACCGGGGTAACGTGGGAACCGATCGGTTATTCTGGAAGTTACTATTTTGCGGGAAACTATGATGCTGACGGACATAGCATCACAAATGCGGTTTCTACTGGAAAAGTTGACCCGGACGGTTTCGCTACGGCTGGCATTTTCGGGTGGGTCGCTTTCGGTTCGGTCAAAAATCTTCATGTGAAAAACGCAAACTTTTTGGCAATCGGTCAAAATAATTACAGTTATGTGGGCGGTATTGCAGGTGTGTGTTATGGTTCATCTATCAAAAACTGCTCGGTGGTGAATTCTTCTCTGGAGAGTAAGCGAAACAACAATAATAACTGTGCGGGAAGTATTGTGGGTTACTCCACTGGCGGAACATTTGAAAAGTGCGCTGCCGAAAATAACCAAGTTAAAACTATGGCTTATGGTGGTGGTTTTGTTGGTGAAGTAGATGATGATCCATCATATGGAGCAGGTACGTCTACATTCACAAACTGCTATACTGCAAACTGCTCTGTAAGCTCTAAAACCGACGATGTTCAGGGAGTGAGTTTGGTAGGCGGTTTCGTTGGTGAGATGACAGATTCCGCATTAACTGTTAATAATTGCTATGTATATCGGGAAATGCTTTCTACCGAGGGAACCGCTGTGCCCGGAATTAAGGCCACTGGCGTTTTCGCAGGTCACCTGTGGGGCGGTAGTAGTATCGTTGATACAAACTGTTTCTTTGGGGCTTGTGGAACAACTGAGAACGCTGGTACGGCCAGTGAAAAGACAGAAGAAGAATTTACAAATGGTACAGTAGCAGGTTCGCTTGGCGAGGCTTTCGCGCAAGGCAAGTTCTATCCGGCATTTGCTACTGACCCTGCTGACTATACCGCGGTGGATGCTGCCATTGCTGAGGCAAAATCCCTGAACAAGTCCGATTACACGGATTTCAGTGCAGTTGATAGTGCTGTGAATGCGGTAGTTCGCGACAAGAAAATCGCAGAGCAGGCCAAGGTTGACGCAATGGCAAAAGCCATTGAAGATGCCATCGCAGCGCTGGTCAAGAAGCCCTCTCCTAGCAGCAGTTCCTCTAGCAGCTCCTCCAGACCTAGCTACAGTATTACTACCCCCGACAAGACGGAAAACGGCTCTGTGAACATCAGTTCCACAAGCGCGAAGCGGGGGAGCACGGTGACGATCACGGTCACGCCGGACGCGGGGTATGTGCTGGATGAGCTGACGGTGACGGACAAGGACGGCAAGGATGTGGCGCTGACCAAGAAGAGCGACACGGAGTATACCTTTGTGATGCCGGCGGGCAAGGTGGAGATCACGCCCAGCTTTGTCAAGCAGGCGGAAGAGCCGAGCCGGGTTTTTGTGGACGTGAAGACGGGCGATTATTTCTATGACGCGGTCCAGTGGGCGGTCGGCAAGGGCATTACGAACGGGACCTCTGCGGAGACGTTCAGCCCTGAGGCCCCCTGCACGCGGGCGCAGATCGTGACCTTCCTGTGGCGTGCGGCGGGGTCGCCGGTGGTGAACTACGCGATGGACCTGAGCGACGTGGCCGGGGATGCGTATTATGCCGAGGCCGTCCGCTGGGCGCTGAGCGAGGGGATCACGACTGGTACCTCTGATCACACCTTCAGCCCAGACGCTGTCTGCACGCGGGAGCAGGCGGTGACGTTCCTGTGGCGAGCAGCGGGTTCTCCCGCCGTCAGCGGCGAGAGCGCGTTTGAGGACGTGGGGGCGGACGCCTACTACGCCCGCGCCGTGGCCTGGGCCGCGCAGAACGGCGTGACCAACGGCATCA
>OFMO01000971.1_pt1 | contig 20745 bp, 18 predicted proteins | sample 1541821 | NCBI WGS metagenome assembly OFMO01 (sample SAMN04209253, study PRJEB22552) | human gut metagenome | biome: gut; material: feces | host: Homo sapiens | place: USA: Oklahoma | reverse complement strand
AAGAACAAGGGCTGGAGGGGATTCATGCACCAAGTCCCCGTTCGTGGCGAACGAAAAAAGCCAAAGGAAGCGTTCTGTGCCTGCAATCCCCTTTCATATATTGAGAATTATCCCGGAAAATGCTATACTAGTACGAAATTTTGTAAAGATTAAAGGAAATGATGCGAAGTGAGTAAGAGAACGAAAGGAAATCTACTGTTATTGTTAACGTCCTTCATCTGGGGAAGCGCCTTCGTGGCACAGAGTTCCGGGATGGATTACGTGGGACCCTACACCTACAATATGGCCCGGAATGTCCTGGCCTTTCTCTTTCTGATTCCGGTAATTTACGTAATCGGGAAGAAGAAAGGGGTGACGGACAACGCGGGTTCCGGAACGGGAATCGATGATGCAGCGTCCGGGGAAGCAAATTGGAAATCCATCCTGCTTCCGGATCGGACCACTTTGGTGGGCGGGATTTACTGCGGCCTGGTAATGGCGGTAGCCAGTTCCTTGCAGCAAATTGGAATCACCATGACGACAGCGGGAAAAGCCGGATTCATTACGGCGCTGTATATTATCCTGGTGCCGCTGATGGGTGTTTTCATCGGAAAGAAAATTCCGAGAATCATCTGGTTCTGCGTGGTGCTGGCCATGGCAGGGTTCTATTTACTGTGCGTGAAAGAAGGGTTTAGCATATCTAAAGGGGACATTTTGGTGCTCTTCTGTTCCGTGGGCTTTTCGGTGCACATTATGACAATCGATCATTTTACCTCGAAAGGGGTGGATGGCGTTAAAATGGCGTGCATCCAATTTGCGGTGGCAGCGATTGTGATGACACCGTTGATGTTTGCGTTGGAGAACCCGTCCGTGAGCGGACTCCTTTCGGCATGGATGACCATTGCTTACGCGGGAATCCTGTCCAGCGGCGTGGGTTTTACCCTTCAGATTGTGGCGCAGAAGGACACGGATCCGACCACCGCCACTCTGATTATGAGTTTGGAATCGGTATTTGCCGCAGTGTCCGGCTGCCTGTTCCTGAACGAGGTGCTTCTCCCGAAAGAAATTCTGGGGTGCATCCTGGTATTCGTGGCGGTAATTCTGGCTCAGGTTCCGCTGCCGGTGAAAAGCAAAGAAAAGAGAACCGTCGCCGAATAGACTCCGCGTATCGTACAAGCAAACACCACCGGGACGTTCCGCAGGGGAAACAGCAAGTTGCTTTTCCAAAGTCCCATCGGTCTGTTATCATATCCGTAACGGAGGTGGAATGAATGGAAACGAAAGATATAATTTTGGAACTTCGTACCCGGCAAGGGTTGTCTCAGGATGAACTTGCGGAGAAGGTGATGGCGACCCGTCAGGCGGTATCTCGTTGGGAGACCGGCAGAACCGTTCCCAATACGGAAACGCTGAAATTGCTGTCCAAGGTGTTGGACGTATCAATCAATGCGCTGCTGGGCGAACCTCGTCCGCTGATCTGTCAGTGCTGCGGGATGCCTTTGGAAGATGATGAGATTATCAGCCGGAACAGCGATGGAACCAAGAATGAAGATTACTGCAAATGGTGCTATGCGGACGGAACTTATACGTACAGCAATATGGATGAGCTAATTGACGTTTGCGTGACTCATATGGTAAAAGAAGATTTTACGGAGGCGCAGGCGCGAGCGTACATGCAGGAATTGCTTCCGACGCTGGATTATTGGAAGAAATACGAATCGCTTAGCGATGGCGGGCAGTTTGAGGAGTTTAAAAAACAGCTTATAAAAGAAATCAACGACCTTCACGTCGAAGGACTTCCGAAGGTCGAGAAACTCAATGCACTCGTGGGCAAATACGTGAATCTGGAATATCCGCTGCCGAACGGCCAAAGCGTGAAGCTCCTGGATGACCGGACGACCTATTTGGGAAATCAGCTGGATTCGGAGTTTGGCGGAGACCGATGCTTTGGAGTACTTGCCGGCATGGATTTCATCATGGTGTCCACTTTCGAAGCAGAGGGAGAGAATCCGGAGCTGGTTCTTTATAAAAAAAGATAAGCAAAAGAGCGTTCACGCTCTTTATATTATACCAGTTTCGTGGTCCACAGGGAGCAGTCGATCACCCGGGTGGCCAGTCCTTCATAGAATTCCGGCTCGTGGCACACCATGAGAATGCTGCCGTTGTACTCCATCAGCGCCCGTTTCAGCTCGTCTTTGGCATCCACGTCCAGGTGGTTGGTCGGCTCGTCCAGAACCAGAATATTGGAATCCCGATTCATCAGCTTGCACAGGCGCACCTTGGCCTGTTCGCCACCGGAAAGCACCCGAATTCGGCTTTCAATGTGCTTTGAGGTGAGACCGCAGCGAGCCAGCGCCGCTCGCACCTCCCGCTGATTCCAGGAGGGGAATTCGTTCCAAATCTCCTCGATGCAGGTGGTATCCACGTCCTGACTCATTTCCTGTTCGAAGTAACCAATCTGCATATACGGATCCTTCTCAATCTGACCTTCCAACGGCGGAATCAGTCCCAGCAAGCTCTTCAGCAGCGTGGTTTTCCCGATTCCGTTGGCACCTGTGAGAAGCACCTTCTCCTTTCGCTCCATGACGAAATCCAGCGGCTTGGAAAGCGGAGTATCGTATCCGATGACCAGCCCTTTCGTCTCGAAAAGGAACCGTCCCGGCGTGCGCCCCAGGTGGAAGTCGAATTCCGGTTTCACCCGTTCCACCTGCTTCTCAATCAGCTCCATATTATCCAGCTTCTTCTGGCGGGACATGGCCATGTTTCGGGTGGAAATTCGAGCCTTGTTTCGGGCCACGAAATCCTTCAGCTGAGCGATTTCCTGCTGCTGCTTCTGGTAGGCCGCTTCGTGCTGCGCCTTCCGCATCTCGTACACCTTCATGAAATCGTCGTAATCCCCCACATACCGGTCCAGCTTGTGATTTTCCATGTGGTAAATCAGGTTGATTACGCTGTTCAGGAACGGAATATCGTGGGAAATCAGGATAAAAGCATTTTCGTAATTCTGCAGATACCGCTGCAGCCATACGATGTGTTCCCGATCCAGGTAGTTGGTCGGCTCGTCCAGCAAGAGGATTTCCGGTTTCTCCAGCAGAAGCTTGGCCAGCAGCACTTTGGTTCGCTGTCCGCCGGACAGCTCCGTAACATCCCGGTCCAGTCCCAGGTCTGTCAAGCCCAGCGCCCGGGCAACTTCATCAATCTTTGCGTCAATCATATAGAAATCATGAGCGGTGAGAAGGTCCTGCAGGGTGCCGGCTTCCTCCATCCGCGTGTTCATGGTATTTTCATCCACATCCGGATCTCCCATGGACATGTACAGGTCGTTCATCTCCTGTTCCATCTCAAAGAGGTAGTCAAAAGCGGTCTTCAGCACGTCCCGTACGGTCTGCCCCTTGGTGAGGACGGTGTGCTGGTCCAGATAGCCCGCACGAACGCGCTTCGACCACTCCACCTTACCTTCATCCGGCGAAAGCTTACCGGTGATGATATTCATAAAAGTAGACTTGCCTTCTCCGTTGGCGCCCACCAGTCCGATATGTTCACCGGCCAGAAGTCGGAAGGATACATCATCGAAAATTTGGCGGTCTCCAAATCCGTGGGTTAGGTGTTCCACGTTTAAGATGCTCATAAATATATATTCCTTTCATTTTTGAAATCACAATCTTCTACATTATATATGAAACGAAGGAGGAAAAACAAGACCGGGAGAAAAAAGGAATTGCGAGGAGGTTCCCCGCAATCCCTTTTCAATTCCTTGTTCTCTCGTATACGGGTATACCATGCATGTCAACAAAATTCACACAAAAAACTTATGAATTTAGTTTCATTTCATAAAAACTATGTTATAATACTGACTAAATTGTTTGAGAGTGAAAAAATAAGGTGATTATGGTGAATATGTATACAAAAGAAACGATTTCGAAAAAAGAGAATAACGGCAAGCATCGAACCGCGTTGGTTCTGGAGGGCGGTGCCATGCGAGGCATTTTCAGCGCGGGAGTTATCGACGTGCTGATGGAAAACAACATTCATTTTGATGCGGTCATCGGCGTCTCCGCCGGTGCGGCATTCGGCTGCAACTACAAGTCCCATCAGCCGGGACGGGTTATCCGTTATAACCGGCGATTCGCAAAGGATTGGCGGTATTGCAGCCTGCGCTCCCTGATGAAGACCGGAAATCTGTACGGGGCGGAGTTCTGCTACCATACCTTGCCGAAGGAACTGGACGTGATGGATAAGGAAACCTATGACAGCGATCCCAGCCGGTTTGTCGTAGTGTGTACCGATACCCGAACCGGGAAGCCGGTATATAAGGAGCTGCCGGAGCTGAACGATGCCGCGCTGGAGTGGGTGAGAGCCAGCGCATCCATGCCGGTGGTATCCCGTGCGGTGCACATCGATGGATACAGCTTGCTGGACGGAGGCATCAGCGATTCCATTCCGGTGCAGTACGCACGGAACCAGGGGTACGACCGGATTGTCACAGTGCTGACTCGGCCGAAGGATTACGTCAAGGCGCCCACCGGGCACGATCACCTTTACGGATTGCTCCTCCACAAATATCCGCAGGTTGCGGCCAGCCTTCGGGACCGTCATGTGGTGTACAATCGGTCTAAGAAAATGGCCCATCAGCTGGGATCCAAAGGGGAACTCTGTGTCATCTATCCGGAAAAAGAACTGGACATCAGCCGGACGGAACACGATGTGGCGCGCATGGACCGCACCTATAAAGAGGGGCGGAAGCGGGCACAGGCGATGATGCCGAAGATTCGGAAGTATCTGGAACAGTAGAAATGAAATCTGCGCAAATGAAGAGGCTGCTTCCCCGGAAGGGAACAGCCTCTTCATTTCGTTTATTCCGTTAGTGGGTTCCATCTTGCTTTTGCCGAACTACCATCCCCATTTGGTCGATACGTTGGATGTACCCCAGCCGGCGGAGTAGTTGACGAAGTCCGGTTTCTTCTTGGTCTTGATGGTGATGGTGACCTTTTTCTTCGCATACTTCTTGATGTTCTTGTACGTCACGGTCTTTGTGGCAATTTTCTTGTTGTTGTTGTACACGTAGACCTTGAATTTGTACTTCTTCATCTTGAACATCCGGTTGTTCACGATGTATCCCGTCACCTTGATTTTCTTATCGTAGTAAGAAATCTGCCATGGAACGAATTTTGCCGTTGCGTACGGTGTAATCTGATTGATATTGCTGTCCAGACGTCCCGGTCTTTTGTAGGTATTGCTCTTCGGTTTCTTTGCGGAAGTGGACTTGGTAATGCTGGTCTTCTTCGCGCATACCGCCTTTACCTTGTACTTGTAGGAGTTGGCCTTCTTCACGCTGTAGTTGAAGGTGATGGTCGCCTTACCGTTGCTCTTGATGGTCTTAATCTTCTTGCTGCCCCGGTATACGTACATGGTGGACAATCCCTTTGCCCGCTGATCCTCCGGAACCTTTATCAGCATCTTTACCTGCTTCGGTCCCATCTTTACTGAGGAGAAGCCCGGTGCTTTGAAATTCTCGGTACGTACGGTGTAGTAATATCCGTCCCAGTAATTGTATTCCAAGCCATTCTTGTACCGAATGGTGTGAACGGTGTAGTACCGGGTGGTTCCCGGAAGCAGTCCGGTGAGATTGAATTTGCCGTGGTCTTTCCCCGAATCAAAGCTGAACTCCTGGTAAAGATCCGCTTCTCCCTTGCCCTTTACGTAGTTATAGATTTCCACTCCGTCCGCATATCCGGTATTGTAGTTTTTGTCCTTGTATACGGCAACCGTCGCTTGGTCGTAGCGGGTAGATGTGCTGCCGAATCGATAGACATCTTCCATCTCTAAGCTGATCTTCGCCGGCGAGTCAAAGGCCAGCGATGTTGCCTTGGAAGCACTCGCTTCCGCAATGCTTGCCGCCGTATACTTATCCTTTGCGGAAACCAGCATCCAGCGGCGCGAGTTCTGATCCGCGATGTTGAATTCGTCGATCTTATTCCGGTAGATCCATACCTTTACGGTTCTGCTGTTGGACGATCCGTAAATGCTCTTGTCGTCCAGGTTATACGCCCAGAGCTTTTCGCCGGCATCCGGCCCCTGCGTGCCGCGGAAGGTGGCGTACACTTCCGTGTATTCGGTGCCGTTCGGATGGACCTTTTCCACCTGACCGTATCCGGTCATGCCTTGCAGAAGGTTTGGATTCGGTGCTTCCGGTGCCTGCACCGTTCGCAGCTGGAAGTTGTTGTAGTTCGCATATTGATCGTTGTTGTAGTCACTATAGAATTTAAAGCTGATGGAAAGCTCTTCTTCCGGCCGGACTATCGGGACCTTCTGTGCATTCTTGAAATCATAGACGAGCTTTCCGTTCAATTTTCGAATGTCCGTAGAATTGATAATCTGGAATCCGATGAGCTGGTTGTTCTGGGTTTTGGAATAAACCTCGAGGACATAGTCCCGGGCGTTATCCACATGATACACACCGTATTGCGCTGCAAAAATATCGAAGGTAAGGACCATATCGAATTTTCCGTCGCTTCGATAGGTGTATTCGATTTTTGACAGCGGATTTTCTCTGTCCGGAGTGTAGTTTTCCGTAATTTTCTTCCCCACAACATCTGCGGAAACCGATGCCGGAATCATCAGGAGCGCAAACGCGGTGGCGATCAGCAGACGACGAATCGTCCTTCGTTTCTTTGTGTTCTTTTTCATATCGGTTCCTCCTGCAGGTGCCTGAACCTGCCGTTCTTCCTAGAGAAGGGAGATGTACTTCTTAACCGGATTGTATCAATTCAAGAACAATGCAACAACACTCGAAAGAGTACTGTCAGTTGAAAAAGAACTTTTTTTCGGTGCAACTGTGCCGGAAGGACCTAGGAGTTCTTCGGGATGTATTTTTTCTCCTTCGTAAAGCCTCGGCCGGTGACGCTGCTCACCTTGCTCAGCACGATGAAGGCGTTGGGATCCACTTCGTGAACCACCTTCTCCGTGCGGTACAGCTCTCGAGGGGAGATGACGCAGGAAAGCACATCGGTTTCAATGCCCAGGTAACCGGTCTTTCCGTGCAGCAGGGTGACGCCCCGGTCGATGTCTGCCAGAATGGCATCCTTCATCTCCTCGGAATGTTTGGTGACGATTTCCAATTTGGTTTTGGCGGTGCCCAGTGCCAGCAGTTTATCCAGCGTCATGGTGTACACGATAACCAAAATGATGCCGTAGAGGCTGGTGTCCTTGTCGGAGAAGAGCATCTGGCCGATCAGGATGATAAAATCAAATACGTACAGGCTGACGGATACCGGAATCCGGAAGAGTTTCTGCAGGACCAGAGGCGGAATATCCATGCCGCCGGTGCTGGCTCCCAGCCGGATGATCATCGCCAGGGAAATGCCGATGCACAGGCCGCCGAAGAGGGCGCTGAGGAACAGATCTTGTGTCAGAATGAAGCCGCCCACGGCCCGCTGCAGGATGCCCAGGAGCAGGGGGTAGAAAATGGTGCTCACCAGGGTGGTGAGGGCGAATTCCTTTCCCAGGATGAGAGCGCCCAGCAGGAACATGGCCACGTTAAAGATGCCCACGAAGATGGAAATATCCATGCCGGTGAAGTGGTTCATGATCAAACCGATACCGGTGGTGCCGCCGGTAATCAGACCGGATGGAAGGATAAAGAAAACGACGCCCACGGCGTAGATGAAGTTTCCGAAGATGATAATCAGTACATTTCGGAGAAATCGAAGACTGAAAAGGGATGATGACTTCATGAGATGACCTCCTTAATCTCGTATCGCATTTATTGCGAAAAAAAAGACCACGCATCAGGAATTTTCCCTGACAGACGTGGATCGAAGCAAAAGCTTAATACATTTTCCATATTGATTTCATCAAGAAATTATATAATAGGAGTCGGACTTGCGTCAAGAGCGGAAAAAATATTTTTTGGAAGGAAATAAACGGACGCCTCTGAAGCCTGAAACTTGACAGATGGACGATGGATACATATAATAACCTAGTTGATAGGTAGGATTTTTATCCCATCTGCAGAATATCGACACGGTAACACTTGATGATAAGATAAAAGGAAGTAACGAATGGAATTGATGATTACCGCGGTTGCCGGGTTCTCCATTTTGCTGGGAGCCTTGGCAACGCATTTGATTAAAGATACGGAAAAGATGGAGCACCTGTCCATGACTTTGGCGCTGGGTGCGCTGGCGGCACTGCTGCTCTTCGACCTGTTCCCGGAGGTGCACGAACTGGTGGAGGCGCAGGGCTGGGGATACAGCCTGGGCATGCTGGTGGTGGGCATCGCCATGCTGAAGGTGCTGGATCTGTTCATTCCGGATCACCACGATACGGAAGAGACCCACGATCATGAGAATGCCGCCCATATCGGAATCATTTCGGCGATGGCGGTAATCCTCCATAATATAGTGGAAGGAATGTCGGTGTACAGCATCGCCATGAATTCCATGTCCGATGGAGTTATTTTCGCTCTGGGCATCGCTATGCACAACATCCCAATGGGTATGCTGATTGATTCCACCATGGAGGAGCGGAAGCGCAGCGAGCGGTACGTCCTTCTGGCATCGGTGACCCTCTCCACCCTCTTCGGCGGCGTGCTGATGAATATGATTGAGGTGCACCTGTCGGAGATTCTGACCCTGACCATGGTGAGCATCGCCACGGGCATGATTCTCTATATCGTATTCTCCGAACTGACGCCTCATGTGTTCCGGACCCGAGAGCATTTGCGGGAGTCCCTGACCAGTGTGGTTATTGGTTTCGCTTTGGTGTGGGTCAGCACCCTGGTGGCGTAATCCGGCAGAAGCGGAAATTCGGAAATAATGGAACTATTTCTCCGGATTTTCCGGAAGGTCTGCTTTCGGAAGGCTCCAGTGATTTCGAGCGGCCAGCAGCCGGAGAACCACAATTAGTGTGGCGCCCAGCAGCATGGCTCCGCCGTAGCCGATTCGGTTCCAGAGAAGGATGCATGCCAATGCTCCCAGCAGGGAGGCGCTGGCGTAGAAATGCTTGACGAAGATGTATGGTCGGTCGCCGGCCATCATGTCCCGCAACACGCCGCCGCCGCATCCGGTAATAACGCCCACGAAGGCTAACAGGATGATGCCGTGGATATTGGTGGATTGGTAAGCCGTTTGAATGCCGTTCACGGTAAAGATGCCCAGTCCGATGGAATCGAACAGCAGCATCAGCGCTTCGTAAAACCGAGTTTCCCGAAAAATCCACGTCCGGATGGCCGGCAGGAACACGATGATGGAAGTGATGATGGATACCACCAGATACACCGGATCCTGAAAGGTGAGGGGCGGATTGTTCCCCACAATCAGATCTCGGATGATTCCGCCGCCCACGCCGGTGGTGAGCCCCAGAATGGATACGCCGAAAATATCCATCCGCTTTCGGATGCCCAGAACGGCACCGGAAATGGCGAAGGCAACGGTCCCCATAATCTCCAGAAAAAACAAAATATCTTCCACGGCAAAACACCCCCACAATTTAATGAATTATTTATTTTCAAACCATCGCTTGTATGGTTTGTTTTTTTGAATACGATTCTGTCAAACAGCCTAACAAGGATACCATTGCAATATTCAAAAGTCCAGCATATAATGGAACGCATGGGACTTTTTCAGAGAAAAAAACAAAGGGGGAAAATAAAGTGACAAAAGAACAATCTCAATATCGGAAAGGAATTTTTCAGGTGGTCTTCTGCATGGTCATCTGGGGCGTGCTGCCCATCTATTGGAAGGCCCTGATTCCCATCAGCTCATCGGTAATCATGCTGTACCGGGTGCTGATGTCTTTTCTAACGGCGCTGCTACTGGCACATCGAAATTATACCTGGCAGGAAATCTGGGCGCCGCTGAAGGAAGACCGAAAGACCATCCGAACTCTTGCCGTCGCCGGCGTCATCATCACCATCAACTGGTCCACCTACATCTGGGCGGTGAATGCGGGATTTATTATCCAGACCAGTCTGGGGTATTATATCGAACCGCTGGTAGTCTGTCTGCTGGGAATTATCCTATTTCATGAACGGGTGACGAAATACAAGGTCGTTGCCATGATTTTCGCCTTGGTGGCGGTGCTGGTGCTGCTGTTTCATTTCCACCAAATTCCGGTCATCGCTCTGGGACTGGCGCTGACATTCTCCGTCTACGCCGCCATTAAGCGTTCCGTGACCGTGGATCCGGTGCTGTCCATGATCTACGAGACCATGTTCCTGGCACCCATCGCTCTGGCAATCATCCTGTATCAGGAAATCAGCGGCAGAGGCGCCGTTGCGACAGGTGCGCCGTATCAGGTGGGTTTGCTGCTGCTCTGCGGATTCTGCACCGCGGTTCCCCTGATGCTCTTCAGCGCCGGCGCCCAGAAAACATCCATGTTCATCCTGGGACTGGTGGAGTACATCAGCCCCACCATGCAGATGATTCTCGGCATCCTGCTGTACCACGAGCATGCCGACAGCGTTCAGTTCATGGCCTTTGGAATTATATGGATCGGATTGGTGTTCTTCACCGTTGGAGAATTCAAGGATACTCGCCCGAATGCGTAAAGCTTCTTCATAAAAAAACAAAATCCGCTTCATCGGAAACGTCCGGTGAGGCGGATTGTTTTTATGCGCTATTCAACCCGAAGGAAGTTGTCGTAGGACTCTTCGGATTCCTTTTCCGGTATGTCGGTACTGATTTTCTCTTCGAAGCGGTCCTTCTGACCGGTTGGAATCGGGGTCGGGTATCCGGTTCCGAAGCAGGCGCTGCAGAAGCCTTCTCCCGGGTGATTCCCGATAATCAGGTGCAGGGTGTTTACATCCAGGTAGCCCATGCTGTCGGCACCGATTTTCCGGGCAATCTTGTCCTGATCGTAGCCGCACCGGCAGGCGATGAGGTTTTCCTTGGTGTCCACATCCACGCCGTAGTAGCAGGCATCGGTAAAGGCCGGTGCGGAGGACATGACGTGAACTTCCGTGGCGCCGGCGGAGCGAACCAATTGGATGATTCGGGTGATGGTAGTCCCCCGAACCACGGAGTCGTCCACCAATACCACTCGCTTCCCCGCAACGCTGTTACGGATGACGTTCAGCTTGATGCGAACCTTATCCTCCCGATTCTTCTGACCCGGGGCGATGAAGGTTCGGCCGATGTACTTGTTCTTGACAAAACCCATTCCATACGGAATTCCGGATTGCTCCGCGTAGCCGATGGCCGCATCCAGACCGGAATCCGGGACGCCGATGACGATATCTGCATCCACCGGATACTGCATGGCCAGCAGGGCGCCGGCTTTTCGCCGTGCTTCGTGAACGCTCTTTCCCTCAATCTGAGAATCCGGACGGGCGAAGTAGAGGTACTCGAAAATGCAGATTTTATGCTCCTTTTCTCCGCAGTGATCCCGGATGGACCGGATGCCGTCCTTGCTGAATACCAGGATTTCACCCGGCTCCAGGTCCCGGATGTATTCCGCGCCCACCGCGTCCAGGGCGCAGGTCTCGGATGCCACGATGTAGGTACCGTCTTCCCGCTTGCCGTAGCACAGCGGGCGGAAACCGTACGGGTCCCGACAGGCAATCATCTTCTGCGGGGACATAATCAGCAGAGAATAGGCTCCGTCAATGCGTCCCATGGCTTTGTTCAGGGCCTCTTCAATGGATTCGCTTTGAATCCGTTCCTTTGTAATTACGTAGGCGATGACCTCCGAATCGTTGGTGGTGTGGAAGATGGAGCCCTGCAGCTCCAATTCCTGGCGCAGTTCGAAAGCGTTGACGATGTTTCCGTTGTGAGCCAGCGCCATGCGTCCCTTGTGGTGGTTGACCACAATCGGCTGGGCATTGATTCGTTCATTGGCACCGGTAGTGCTGTAGCGGTCGTGTCCGATGGCCATATTTCCCGGCCCCAGGTTTTCCAGCACGTGCCGGGTGAAGACCTCGTGGGCAAGGCCGTTGTCCTTGTAGTCCCGGAAGATTCCGTCGTCGTTTACCACGATGCCGCAGCTTTCCTGTCCCCGGTGCTGCAGTGCGAAAAGCCCGTAGTAAACCGTCTCCGCAACATTCTGTCGGTTTTCGCTGAAAATGCCGAAGATGCCGCATTCCTCATGAAGATTGCTCATTCGTCCTTCTCCTTTTTACGATTAAAAATATCAATAGATGATGTAATATCTGACGATAGAATTTAATAACAAAATATATTATACAACGATGGAATTTAAAGTGATATATTAAATTGTTTTTGAGTGCATCGGGACGAAATGGGGCAAAAACGTAATCTTTTCTGGCGGAAAAGTCAGTGAATTAACAATTATTGACGGCGAATAGATTGTTTGATAGATTGTGTTAGAAAGTGAAAGATAATTTATATAAAAGGAAGTGAGGATTATGCGACTGAATCCGGTAGGCACACATCTGTATATCGATTTGAAGTTTCCCTGCCAGCAGAAGGGGGAGAAGAGTCCGGTGGTGATTTTCAGCCATACCTTCGGAGGAAATGCTACGGACAACCGGCGGATGCAGCGCATCCTGATTGCCGGCGGAATTGCAGTGTGTTCTTTTGATTTTCGCGGAGGGAGCGGATACAAAAGCGGCCGTAGCCGGGGAGATATGCGGGCCATGTCTATTTTTACCCAGAAAGACGATTTGGACTCGGTGATCGATCTGGTGAAGGAACAGGATGGAATCGATTCGCAGCGGATCTATCTGCTGGGTGCCAGTCAGGGGGGGTTGGTATCGGCTCTGGTGGCCGGCAATCGGCCGGAGGAAATTCGAGGGCTCTTTCTGGCCTATCCGGCGATGTGCATTCCGGACGATGCAAAGCGGCGGTATGCCAGCCTGGAAGAGGTGCCGGATGAAGTGGAAATCATGGGCCTTACGGTGGGAAAGACGTATTACCAGTATTTACTGGATTACAATTTTCAGAAGGAAATTCGGAAATATAAAGGAAAAGTATTCATCTTTCACGGAGATAATGATGAGATTGTGGATGCCTCCTATTCGGAACGGGCGGCGGCCATGTACGATAATGCGAAGCTGTACATCCTCCACGGGGAGGGGCACGGGTTTTCCAAGAAAATCCAGCGGCTTCTGGCCCGGTTCATCATCAATGAAATCCTGGGCGCAGCGAAAGCTTCCTCTTAGATATTAGCCCTTTCGACAACGCTTTAGCTCCAGTTCCAGCATCCCGTTCAGCAGTTCCTGACCGTGTTCGTCCAGACCGCGAATTCGTTCCAACAGGCGAAGCTCTTCACCGGAAGGAACGGTCACCGCATAATCGCAATCGGCAAATTCTTTCAGGATATTATCGCAACGGTAAATCATGCACAGCGCCAGAAAAATGGGCGCTTCCACGGAGCGGGTGCCGGTTTCGTAGCTGTAGAGCGCCTTTGTGCTGATGTATATTCCGTATTTGTGAAGCAGTACAGCCACGTCCTGTACAGACAGGTTGTTTTGATTCCGAAGTTTTCGTAATTTATTGCCGATGCTTTGCTGATCCATTATGCAATCCTTTCTTTTCTACAAAATATAGGGGAGCGGAAAAAATCCGTCAACGGAATTTCACAATATGAAGAAAAAGTATTTGACAATTCTACAGATTGTAGATAAAATCACCGTATCGGCGGGAAATCGCCGATATAACACAGAGCAATCCGGAACCGGCAGAATTTCATCTACGGAATCTGTCGGTTTTGGATTTTTTGATTTCTATAACGGCACTCCGGTAATCTCAGACGCAGAAACGCCCCTTCTGTTCTGTTTGAGGTTGTATTGCAAAAACAAAAAGGCTATAATCAATCTGTAAAAAAATACTTTTATGAGGATAAAAAGACTTGAAGAACGAAAAAACAATTACTTTTCCGATTGACGGTACCGTGGATTCCGCTGCGCTGTTCGGCAGCATGGATCGGAACGTGAAGGCGGTGGAGCGGGCCACCGGAACAACGATTATTCAGCGAAACAGCGAGCTCCTGATTCAGGGAGAGGAGGGCAATCGGGCCCGGGATATGCTGACGAAGATGGCGGGAGAGTTGAAGGCCACCGGCAAGCTGGATTCCCAGAAGGCGGATTACATCATCGAGGCGCTGACTCGGGAGATTCCATACGACGAGCAGGAGAACGCCCGGGATATCATCTGCTATACCCATTACGGAAAACCCCTTCGGCCGAAGACGTTCGGACAGAAGGAATATGTGGATGCCATTCGCCGGAACAACATGGTGTTCGGTGTGGGACCGGCGGGAACGGGAAAGACGTATTTGGCCTGTGCCATGGCGGTGAACGCTCTAAAGAATAAAGAAATCGAGCGAATTATCCTGGCGCGGCCGGCGGTGGAAGCCGGAGAGAGCCTGGGATTCCTTCCGGGAGACCTTCAGGAGAAGGTGGATCCGTATCTTCGCCCGCTGTACGATGCCCTGTATGAAATCATGGGACAGGAAGCGGCGGCCAGAATGAAGGAAAAGGGCGCCATTGAGGTGGTTCCGCTGGCATACATGAGAGGTCGGACGCTAGACAATTCTTTCATCATCCTGGACGAGGCGCAGAACACCACGCGGGAGCAGATGAAGATGTTCCTCACCCGAATGGGATTCCATTCCAAAGTGGTGGTGACGGGGGATATCACCCAGATCGACCTGCCCAAAGGGAAGGGTTCCGGACTGCTGGAGGCCACCCGGGTGCTGAAGAATGTGGAAGGCATCCGATTCTGCTATTTGACCGATGTGGATGTGGTTCGCCACGAACTGGTAAAAAGAATTATCAAAGCCTATAACGAGTACGAGAAGAAAAGCGGAGACAGAAGAAAATGAGAATCGATTGCGTAGACGAGAACGGCAGACTGCAGGAAGCTGCTTTTACAAAGATTCTGGAGGCGGCGTCGGAAGTGTTCCGTCAGGAATTTGATCTGCCGGCAGAGGAAGAAGAGCGGATGGAGGTATCCCTCACCATCACGGATGAGGAGACCATTCGGCAGATTAATCGGGAGTATCGAGACATTGACCGGGTAACGGATGTGCTGTCCTTCCCGCAGTATGAATCTGCAGAAGCGGTTGTGGAAGAGCTGAAATCGCTGGATGAGGAGATTTCGGTGTTGCTGGGAGACGTGGTAATCTGTTATAAGCGGGCCTGCGAACAGGCGGTGGAATATGGAAATACGGAGGAACGGGAACTGACCTACCTGTTCGTTCACAGCATGATGCATCTGCTGGGGTATGATCACATGGAAGAGGAAGAGAAGAAGGTCATGCGGCTTCACGAAGAAAACGTGATGTCGGCGGTGGACCTGAAGAGAGAATAGAAATGGAGAGAGTATGAAATCAGGGTTTATTGGAATTATCGGAAGACCGAATGTAGGAAAGTCTACGCTGCTGAATCAGATTCTGGGAGAGAAGATTGCAATTACATCCAGCAAGCCGCAGACTACCCGAAACCGGATTACCGGAATTTACACGGACATGGAATACGATAACGGAAACGGCCGCCAGCTGATTTTTCTGGATACCCCGGGAATTCACAAGCCGAAGAACAAGCTGGGTGCCACCATCAACGAGACGGCGGTGAACACCTATAAAGGTGTGGACCTCATCGTGTTCATCATCGACGGAAGCCGCAAATTCGGATCCGGCGACCAGTATTTGCTGGATATGATTCAGGAAGTGGATACGCCGAAAATTCTGGCCATCAACAAGATGGACTTGATGAAGCCGGAAGATTATCTGGAGCTGTACAATCGGTATTCCGAGATGAATATCTTTGATGACATCTATGGCGTATCGGCGCTGAACGGAACCAACGTGGAGGAGCTGATTGAGCGCCTCACCGGATACATGGAGGAAGGTCCGATGTATTATCCGGAGGACATGGCGACGGATCATCCGGAGCGCTTCATCGTCAGCGAGATTATTCGGGAGAAGCTGTTGGAATACCTGAACGAAGAAGTGCCTCACGGTGTTTTTGTGGAAATTGAGTCCTATGAGGAAAAACCGAATATCACGGATATCGGCGCGGTGATTTACTGCGAACGAAAATCCCATAAAAGCATTATCATCGGCAAAGGCGGCCGGAAGCTGAAGGGCGTGGGCAAGAGTGCCCGGATGGAAATCGAAGCCCTGCTGGGCACCAAGGTGTTCCTGTCCCTTTGGGTGAAGGTGAAAGAGAATTGGCGGGATTCGGATCGCACCATTCGCAATTTCGGTTATAAAGACGAGTAAAGAATGCTGATTACAACAGAAGGAATCGTACTGAAACAGAATAAAATCGCCAACAACCGGCGGATGATTGTGGTGTTCACGAAGGATTACGGAAAGATTTCCGCGGGCACCGGACTGTCGGAGCGGGGTCGGAATCGTTCGGCCTTGGCGCTGCGTCCTTTTACCTACTCGGAATACGAAATCTTCAAAAACCGGGACTATTACAACATCAACGGAGCGGGGATTAAGCGCAGCTTCTATTCCATCGGCGAAGATATCGATCGATTCCTGGCGGCATCCCGAGTGATTGAATACTTGAACGAGACGCTGGAGGAGGGAAAGCCGCAGCCGCGAACCTTCGAATTGACCATCGAGTTCATGGAGGCCATTACCCAAGCAAAGGGAAATTATGAGACCATGCTCTATGCGTATTTGGTAAAAAATCTTGGAATGCAGGGGGTTATGCCGGAGCTGAATCAGTGCGTGGATTGCGGAAAGAAGCGAGAGGACTTTGAAGCGCCGATGTATTTCTCGATTTCCGGGGGCGGAATCCTGTGTGGAGATTGTATGGAGAGAGAGAAAAGCGACGGGGATACATTGATTTTCAAGCCTCATTTTGATATAGTGGAGGTGTTGAAATATATGGTAAGACATTCTCTTGCCACTTTTTCCAGAATTCAGTTGAAGCCGGAAATTCAGCGGGAATTGAAAAAAATTCTGTCAGAATATTTGGAATACTACCTGAATACTGATCTTTTGAAAGGGGATTTCGATGCATAAGCGAAGTCCCGGCAAGGAGGAAGATATGGAAATTACATTGGAAAAAATCGAATTGGTCAAGGACCGTACCGGTGTCAGCTATCGGGAAGCAAAGGAGGCGTTGGAAGAAGCCAACGGAAGCGTGGTGGATGCCATCATCAATATTGAGGAGTCCATGGATTATATCAATGCCCATGAAGAGGATGAAGAGAGCAAAGAAGGCATTCTGAAGCGTCAGTTGAAGAAGACCATTGCCAAGGGAAATATGTCTCGGGTTATCGTTCGTAAAGGCGATACCATTCTCTTGAATCTGCCGCTGACAGCAGGATTGCTGGGTGCCGTGGTGGCTCCTTGGGGCGTTATTTTCGGTGTTATCAGTGCCGCCGGATTCAATTGCAAGATTGAGTTCGTGAACGATCAGGGACAGATTACCGACATTAACGGCAAGGTGAAGAGCCAGTACCGGAAGGCCAGAGCCCAGGGTCAGATCTACTACGACAAGGGCATGGAGAAGGTGGATAAGATCAAGGACAGCGAATTCTACGAAGACCTGAAGGAAAAGGGAGCGGATATGTACAACGAGCTTCGGGACCGGGGCCAGGATGTGCTGGAAGACTTCCGGGAGAAGACGGCGGAGGGCATCGATTCCGACCGCGTTCGGGAAGGATTCGAAGAGCTGAAGCGGAAGGGATCGGACATCTTCCGGAAGAAGACAGAGGATGAGGACGACGATTTCTTTGAAGAGTTTGATTTGGATATCGACGATGACGAGCCGGTAGTAGTGGATGCAGACGATGCGACAGAGGAAGCAGCACCCGTAGAAGAAGCGGCTTCGACAGAAGCGGAAGCACCGATTGGCGAAGAGACCAAAGAAGATCTGACAAAGATTCTGGAGGAAGTGGCGCAGGAAAGCGGCATCCATCCGGAAAACTAAAAAATAATTTAAAAGTTTGGAGTAGAGAAAGAATGGCAGATAACAACAAAGCAACAATGGAAAAAATCAAAGCTCTATGCAGCAACAGAGGATTCATTTTCCCGGGTTCCGATATTTACGGCGGCCTGGCAAATACATGGGATTACGGTCCTCTGGGTGTGTTGTTCAAGAACAACGTAAAGCAGGCATGGTGGAAGAAGTTCGTGCAGGAATCCAAGTACAACGTGGGACTGGATGCGGCGATTCTGATGAACCCGGAAACCTGGGTAGCCAGCGGACACGTGGGAGGATTCTCGGACCCGCTGATTGACTGCAAGAGCTGCAAATCCAGACACAGAGCGGATCAGCTGGTGGAAGAATACATGCGGGCAAAGGGCGAAACCGTCGCTTGTGACGGTTGGAGCAACGAGCAGCTGGAATCCTTCATTCAGGAGAATCAGGTTCCTTGTCCGGAATGCGGAAAGACGGATTTCACGCCGATTCGGAAGTTCAACCTGATGTTCAAGACCTTCCAGGGCGTTACCGAAGATTCCAAATCGGAAATCTTCCTGCGTCCGGAAACGGCACAGGGCATCTTCGTAAACTTTAAGAATGTTCAGCGCAGCGCCAGAAAGAAAGTGCCATTCGGTATTGCACAGATTGGTAAATCCTTCCGGAATGAGATTACTCCGGGCAACTTCACCTTCCGTACCCGTGAATTTGAACAGATGGAGTTGGAATTCTTCTGCAAGCCGGGAACGGATATGGAATGGTTCGAGTACTGGAAGCAGTATGCACAGGATTTCCTGAAGAACTTGGGCATGAACATGGAGAACATCCGCGTTCGCGATCACGAGAAGGAAGAGCTGTCTCACTACAGCAACGCCACTTCCGATCTGGAATACCTGTTCCCATTCGGCTGGGGTGAGCTGTGGGGCATTGCAGATCGTACGGATTTCGATTTGATGCAGCACCAGAACCACTCCGGACAGGATATGAGTTATATGGATCCGGAAACCCATGAGAAATACGTGCCGTATTGCATCGAACCGTCTCTGGGCGCCGATCGTGTGGCATTGGCATTCCTGATCGATGCATATGACGAAGAAACCCTGACGGATGCGAAGGGCAAGGAAGATACCCGTATCGTCCTGAGACTTCATCCGGCACTGGCACCGTATAAGGTTGCCGTTCTGCCGCTGTCCAACAAGCTCAAGGAGCAGGCAGAGCCGATTTACGAAGAATTGAGCAAATACTTCAGCACCGATTATGATACCTCCGGCTCCATCGGTAAGAGATACCGCCGTCAGGATGAGATCGGTACTCCGTTCTGCGTCTGTGTTGATTTTGACACGGCAGAAGATCACTGTGTCACCATACGGGACAGAGACACGATGGAACAGATTCGTCTGCCATTGTCTGACGTACGTGAATATATTAATAGCAAGCTAGAATTCTAGGCGAAATTTTTAAACAAGGAGAAAGCTTATGGGCAAGTTTGTGTATTCATTCAATGAAGGCTCCAAGGACATGAGAGACCTTCTGGGAGGTAAAGGTGCCAATCTGGCAGAGATGACAAAAATCGGCCTGCCGGTACCTTTCGGATTTACTATTTCTACCGATGCCTGCAAGGATTATCTGAACAAGGGCGGCATGCTGGACGACGAAATCGTTCGGGAAGTGTATGAACACCTGGATGAACTGGAGCAAGTAATGGGAAAGAAGTTCGGAGACATCGAGAATCCGCTTCTGGTCTCCGTTCGTTCCGGTGCACCGGTTTCCATGCCGGGAATGATGGACACGATTCTGAACCTGGGACTGAATGACGATTCCGTAAAGGGCTTGGCTGCCAAGACCGGCAACGAGCGCTTTGCTTACGACAGCTACAGACGTTTCATTCAGATGTTCGGTGACGTCGTAATGGAGATTCCGAAGTCCAAATTCGATCAGATCTTTGATGGCCGCAAGAAGGAAGTGGGCGCAGAGTATGATGTTGATTTGAAGACAGAGGATCTGAAAGTCATCATTGAAGGATACAAGGAACTGGTAAAAGCAGAACTGGGCAGAGAGTTCCCACAGAATCCGAAGGATCAGCTGATGGAGGCGATTCAGGCGGTATTCCGTTCCTGGAACAACGAAAGAGCAATTCTGTACAGAAAGCTGAATAACATTTCCGCATCCCTGGGAACGGCAGTAAACGTTCAGTCCATGGTATTCGGAAATACCGGTGAGAATTCCGGCACCGGTGTTGCATTTACAAGAAGCCCGGTGAACGGTGAGAACAAGATCTTCGGTGAGTTCTTGGTAAACGCACAGGGTGAAGACGTTGTAGCGGGTATCCGCACACCACAGCCGATCGATCAGATGAAGGAATCTTTCCCGGATGTATACGGAAAATTCGAGGACATTGCCAGAATCCTGGAAGACCACTACAAGGATATGCAGGATATGGAGTTCACGGTTGAAGAGGGCAAGCTCTTCATGCTGCAGACCAGAAACGGTAAGAGAACGGCAGAAGCTGCGGTAAAGGTTGCCGTAGATATGGTGAACGAAGAGAAAATCGATAAAGAGACCGCGATCATGAGAATTGCACCGGAGCAGATTGACCAGCTTCTCCACCCGGCATTTGATGCAGAGGAACTGAAGAAGCACACCCCAATCGGAAAGGGTCTTCCGGCATCTCCGGGTGCGGCATGCGGCGAGATTGTATTCAGTGCCGATGATGCAGCCGTTGCAAAGGAGGCCGGCAAGAAGGTTGTTCTGGTTCGGGAAGAGACTTCTCCGGAAGACTTGGCCGGTATGGTTGCAGCGGAAGGTATCCTCACCGCAAGAGGCGGCATGACTTCCCACGCAGCAGTAGTTGCCCGTGGTATGGGTAAGTGCTGCGTAGCCGGATGCCACGACATCACGGTATACGAAGAAGAAAAATA
>OFMO01000957.1_pt1 | contig 20872 bp, 16 predicted proteins | sample 1541821 | NCBI WGS metagenome assembly OFMO01 (sample SAMN04209253, study PRJEB22552) | human gut metagenome | biome: gut; material: feces | host: Homo sapiens | place: USA: Oklahoma | reverse complement strand
GCGCCGGCGGCAAGCGCATCTGCATCATCCACAAAAACGAGCCGGGCATGATCAGCCAGATCACCGCCCTGACCACCGAAGCCGGCCTGAACATCGAGAACATGGTGAACAAGAGCAAAAAGAACATGGCCTACACCATGCTGGATGCTACCGGTGCTGTGGACAAGAAGCTGGCCGAAAAGCTGGCTGCCATCCCCGCCGTGATCCGGGTGCGCATCCTGTAAAGCAAAACAGTTTAAAATGCCCGCCGCGTCGCTCTTGGCATCTTCAGCGGAAAACGATTTTTATTTTAGCAACCCGGAAAAATCTGCGGATTTTTCCGGGTTGCTTTTTCACAGAGAAGGGCCGTGGCGGCAACCTGCATTTCCAAACCAGGATTTTTTACAAGCTGGAAATTCTTTCTCGTCCCATCTGCCGGTTAGTTTTCATTTACAAGCTGTAGTTTGTCTTAAAAAACGCGTTAGAGATAGCTTTTTCTAACTACGCATCGTAAAAAGTTTACACGTATTAACATTCAAGAAAAAGCTTGAAAATGGTAAATTCTGTGCTACAATAGGCTCGACAGAAGGGAAATGTCCACCCTGTTCTCCGGCTTTTGGGCCGGTATATTCATCTTACAGGTCCTGCGGTGCAGGGCCTCTGACAGGAAATAGAAAAGGTAGGGAAGTTACTATGGATATCAAGAAGATCGCACTGTTCGCCGCCGGTACTCTGTTCGGCTCTGCCGGTTTCAAGCTGCTGTCCAGCAAGGATGCCAAGAAGGTCTACACCCAGACCACCGCTGCTGTGCTGCGCATGAAGGACTCCACCATGGAGACCGTCAGCAAGGTCCAGGAGCAGGCCGGTGACATTCTGGCCGATGCAAAGGCCATCAACGAGGCTCGTGCTGTTGAAGCCGAGGCTGCTGTGATCGAGGATGCCGCCGAGGAGACCACCGAAGAGACCGCTGAGTAATTTTCGGTTCGTAAAGCACTGAAAGCCCCAACGTGGCTTTCGAGCCGCCTTCGGGCGGCTCTTTTTTGTGAGAGTGGGGCCGCAGGCGTGCAGGGTATAGCAACCTGACGCTGCGGCAAAAAGATAGAGAAGGATATTTGATATATGAAATGTACCATTCTGCATGAAGGCAAAGGCCGGATGCGCGTGCATGTGGAAAAAGTCCGCATGACTTTGCACCGTGCCGATGTGCTGGAAGCTTATCTGAACCACCATGATGCCATCGTCCATGCCGCCGTTTACGAGCGCACCGGCGATGTGGTCATTACCTATACCGGCAGACGTTCCGCTGCCATCGCTGTACTGGCGGGCTACAAGTTCGATGTGGCCGAGTATGACGCTCTGGTCACCTCCGCCGACAGCCGCAGGCTGAACCGGGAATATCAGGATAAAATGTTCGATCTGGTGGCAGGCCGCTGCCTGCGCAAGCTGTTCCTGCCCGCACCCCTTGACGCTGCCTACACCGCCTTCCGCTCCATCCGCTTTCTCTGGAAGGGTGTGCGCTGCGTGCTGAGCCGCAGGCTGGAAGTGGAGGTGCTGGACGCTTTGTCCATCGGCGTCTCGCTGCTGCGCGGCGACTTTGGCACCGCCGGTTCTGTCATGTTCCTGCTGAATCTGGGCTCTCTGCTGGAAGAGTGGACCCGCAAGAAGAGTCTGGACGATCTGGCCCGCAGCATGGCCCTGAACGTGGACAAGGTGTGGGTGCGCAGCCAAGACACCGAAGTGCTGGTGCCTCTGACCAAAGTACGCTCCGGCGATGAGGTGGTCGTGCGCAGCGGCAACATGATCCCGCTGGACGGCACCGTGCTGGAAGGCGAAGCCATGGTGAATCAGGCTGCCCTGACCGGCGAAGCTATGCCGGTGCGCAAGGCAGAGGGGTCCACCCTCTATGCCGGCACCGTTGTGGAGGAGGGCGAGTGTGTCTTTATCGCCAAGGCCGAGGGCGGTTCCAACCGCTACGACAAGATCGTGGCCATGATCGAGGAATCCGAAAAGCTCAAGTCCAGCACCGAGAACCGTGCGCTGGTGCTGGCCGACAAGCTGGTGCCATGGTGTCTGGGCGCAACGGTGGTCACCTATCTGCTCACCCGCAACGCCACCCGCGCCATCTCCTGCCTGATGGTGGATTTCTCCTGCGCGCTCAAGCTCTCCATGCCGCTGGCCGTGCTTTCCGCCATGCGCGAGTGCGGCAGCTACCACATCACCGTCAAGGGCGGCAAGTATCTGGAAGCGCTGTCTCAGGCCGACACTATCGTGTTCGACAAGACCGGCACCCTCACCCGTGCCACCCCGCAGGTAGTGGAGGTCGTGCCCTTCTCCGGCTGCAACGAGCGCGAAGTTCTGCAGCTGGCCGCATGTCTGGAAGAGCACTTCCCCCATTCCATGGCCAACGCCGTGGTGCGTGCCGCCAAAGAGCGCGGCATTTCCCATGAGGAGATGCACTCCGAGGTGGAGTACATCGTGGCCCACGGCATTGCAAGCCGCGTGGGCGGCGAACGGGTGGTCATCGGCAGCCACCACTTCGTCTTTGAGGATGAAAAGTGCACCATCCCCACAGCCGAGCAGCAGAAGTTCGATGCTCTCAAGCCGGAGCATTCGCACCTGTACATGGCAGCCAGCGGCCAGCTGGTGGGTGTGATCTGCATTTCCGACCCGCTGCGCCCGGAAGCCGCCGCTGTGCTGAACGGACTGCGTGCGCTGGGCATCCGGAACACCGTCATGATGACCGGCGACAGCGAACGCACCGCTGCCGCCATTGCAAAGCAGGTGGGCGTGGACCGCTTCTTTGCCGAGGTGCTGCCCGAGGACAAGGCAAACTTCGTCCAGCAGGCCAAGGCCGAGGGCCACACCGTGGTGATGATCGGCGACGGTATCAACGACTCCCCCGCCCTGTCCGCTGCCGACATTGGCATTGCCATCAACTCCGGCGCTGCCATCGCCCGCGAGATCGCCGATGTGACCATCAAAGCCGACAGTCTGGAGGAGCTGGTGGCCCTCAAGGCCATCGCCAACTCTCTGCAAAAGCGCGTGCACGCAAACTACCGCTTCGTGCTCACCTTCAACTCCACCCTCATCGCGCTGGGTGCTCTGGGCATCCTGCAGCCGGCCTCCTCTGCCATGCTGCATAATCTCTCCACCATCGGCATCAGCCTGAAGAGCATGACCAATCTCCTGCCGGAGAACAAGGCTCCGCAGCTGAAAGCATAATTACCGCAAAAAATAACGCCGTGTCTGAACATTCGACACGGCGTTATTTTTTTATCTGTTATTCCAGCCCGATCTGCTGTGCATACTCTTCCAGCAGCTCCCGCTCCAGGAACGGAGTCTTGACACCCTCGCGGTCACGGTAGGTCTCGTGGCCCTTGCCAATGACGGCGATCAGGTCGCCCTCCTGCGCGTGATCCACTGCGTAGTGCAGTGCATCCAGACGGTCGGGGATCTCCACGAACTTTGCGTCCGGGTTGCCCTTGTTCATGCCCACGCGGATATCAGCAAGGATGTCCTCCACCTTTTCAAAGCGGTTGTTGTCCTCGGTAAGGATGGAGAAATCGGCCATTTTGGCGCAGATCTCGCCCATGCCGTAGCGGCGCAGCTTGGAGCGGTTGCCGCCGCAGCCGAACACCACCACCAGACGGTGGGGCTTGTAGGCGCGCAGGGTGGTAAGCAGGCTCTCGGTGGATACCTCGTTGTGGGCGTAGTCCAGCAGGATGGTGAACTTTTTGCTGATGGGCACCAGCTCCACGCGGCCCTTGACCACGCACTTGCCCAGACCGTCGTGGATGGCCTGATCCGGCAGGCCCAGCACCTTGCCCACGGCCAGCGCAGCCAGTGCGTTGTACACGCTGAACTCGCCGGGCATATTCACCTTCACGTCCATCTCGTCCTTGCCGGTGACGTGGAACTTCACACCCAGGAAATCGTGGGTGCGCAGCAGCTCGTAGCCGCTGGCGCGGTAATCGGCCTGCTCGCTGCGGCCATAGGTCACCAGACGGCAGGTGTGTCCCTCCAGCAGGGCTTCGGTGTTCTCGTCGTCGATGTTCACCACACCCACATCACAGCGCTGGAACAGCTGACCCTTCCAGCTGCGGTATTCCTCAAAGGTCTTGTGCTCACCGGGGCCGATGTGGTCCGGCGAAAGGTTGGTGAACACGCCCACATCGTAGTGCACACCGGCTACGCGGTCCATCATCAGGCCCTGGCTGGACACCTCCATCAGGGCGGTGTCGCAGCCGGCATCCAGGAACTCCCGGAAGGTCTTTTGCAGCTCGTAGCTCTCCGGGGTGGTGTTGGCAGTGTCTTTATGCTGGCCCATAAAGTAGATGCCGTTGGTGCCGATCATGCCCACCTTGCGGCCGGCAGCTTCCAGCACGCTCTTGATCATGTGGGTGGTGGTGGTCTTGCCCTTGGTGCCGGTCACGCCGATCATGGTCATCTTGCGGGAGGGGTTGCCAAAGAGGTTGGCGCTCATCAGAGCCATGGCATAGCGGCTGCTTTCCACCTTCACCACGGTCACGCCCGGCACGGCGGTCAGGTCGATGTCGTGCTGAATGACCAGTGCGCTGACGCCCTTGGCGGCACAGTCTGCGGCAAACTCGTGGCTGTCGCGCTGGGTGCCCACGATGCACACGAACAGCAGGCCCGGGGCCGCCTTGCGGCTGTCATAAATGATGTCGTTGATCTCGGTCTCCGGGCTGCCCTGCACCAGCGTGTAAGGCACACCCTCCATCAGTTGTTCCAATTTCATACAGTCTACGCTCCTCCAAAACATTGATGTGGGGTCACATGGGGTTCTCGTCCTCGTTGGCGGTCATGCGGGCGGGGTCGGTCAGCGGGATCTTCTCCGGCGTCGTGTCCTCCGCCGGGGCGGCCTGTGGGGCCTCTTCGTCGGTCAGGCTGCTGTCCGCAGTCTCCTCCGGCGTTTCCGGCTCCACCTTTTCCGGCACTACATAGCCGGAGGGCAGGACCGGGTCGCCCTGTGCAAAATAGATCTTGCGGGTGCTGCCGGCACTGACATGGCTGAAGTCCAGCCGCCCGGTGTCGGTGGCCGCGCAGCCCTTGCCGTCCTCGTTGTTCAGCATGTAGCGGGCGCGGTCCAGCTTATAATCCAGATCGTTCAGCGTCCCCAGCAGCACGCTGATGCGGTCCTGATACAAAAAGGCGATCTGCTCGGTGTCCGCAAATTCAATGCGGGTCACATCGCTCAACATGCCGTACTCGTCCAGCTTGGCCTGCAGGGTCGCCAGCGCACTCATCTTTGCGTCAGCCTCGTCCACCACGCCGGATGCACTGCTGTCGGATGCGGCACTGGTGCTGGCCGTGCTGTCGGCCTCCGGTACGGCAAAGCTCAGCTGCTCGCCCGGGACGGCGGTGGTCGCTTCACCGCCGTACAGGGTGCACAGCCCGTCCGGCTGCGCGGGGTCTGCGGACAGGATCTTGAACTTGTCCGAAAGGGTCAGCCAGCTGCTGCCCGCCTGCACTGCATAGGTGGGGGTGGCTTCGGTCACCTGCACCACCACGGTGTTGGGGTAGTCGCGCACCACGCGGATGGATTCCAGCAGTGGGTACTGGCGTTCCAGCTCTGCAGCCTTCGCACCGGGGTCAAAGCTGAAGATGTTTTCCTCCACCTGCACCCCCAGTGTCTGCAGGATGCTGTCGGCGGAGTACCCGGCGATCTCGGTCACCTGGGTGCCGTCCGCCGTCTGCACCTGAATGGCGCTGATGCGGAACAGCATGGTCACCGTGAGATACATGCCGATCCCGATGACGCACAGCAGCAGCCCAAATGTTGCCAGACGGCGGAGCCTCCGCCGCCGACGGATGGCGGCACGGGTCAGGCGGCGCTTTTTGCGGCCTTCCCGGCGCTGTGCGTCCCGCTGCGGAGCGGGGCGCAGCTTCTGGTTTTTATTGTACCCCTGTCCCTGCTGCTGCAGGCGGGCGGCAGACCGGCTGTTCTGCGCAGGCCGGCCGTTCCGGTTCGCAGGACGCTGGGCCGGGCGGCGGGCGGCGCTGCCGGTGTCCCGCACCGGGCGCGGCTGGGTGGGGAACTCGATGCTGTTGTCGGTCCGGGTGCGCCGCACCGTACCGTTGGCCGTGCGGGCCGGCGGGCGGCTCAGCGGCTCCCCGTTGAAGCCATAGCGGCTGGTATCGCTTGCCCCGTCGTTCGGGGGCGTGGTTCTCTGCGAAGACCCAGAGGAACGCAGCGAATCCCGGTTCTGGTCATAGGGACGCCCATTATTGCCGTATTGCTGCATTGTCTGCACCTTCTTTCCGGTTTCTTTCTACGTTCAGGCCTTCTTCACAAGCTCCAGCAGGGCTGCTGCAATGCGGTCCAGGCTGTCGTCCACCGACAGGCTGCGGGCATTGCGGCCCATCTCGGCCAGCTTGCCGGGCTGGGTCAGCATCTCCGAGACGGTCTGCACCAGCTTTTCGCCGGTCAGGTCTTTTTCTTCGATGACCACAGCGGCCCCTGCCTTCTGCAGCTCCATGGCGTTGTAGTACTGGTGGTTCTCGGCCACATTGGGGCTGGGGATCAGCACGGCGGCACGGCCCACAGCCTCCAGCTCAGCCATCGTCAGGGCACCGGCACGGCTGATGACCAGGTCTGCTGCTGCCAGCAGCTCCGGCATGTTGTTGATGTATTCCTTCACCACAAGGCTGTCGCCCTCAGCAAAGCCCTTCTGCTGTTCCAGGTCCTTGAACAGCTGCACACCGTACTGGCCGGTGGCGTGCAGATGCAGCACCGGCTTGTGCTCGTGCTGCTCCCAGGCGCACAGGTCACCCACCACTTCATTGACCCGGCGGGCACCCAGGCTGCCGCCGAAGGAAAGAATGACCGTGCGGTCCCCTGCCCCCAGCTGGGCGCGGATGGCGTCGCGGTTCTTTGCCTGGATGAACACCTCCGGGCGCACCGGGTTGCCCACCACGATGGTCTTTTGCGGCGCACCCAGCTTTTCCACAGCGGCGGGCACAGCGGCAAACACGATGTCCACATCCGGGGCCAACAGCTTGTTGGTCACACCGGGGAAGGCGTTCTGCTCATGCAGCGCGGTGTGGATGCCCATCTTTGCGGCGCAGCGCACCACCGGGCCGGACACATAGCCGCCGCAGCCGATGACCAGGTCCGGCTGGACCTCCTTCATGATGGCCTTGGCCTTGGGGCCGGAGAGGGCCAGATTCCACAGGGTGACGATATTTCGTTTGATGTTGTGCAGCGACAGCTTGCGCTGAAAGCCGGTGATCTCGATGTGGTGGAAGGGGTAGCCCGCCTGGGTCACCAGACGGTACTCCATGCCCTCCTTGCGGCCGGCAAAGTGGATCTCGGCGGTGGGGTCTGCTTTTTTCAGGGCACCTGCAATGGCAAGTGCGGGGTTGATATGGCCGGCCGTACCGCCGGCAGCGATCAGAACACGCATGGTGATTCCTCCTGTTTGTCGTTACTGTTCTGCCCGGGCCGCCCGTGCGTCGGCCAGAACGATGGTCTTTTCTCTGCGGGCAGCCTCCTGCTCGGCCTTTGCGGCCTCGTGCTGGGCGCGCAGCGCTTCCCGCTGCTGAGCCGCCCGCTCGCCGTTGCGGCCGATGTTCACCATCACGCCCATCTCGGCCAGCAGCAGGATCAGACTGGTGCCGCCCGACGAGAAGAAGGGCAGGCTGATGCCGGTGTTGGGCAGGGTGTTGGTGACCACCGCGATGTTGCAGAACACCTGCCAGGCGATCTGTGCCATGATGCCGATGCCCACCATCGTGCAGTAGAGGTTTTCGGCCCGGTAGGCGATCCACAGCCCCTGCACGATGAACAGCACAAACAGCACGATGATGAGCACCGCGCCCACAAAGCCCAGCTCCTCACACACCACGCTGAAGATGAAGTCGTTGGTGCTCTCGGGCAGCCAGAGCTGTTTTTCCACGCTGTTGCCCAGCCCCAGGCCGGTCAGCCCGCCGGAACCGATGGCGTACAGGCTCTGCACGGTCTGGTCGGTCATCTTGCTCAGGTCCTGGGTCCAGCCGTCCAGACGGTCCTGCAGATACGGGATGGAGTCCACATGGGACAGCAGCGTTTCCAGCATGAGGCCCGCCGTACCGGCGCCCACCCAGGTCAGGATGCCGCCGCTGCCGGACAACAGCAGGATGGTGCCCACCACGGCCACCGTCAGCACGATGCCGGACATGTGTGGTTCCAGCGCCAGCAGCGCGATCACCGGGATCAGCGGCAGCACCGGGATCACCAGCTGCTTCCACACCCGGACATGCAGCCACTCCCGGAAGTTTATGATCACCATTTTACCGAGGCTCAGCTTTTCCACCTGCGGTGCCTTGGCCGCGAGGCTGGAGCACAGCAGGATCATCTCAAATTTTGCCACCTCCGAGGACTGCAGCGTGAACCCGCCAAAGCGGATCCAGCGGCGGCACCCGTTCAGCGGGGCCATAGTCAGGGTGACCGCCAGCATAGCCAGCACGATGAGGTACCCCGGCACCACCATCCTGCGCAGGAAGCGGTGGTCCACATAGCTCATGGCGAACATACAGCCCAGACCAATGAGCATGCACAGCGCCTGCTGCTTGATGTAATGGAAGCTGTCGCCCATGCGCAGATAACCGGTGGTGTAGCTGGCGCTGAACAGCATGACCAGACCAAACACCATGATCACCGCCAGCGTGGCCAGCCAGTTGATCAGCAGCCGCGACCACGGCCCCGGGTCCCGCTGGAACACCGAAACCGGTTCTTTTCTTTTTTTGCGGATGGTTGCCATCAGCTCGTTTTCTCCCCTTTTTGTCCAATATCCGGCCCTGTGCCCTCAGCGCACAAAGGCCAGGGCAAGCGCCAGGCCGCATACGCCGAGCGCACACAGCCAGTAAAATACCGTGACCGGGCCCGCGCCCCGGGCTTCCAGCCAGCGGTGCAGCGGAGCCGCCCGGAACAGCGGCCGCCCGGCGATGCGGTGGTACAGGATCTGCAAAAGCACCATGCCGCCCTCTGCCCAGAAGGGCAGAGCCAGCGGGATGCTCAACTCTGCATACCCGATGCACAGCGGCACGCAGCCCAGCACCCCGGCCAGATACAGGCAACCGCAGCTGCCCGGGCGCAGCTTTGCGGGCGGAAAATTCCACAGCAGAAAGGCCAGCAGTGCCCCGGCCAGTGCTGCCGGCAGCACCGCCAGCGGGAACCAGCCCAGCCGTGTTTCCAGCATCATGAGGCCCAGCATGGCCGCAAAGGCCGTGCCGCACACGGTGCCGTCGGCTCCGTCGGCGGTACGGGCACATTCTGCCAGCGCCACCAGCACAAGTCCCCACAGCACCGGGGCTGCGCCGCCCAGCTCCACATAGCCCGCACCGGGCAGCTGCAGGCCGGTGGGCAGGCAGCCGTTCACTGCCAGCAGCACCAGCACCGCTGCCGCAGCGGCGGCTTCCAGTGCAAGGCGGGGCAGACGCCGCAGGCCAAGCTGTGCGCGGCTGCGCAGGCGGGCGGCGTCATCCGCCAGCCCGATGGCCCCGAAAGCCTGTGCACCGAACAGCGCGATCAGCAGCCGGGTCATCAGCTGGCTCTCGCTGCCCAGCAGCGTGGGCTGTGCGATGCAGGCCGCCGTCCAGCCCACGCCTACGGCAGCCAGTGTGCTCACCATCAGGCACAGGCCGCCCAGCGCGGGCACCCGGCTCTGCACCGGGGTCTGCGGCTCCTGCTGTTCCTGCGGCCGGAAGCGTTCCAGCTCCTGCAGCAGCGGTGCCATAAAATTGCCGAGCGCCGCCGTCAGCACAAAGCCCAGTGTTGACGCGACGATCAAGGCGAAACGAATCATTTCTCAGTCTCCAATTTTCGCCAGAATGTTATTCTCTGGCGTCTTTCTGCTCTGCGTAGAAAATTTCCAGTGCTTTTTCCAGCGCCATGCCGCGGCTGGCTTTCACCAGCAGGGCGTCACCGGGCTGGATGCGGTTGAGCAGGGCATCCGCTGCCTCGCGGTAGTTGTTGGCGTGCAGGGTCTTCTGCCCCTTGGCGGCGGCCACCACGGCGGTGCGCTTGGCCTGTTCGCCATAGGTCACCAGACAGTATAGGTCGCTCTCAGCGGCCAGGCGGCCCAGCTCCTCGTGGGCCTCGCGGCTCAGGTCGCCCAGCTCCAGCATATCGCCCAGCAGAGCAAAGCGGCGCTTGCAGGGGAACTCCTTGAACATGGCCAGAGCGGCCTTCATGCTGTCGGGGTTGGCGTTGTAGCAGTCCTCAATGACAGTCACGCCCTTGCTGTCCACCACCTTCTGGCGGCGGCCGGTCTGCTCAAAGGCGGCCAGGCCCTGGATCACCTTGCGGGGATCGCAGCCCAGACGGGTGGCGGCGCAGTAGGCCGCCAGCGCATTGGCCACATTGTGCTTGCCCATAGCCGGGATCTTGACCACAAAAGTGCCTTCCTCCTGATCCTCCAGCACAAAGCTCATGCCGTCCTTCTCCTGTCGGATGGACAGTGCGCACACATCGGCGCTCTCATCGGCCATGCTGAACCACACCGGCCGCACATGGGTGGGCAGCTTTGCCGCCCGCAGGAACTTGTCGTCGTAGTTCAGCACCAGCGGGGCACCCTCCGGCAGGCCGTTGCAGATTTCCAGCTTGGCCTTGCAGATGTTCTCCTGACTGCCCAGATTGCCGATGTGGGACACGCCGATGCAGGTGATGATGCCCACATCCGGGCGGGCAGCGCAGGCCAGACGGTCGATCTCGCCAGCGTGGCTCATGCCCATCTCGATCACAGCGTATTCGGTGGAAGCGCCGATGCGCATCAGGGTGCGGGGCATGCCCAGCTCGTTGTTCTGGTTGCCCTCGGTCTTGATGGTCTCACCAAAGCCACACAAGGCCGCGTAGGTCATCTGCTTGGTGGTGGTCTTGCCCACGCTGCCGGTCACGCCCACCACCTTGGGGTGGTACTGGCTGCGGTAGTTGGCACCCATCACCATCATGGCGTGGTAGCTGTCCGGGCAAAGGATGGCTTTTTCGGCCGGGACGCCCTCCACCGGGTGGTTCACCACCACAAAGGCTGCGCCCTCTTCCAGTGCTTTGGCCGCAAAGTCGTGGCCGTCGAACCGCTCGCCGGGAAAGGCCACAAAGATGCAGCCCGGCCGCACCTCACGGCTGTCGGTGGTGACCAGCTCCACTTCCGGGTCGCTGGTGAGGAAGCCGGCAGGCACAAGCCCTGCCAGCAGCTTGCTTGCATGGATCTTTTCCATAGTTCGTTCCCCTCTCTTTTTTCTGGTTCCTTTATCCACAGGTAATGGTAACGATGGTACCGCGCTGGACGCTGGCCCCCACCTCACTGCTCTGGCTCTGGACCACGCCGTTGGCGTCACCCTCCACCACGCAGTTCAGCCCGGCGGCCGCCAGCATCTGGCGGGCAAAGTCTGCACTCTTGCCGGACACGTCCGGCACCTCGGTCAGGCTGCCGTCGTAGGTATCGGTGTACAGATACACGGTGGTGCCGTAGGGCACCTTGGCCCCGGCATGGGGGTACTGGCAGGTCACCAGCGCCGCCGTCTGGTCGGATGCCGACTCCATCAGCTGGTGCTTGAGGCCCTTGATGTTCAGCTGCACCTGCGCATTGCTCCACTCGGTGCTGATCAGGTTGGGCACCGTGACGGTGGTCTGGCTGCGGTCCTCGCCGTCGGTGGCGATGCCCAGATAGGGGGCCACCTCGCTGATGATGTTGCCGGCCACAGGAGCGGCCAGAATGGACGAATAGTCGGTGCGGGCGTTGTTGGGGTCATCCAGCATCACATAGACCAGGATCTCCGGGTCGTCGGCGGGCAGGACGGCCGCAAAGGAGGCGACCTTCTTGTAGTCACCGTCGGCGCGGCGGTGCATGTTCAGCTGTTCCGACGTGCCGGACTTGCCGCCGATGCGGTAGCCGGAAACGTAGGCGTTCTTGCCGCCGCCGGTGCCGTTGCCCACCTCGTACTCCATCATCTGGCGGATGACATCGCTGGTGGACTCGCTGATGACCTGACGGCGAATGTTGGTGCCGATCTCCTCCACCACGTTGCCGTTGGTGTCGGTGATCTTATCCACCACATGGGGGGTGACCAGATAGCCGCCGTTGACGGCTGCCGCCACGGCAGTGCACATCTGCAGCGGCGTGATGGCCATGGCCTGGCCGAATGCCGAGGAGGCCAGCTGCACCTCACCCAGCTGATTGGCCGAATAATACTTCATCAGGCCGGTCTCGCTGGGCAGGTCCACGCCGGTGCGCTCGGTAAAGCCAAAGGCGTCAAAATAATTGTAGAACTGCTGGGAGCCCACGCGCTGGCCCAGCTGGATGTAGTAGAGGTTGCAGCTCTGGCGCAGAGCGTCGGCCATGTTGATGGTGCCGTGGGCCTTGTGGCCTGCGCAGTGGTAGGTCTCCTTGGCCACGCCGTAGGCACCGGCACAGGTAAAGGTGGTGTTCATGGTCGCCACGCCGGAGTCCAGACCCATGGCCGAGGTGATGACCTTGAACACACTGCCGGGGTAGTACAGCTCGGTGATGGCCTTGTTCTTCCACAGGATATCGCGGTAGGTGCCGGTATAATCCGGGTCCGGGTCCACGATCTTGTTGCCGTTTTCGTCCAGCTTGAACTTCTTCGAGTCATTTTCGTCCCGGAGGTAGATGGTGTACAGTTCCGGCTCTGCGGCCACCTGCTCCTGCAGGTAGGCCAGGTTGGCGCTGTAATCCAGCGGCGTGTTGGGGTCAAAGTCCGGTTTGGAGGCCATGGCCAGGATCGCACCGGTCTTGACGTTCATCACGATGGCACAGCCGCGGTTCTCGACGTTGTTGGCCGCAACGGCCTCCGTCAGGTAGCGTTCCACGATCTCCTGCACGTTCACGTCCAGCGACAGCACCAGATTGGAGCCGTCCTTGGCGGCAAAGGTGGTGGCGTTCTGGTCGGCAATGGCGTTGCCCACCGCGTTGCGCCGGGTGATGGTGCGGCCATCCACACCGGCCAGCGTGGACTGGTAGGATTTTTCCAGGCCGTAGGTGCCCACGCCCTCGCCGTCGGTAAAGCCCAGCACGGCAGCCGCAAAGGCTCCGTAGGGGTAGTTGCGCTGAGAGCTCTTTTCCGTCGAGACGGACACCCGCCCGATGCGGTCTGCGCCGGAGCCCTTTTTGTGCGCCTTGTTGAAACCGGACACATAATCCTCAATGGACAGCTTGACGGCGTTGTTCACCTTGGTGGCCAGCACCACATAGGAGGAATCAATTTTGGACAGTGCATCGTACACGGTCTGGTATTGCTGGGTGTATTCCTCCGAGGAAGTGTCCACCGCGTCCAGACTCTCGCCGTCGCCGGAGAGCAGCCGCAGGGTGATGCCCTGGCTGACCTCGGCGCACATGGTCGGGTCAAATGTGCGCACCGTCGTTTTATCGTCGTTGGTGCTGGTGGTGTACAGGATGCTGCTGTAGCTGGGGTCAGCCCAGATGTTCCACACCACGCTGGTGGAAGCCAGCGTGATGCCGTTGGCGTCGTAGATCTCGCCGCGGGTGGCCTTGACCGTGGTGTCCAGCAGCTGCTGCTGGGCGGCATACTGTCGGTACTTGGCACCGTCCCGGATCTGGATGACATACAGGCTGTGGACGACCACGGCCGATGCCAGCACGACCGCCGCCAGCCCCAGAATGCTGCACACGCGCCGGGTGCGTCCGTTGAGCCGTTCCCGCGCAAAGGCCGGGCGCACCCGGTAGCCTTTGCCCTTTTTCTTGTTGGAATCTTGTTGCATGCTGTTCTCCCGCAGACAGGGCGGAGCACCCGTTCTGCCTGCTGTTTTCTTCAGGATATCGGCCCGCGCGGCGGCTGCCCCGGACCGGCTAAAAACCGAAAAAGCGTGCGCCGCCGCACGCTTTCCCGTTTTGATGTTATTTTACGGTGCCCAGAATGGTCACGGCACCGTTGTAGATGAAACTGGTCCACTGCCGCACAGGGGACTGCTGACGCTCCAGCGCACCGGACTCGTTCAGCCGGATGTAGGTGATCTGGCTGGGGTCGATCTTCATCAGACCCAGACGGCTGGCCGCTTCTTCCACGCTGGTGATGTTGGTCTTGCTGTTCAGGGTGCTGTTGTAGTAGGTGTACTGGCTCTGGGCGCTCACCAGCTGGGCCTTGGCGTCCTGGATCTGATCATTCAGCTCCACCAGCTGGGCCTCGCTCATCAGCAGGCTGATGGCAAACCCGGTGAGCAGGGCTGCCGCCACCAGATGCATGGCATTGCGCAGCGCTGCCTGCAGCGGCGAAAGACGGCGCTTGCCGCCCTTTTCCACGCGCAATGCGGTCTTGCGCTGTGTCTGCGGCACTTTTCTGCGCCGCGCGGTGTTGTAATCGTATGCTGCCTGACCCATGGTTTCCTCTCCTCCTCACAGGATGCCTTCGGCATCCCTCAGCACTTTTCCAACACACGCAGATGAGCCGACCGGCTGCGCCGGTTTTCTTCCAGCTCCTGCGTGTTGGCTTCAATGGGTTTGCGGGTAATGAGCTTTGCCTTGGCCTTGCCGCCGCACACACACACCGGGAACTCCGGCGGGCAGGTGCAGGCCGTGGCCCAGCGGCGGAACTTGTTTTTCACCAGCCGGTCCTCCAGCGAGTGGAAGGTGATCACGCACAGCCGCCCGCCGGGCGCAAGATGCTCGAAAATGGTGTCCAGCCCCTCTTCCAGCGCATCCAGCTCATGGTTCACGGCAATGCGCAGCGCCTGAAAGGTGCGGCGGGACGGGTTCTTGTTCTTGCGCCGCTCCGCCGGCGGCATGGCGCTGGCCACAATGTCGGCCAGCTGCAAAGTGGTCTCGATGGGCGCGTTCTCCCGCGCTTCCTCGATCTTGCCGGCGATCTGCCAGGCAAAGGGTTCTTCGCCGTAGTCCCGCAGGATACGGGCCAGGTCCTCACGGCTGAGGGTGTTCACCAGATCTGCCGCCGTCTCACCCTGCTGGCTCATCCGCATGTCCAGCGGTGCATCTGCCCGGTAGGAAAAGCCCCGGGCCGCATCGTCCAGCTGGTGGCTGGAAACGCCCAGATCCAGCAGTGCACCGTTGATCTTGTCGATGCCCAGCTCTTCCAGCGCCTGCCCGGCGTAGCGGAAGTTGATCTGCACCACGGTGGCCGGCAGCCCGGCCAGACGGGCCCGGGCCGTCTGCACGGCGTCGGGGTCCTGATCCAGCGAGATCAGCCGCCCGCCCTTTGCAGCATCCAGCCGCAGGGCGATCTGGCGGGAGTGGCCCGCACCGCCTGCGGTGCCGTCCAGATAGGTGCCCGCCGGGTCGATGGCCAGCCCTTCCAGGCATTCGTTCAACAGAACCGGGATATGCTCAAATGAGGTCGGGTCAAAGGGCACGTTTTCTTCTGAAGCCATTGGCACGGCCTCCTTTCTCTCTTGCAGAATTCTTATGTCAGATGTGCAGGCTGCGCAGCCGGGCTGCACGCTGCTCATTGCTCACCGCCGCGCGGCGGGCGTTCCAGACGTCGGTGGCCCAGATCTCGGCGTGGTTGCGGTTGCCGATGATGGTCACATCCTTTTCCAGCCCGGCATAGCTGCGCAGCTCTGCCGGCAGAAGGATGCGTCCCTGCTTGTCCGGCACCACCTCGCAGGCGGTGCTGAACAGATCACCGGACACCTCCCAGCTGTCCATCAGCTCGTCGGCCTCCAGCTTTTCCGCCAGCTTTTCCACCTCGGGCAGCGGCAGTGCGAACAGGCAGTTGTCCACCCATTCCAGCACCACGAAGCTCTCGCCCATGGCGTCGCGGAACTTTGCGGGGAAGTTCAGCCGCCCTTTGGCGTCGATGGTATAGTCATACCGGCCAAAGAACATGCTGCCCGCCCCCTTTCGGGGCTGTGGAGAGGGCCTTCGCCCTACTTTCACCCACTTTACCCCACTGACACACATTTATTGTAGCAAATCAAGCCCCCGATTGCAAGGTTTTTTGTCCCTGTTTTTGCGGCAAAATTTCACAAAAAAAGTCCCTGCGGGCCGTCATTTTTGCCTGCAGGGACGCATCATTTTTCAGGATGTGGAATTTGTGTGGAAATCAGCCGTTTTTCTTGGCGTTCTGGCGCAGGTTGGCGCGCACGTTCTTTACCTGTGCGGCATTCTCCACCATCGCCTCTTCTGTGGTCTTGAGCATGTTGTCGCAGTAGTCGGTCACGGTCTGACGCAGCGTGCGCGACTCGCTCTGGGCAGCGGCGGTGATCTCGGCGGCGCGCTGCTGGGCGGCTTTCACGATCTCGGCATCGCTCACCAGGATGCGGGCGCGCTCTTCGGCCTTCTTCACGATGGCCTGAGCCTGTGCATTGGCCGTGTCCACGATCTGGGCACGGTCGTTCACGATCTGCTGGGCCTGCCGCAGCTCGCCGGGCAGGTTTGCGCGGATATCATCCAGATAATCCCGGACCTTTTCCACGTCCACCAGACGCTTGCCGCCGGACAGCGGCATGCTGGTGCTCTCTTCCAGCGTATCTTCAATGGTGTCCAAAAGCTCGTTCACGTTCATAGTGCTTCCCCCTCCTGCTGCATGGGCTTCGTATATTTCCACAGCAGCACCTTGCCATACTTATACTGCTTCTGCAGGGTCAGGCCGCCCACCTGTGCCGGCAGCACAAGGCCCGTTTCGCTCTCGCACAGCACAGTGCCGCCGGGTGCGGTGCACTTGTCCACCGCCGGCAGGATCTTTTCCAGCGTACCGCCCCGGAACGGCGGATCCAGCAGCACCACGTCGAACTGCTCCCGGCAGGCCGACAGATACCGGGCGGCCTCGCCCACATTGACCCGGCTGCGGTCGAACACACCGCAGGTCTTGCAGTTGCGCATCACGATGTTCACCGCCTCGCGGTTCTCATCCAGGAACACGCACCGGGCCGCGCCGCGGCTCAGCGTCTCGATGCCCAGCTGTCCGCTGCCGGCATACAGGTCCAGCACCCGCGCGCCCGGCAGGTCGAACTGTACAATGCTGAACATGGCCTCCTTCACCTGCGAAAGGGTGGGCCGGGTCACGTCCGTCCCGGGCAGGGCTTCCAGACGCCGTCCCCGGGCTTCTCCTGCGATCACGCGCATGATTTGACCTCCTTCTGGTCGGCCGGGCGCGCTCGCATAGCCTCGCCCGGCGCTGCATATCCTCTTCTGATTCTTCTTATTATCATCAAACCGTGCATTCTTGTCAAGTACCGGGGCGCATTGCACGCCCGGAGGCTTTGTGCTACAATCAGAGTATCGCACAGGCGCCGGGCATTTTGCGGCGCATTCTGGACCAAAGGAGAGTATTTTTATGAACGTCCTGCTCATCAACGGCAGCCCCCACGAAAAGGGCTGCACCTACACCGCCCTGTCCCTGATCGCCGGGGAGCTGAACAAGGCCGGTATCGACACCGAGATCCTGCACGTCGGCGGCAAGCCGGTGGGCGGCTGCATCGGCTGCGGCGGCTGCCGCAGCGGCAATGGCTGCGTGTTCGGCGGCGTGGTCAACGAGGCCATTGAAAAGGCAAAGACCGCCGACGGCTTCGTGTTTGGCAGCCCGGTGCACTACGCCTCGGCTTCCGGCAACATGACCAGCTTCATGGACCGGCTGTCCTATGCAGGCGGCAAATATCTGGCCTACAAGCCCGCCGCCATCTGCTGCTCGGCCCGCCGCGCCGGCACCACCACCACACTGGACCAGCTGGTCAAGTACCCGCAGTTCTTCCACATGCCGCTGGTCAACGGCTCCTACTGGGCCATGGTGCACGGCTCCAATGCCGAGCAGGTGCTGCAGGACGCCGAGGGCTGCGCCGTGATGCAGGAGCTGGGCCGCAACATGGCCTGGCTGCTGCACTGCATCGAGGCCGGCAAGGCTGCCGGATTCGACCACCCGCAGAACCCGCCCCGCCCCATGACGAACTTCATCCACTGAGCAGTATGCTCCCCCATTCCGGGGGAGCATTTGTTGTTTTGGGCAGCGCTCTTCCCCTTCTGCTGCCCAAAAGGTGTACAAAAAGGGCGGGAGATGCTTTTTTCGTTCATAACTTTGTGCTACTATTTGTGCTACTATAAGAAGTAAAGTAACTTTGCTATGGACGGAGACCCGACTATGGAACACTACGACTGGAACGACGGCTGGCTGTTTTGCCCCACCTTCGACCCCGCGCTGGTGCGCCCGGAATGCACCGGACTGGAGCTGGAGTCGGTGCGCATCCCGCACACGGTCAAGGCCCTGCCCTACAACTATTGCAACGAGAACGACCACCAGCGCCTGTGCGGCTACCGTCGGGAGTTCTTTGCCCCTGCCGAGTGGGCAGGCCGCACCGTCCTGCTCACCTTCGGAGCCATCGCCCACGACGCCACCGTGTTCTGCAACGGGCGGCGGCTGTTCCACCACGGCTGCGGCTACACCGCCTTTACGGTGGACCTGACCAGCGCCCTGCATCTGGGCAAGAAGAATGTCGTGGCTGTGCGCTGCGACAGCCGCGAGGACCTGAACATCCCGCCTTTCGGCGGTTCCATTGACTACCTGACCTACGGCGGCATCTACCGTGCCGTAAGTCTGGACATCAAGGAGCCCGCCTACCTGCGGGATGTGTTCGTGGAGGCCCGGTCCGAAGGCGACTTTCGCATTTACACCGCCACGGTGGGCGAGACGGTGGGCTGCACCCTGCAGGCCGAGATCCGCAGCCCCGCCGGAAGCCGGGCCGTCTACCGTGGGGAACTTGCCCTGCCCATCACCGGCACCCTGAACGGGGTGCATCCGTGGAGCATTGAGCACCCCACCCTGTACACTCTTACCGTAAAGCTCATCCGTCCCGGCACCAGCGGTCTGCCCGACCGGGTGCTGGACGAAAAGACGGTCCGGTTCGGCTTCCGCACGGTCCAGTTCGTGGCCGGTGGCCTGTACCTGAACGGCCAGCGGGTGGTGCTGCGGGGCATCAACCGGCACCAGAGCTACGCCTATCAGGGCTACGCCATGCCGGACAGCCTGCAGCGGCTGGATGCCCAGTTCATCAAAAAGGACCTGGGCTGCAATGCCGTGCGCACCAGCCACTACCCCCAGAGCCCGGCCTTCCTGGATGCCTGCGACGAGCTGGGCCTGCTGGTGTTCACCGAAATGCCCGGCTGGCAGCACATCGGCGACGAAGCCTGGAAGGCGCAGGCCCTGCAGAACTGCCGGGAGATGGTGTGCCAGTGCCGCAACCATCCCAGTGTGTTTTTGTGGGGTGCACGGGTCAACGGCAGCCCCGATGATGAAGCCTTTTACAAGCGCACCAACGAGGCCATCCATCGGCTGGACCCCACCCGCCCCACGGCGGGTGCCCATATCCGCCGCCGCGAGCAGCTGCTGGAGGATGTGTACGCCTACAACGATTATTCCTACCGGGGCCGAGGCCCCGCCTGTGAGGCCCGCGCCTCCGTCACCCCGGACACCCGCAAGGGCTACCTCATCAGCGAGTTCGGCGGGCAGAACTTCCCGGCCAAGCCCTTTGACGATGAGGCCCACCGGCTGGTGCAGGCCCTGCATTTTGCCGCCGTGCTCAACGATTCCATTGCCCAGCAGGGCGTGGCCGGCAGCTTTGGCTGGTGCCTGGCCGACTACAACACCCACCGGGAATTCGGCAGCGGCGACCGCATCTGCTACCACGGCGTGATGGATCTGTTCCGCAACCCGAAACTCTCCGCCGCCGTGTACGCCAGCCAGAAAACGCCCCGCGCTCCTTCGGACATCGTGCTGGAAGTCTCTTCCGCCATGGCACTGGGGGACCTGCCTGGCGGGGTACCGGGGGCCTGCTGGGTGTTCACCAACGCCGAGAGCGTGCGTCTGTACCGCGGCAATGACTTCGTGGCCGAATTTGCCCCCGACCGGCGCGGCCGGTTTGCGGCGCTGCCGCACCCGCCCATTGAGATCAACGACTTTGTGGGCTCCCTGCTGGAAAAGTATGAGGGGATGGACCATGCTTCTGCCTTGCAGGTAGCTGCCATCCTGAACGAGCTGCGCCGGGACGCCATGGAGCCTTCGCCCCTGTCCCGGGCACGGATGCTCTCGCTGCGGCTGGGCTGGAACGATGTGCTGCGGATGTACTACAAGTACATCGGCGTGCTGGGCAGCCCTGCCGCCGAATACCGCTTTGAGGCCGTCTGGCACGGCCGGGCGGTGCGCACCGTGGTGCGGGAGCCGGTGCAGAGCGTCCGGCTGGAATGCGTGGTGCACAACCCCATCCTGACCGACGGCCCCACCTGGGACTGTGCCGCTGTCAGCCTGCGCGCCATCGACCAGAACGGCAACCTGCTGCCCTACTGCGGCGAGGCCGTGCAGCTGCGCACCGAGGGCCCCGTGAAGATCCTGGGGCCTGCCGTCGTACCGCTGCGGGGCGGCATGGGCGGCACCTATCTGGCCACCACCGGCGAGGCCGGGCGGGCCGTGCTGCACTGCCGCATGGAGGGCGCGCTGGACACCGAAGCCTATCTGACCATCCGCTGCCGGGAGTAAAATCCGGTCCCTTTCATGATAGATTTGCAGTCTGTTCAAAGTTTTATCATGGATGACTGGTATGCTAAAAACAAGGAATACCACGGCAGCGCTCAGCCGCTGTTTTGACAACGAAAAGGACTTGATCGTATGAGAGAAAAATTCCGTCAGTTCATGGTCGGCCGCTACGGCACCGATGGGTTGAATCAGGCTCTGAGCATCGCCTCCATCGTGATGCTGCTCATCTCCCTGCTCACCCGCATCAGCCTGTTCACCTGGCTGGGTCTGGTGCTGCTGATCCTCTGCTATTACCGATCCCTGAGCCGCAATATCTCCAAGCGCACGGAGGAGAACTACCGCTACTACACCCTGAAGGACCGGGTGGAGGGCAAGTTCCGTGGTCTGAAAGATCAGTGGGCCAACCGCAAGCTCTACCACTACTACCGCTGCCCCAAGTGCCGCC
>OFMO01000956.1_pt1 | contig 20879 bp, 23 predicted proteins | sample 1541821 | NCBI WGS metagenome assembly OFMO01 (sample SAMN04209253, study PRJEB22552) | human gut metagenome | biome: gut; material: feces | host: Homo sapiens | place: USA: Oklahoma | reverse complement strand
TATCTTTCATAATGTCATCTCCTTGAATGTGCTGACATTATAATGCTGCTTAATTATTGTTACTGTCCATATATTCGTACAACATTAAAATATGTTCACCATTTTGCTAATATAGCCTTTTTCTTTCTGTAATTTTCAAAAAAATTTTCATTCCTCAGTTTCTAGTACTTTAACACTTCAAAATTAATAAAAATATTAAAAGTGACTTAACAATCACTCATTTTGTGTCAAATTTCTTTTAAAATGTGTTGTACGAATGTTGTTCGGAGTAGTATTTTCTGATGCAATATGCTATAGAGCAGGTTCTCATGAAGCTTAATTATGACCGCAAATCAAAAGACTTTACTCATTTCATCTAGGTCGGCATCCGCAGCGGCAACAAAGTTTCTACCAAAAATGCCAAACGCATCGGCAAGCATTCAGAACTTCTCCCCATCACTGACGATCCTCTTTCATTTGCTAGACAGATGGTCGCTGAATACAACCAGAAAACCAAAGAAGAAAAATTCGAATGCAATATTTCTGTCAGTTTCGATGAAAAGATCATCAAAAAAGAAGATGTCTCTTCTGAATCTCCTACTAGAAATATCACTATTTTGAGACGAAGCAGATTTACTCTGATCTCAACCTGTCCAGCTTCTTCAGTAAAATCTTCGAGGGCAAAAAAATCACTTTCGATCCTAATGCAATCAACATGGCACTGTCTATTCTTCGTGTTCTTGATCGTTAAAACAAGCTCTATTCGCAACCCAAGCTTTCTTCTCTCTTATGATGGATACTATGCAGCAGCTACAATATATTTGATATGCCAGAGAACGAAATCATCGAAATTCAATCACAGAGATACACGATTGAAGACTGCTTCCGGATATTAAAGACGCACTTTTCATCCAGACTTGTCTATCCGTGGAAACGAGAGAGAATCCTATCACATTTTCCGATCTGTTACGCAGTACTCCTGCTGTATCGATTGTCGATACAAAATCAGATAAGAATGGCACGCATTTCACAACAGCACAAATTATCACGACACTGAAAAATATGAACGTTGTAGACTGTGAAGAAATCAACTATAAAGCCTTTTATACAGGATCGGATGTACTAGATGCATTAGAGCAGATACATCCGCTGCAGACAAACAGAAAACACTATCAACCTTTAACTTTGAATAAAATCCAAAAAAATTATAAGAAACACCGTTCCATACAACATTCAAATACGCAAAAGAAGTCTGAAATTCAGCTAGAATATGCCAAATTCCAGACTTCTTATTCTTTACAACTATCAAAGATGGGATTACAACAACTTTACTTACACACTTGTGAGTAAAAAAGCCATATATGTTGGAAGTGTTAAGATTTTCTCACTTCTTCCAACATTGTAATCGCCTAGCTTGATTACCTGATTCACATGATATTTCTCAGGATGTTTCAATATTGTTTTTGTGCTCTTTGAATTTCCTGTTGTAGCCTTCACTTCAACAAGTGTACATTCCCCTTTATAGCGAATTACAAAGTCAATTTCCAGCCCGGAATCTTTACGATAGTAATATAGTTTTCTTCCCATTTTATAAAATATATCTGCAACAAGATTTTCAAATATTGCACCTTTATACCCATAAAGATTTCCTTGCAGAATATCAAATTGTGTACCATCTTCCAACATACTTACAAACAAACCAGTATCACACATATATACTTTGAATATTTCTTCAATTGCATTTTCATCTAATGGAAGTTCTGTCAAAGAAAGATTATGACATCTTGTAATAATCCCAGCATCTTCAATCCATTGCAGACTGCCAACAAATGATTTCGCAGTTGCTTTTTTTTGAATCAAAGAATATTGAAATTTCTTATTTTCTTTTGCCAATTGTCTAGGAATCGATTGAAAACATTCTTGAATTTTAGATTTATCTCTTCCCTGCGCATATTTCACCATATCATCTTCATACGAACTAACAATATCTCTTTGCAATTGAAGCACTTCATTCATTTGCTTCCTAGCCACAAACGCACTCACAACTACATTTTTACATTGACTTTCGCATCTATTGGGTGTTTTACTTATAGGTATTATTCGCAAAAGGAAGGATATACAGGCATGAAACTAATTTGCTCTTTATTTATCACATTCTTAAAAATCGGTGCGTTCACCTTTGGCGGCGGATACGCTATGATTGCGCTGCTTGAAAATGAGTTCGTTGAAAAGAAAAAATGGCTTGAAAAAAGCGAGTTTCTGGACATGGTTGCGGTAGCCGAATCCACGCCAGGACCAGTTGCCATCAACAGTGCAACTTACATTGGTTACAAAATTGCAGGATTTGCGGGTGCAACCATGTCCACACTTGCTGTCTGCATTCCATCTTTCTTTGTAATTTATGGTATCTCGCTATTCTTTGATCAGTTTCTCAGTTTGCGCTGGATTTCTTGCGCATTCCGTGGGATTCAGGTATGTGTGATCTATCTGATCCTTACCGCAGGGCTGAAAATGCTTAAAAGTATTGACAAAAACACACTAAACTTGACACTTCTCACGTTGGTCATTGCTTCCATGCTCTGTTGCTCGATCACAGCAGTTTCGTTTTCCTCTGTGTTTTACATCCTGATCTGCGGCACGGTCGGGCTTGTTGTTTTCTTTCTGCGAAAAATCCGGAAAGGAGATGGAAAAACGTCATGATATTCCTACGTCTCTTTCTGAACTTTTTGATGATCGGTGCCTTGTCTTTCGGCGGCGGCTATGGAATGATTTCGCTGGTACGCGAAACGGTGCTTTCCAACAGCTGGCTGACAGAGAACGAGTTTCTGAATTTTATTGCCGTATCTGAATCCACACCGGGACCCCTTGCCGTGAATATGGCAACCTTTATCGGCTCAACACAGGGCGGAATTCTCGGTTCATTTGTTGCAACGCTGGGCGTGGTGCTGCCGTCATTTTTGATTATTCTCTTAATTGCATCCGCACTAAAGAATCTGATGAAATATGCACCCGTCAATGCCTTTTTATCGGGAGTCCGTCCGTGCGTTGTAGCGATGATCCTTGCGACCGCGCTCAGCATGGCACTGTCTACGCTGTTTGGCCTCACAGATTTACAGGCCGGATTTGCGCCCGATTTGCGCTCAATCGCAGTATTTGCCATGCTCGGAGCAACGCATCTGATTTGTAAAAAAATCAGAAAAACAGCTCCATCGCCAATTCTGATGATCCTGTTTTCAGCAGGCCTCGGAATCTTGTTTTGGTGCATATTCTAGCATGGCGATTGATTTTATTTCCAACTTCAATAGCAATTTCTGCTGAACCGCGCTTATTTCATTGCGTATAATTTTGAGCGACATCACACTTCATTCATGATGCCGCTCCGCGCTTCGGCCATACCATCTTCCACAAATGAGCTGACCACCGTTGTAATAGCGAGGACTTGAAAGTCCTCGCTATTAGCATACATCGTCAGACAATATTTAGATGAATATTTCAAAAAGAACCATATACACGTAGATACACTATGGCAAAGCAGAAGTACCCTTGCCCTCATTCACGCCGTACAAAGTGGCTTTGGCATTACGATTCTTCCTAAAAACATGTGTATCAAAGAAATTGAAAATCACTCGATTACACAAGTCAGCATCGCTTCTCATAAACTCTTTCGCCCATACTATCTTGCCTATCCAAAAGAAAAGAAGCTGACAGACAACCTAGTCAACTTCATCCATTTATTCTGATTCTTTTTGCAATCACAAACATTCTTTCTTCAATATATTCCAAGAATGCCTTGTATCCACAATACGTATCATTAATTCGTTCACATACGAAATAAACGCTTCAAAAAAAGCAATTCCAGCACACGTTGGTTCTCCACCCTGAAAACTAAACTGCACAGTATCCACAGGCACCTGTAATGCTTTATCAATCAGCGCATGCATAACTTCTTCCTGCATGATTCCTGTTGAAGCAATTTTTCTATTCTGACTCACATCCGCATAGAAACAATATTTGCATCTCAAATTACATAAAGAAGATGCTGGTTTAATCAAAAACGATATCATAGACATATTTCTAGTATACTAACAAGCAAATCATTTTTCATATTCCATATTTCATGTTAGATTAAAATCATGCATGATATTTGGAATCCATGGCATGGATGCAGAAAATACAGCGAAGGCTGTGATCATTGTTATATGTACTATTTAGATTCTCTTAGAGACGTCAATAGTACACTGATTACCCAGACAAATAACTTCAACTATCCTTTACAGAAGAAAAGAGATGGTTCTTTTAAAGTACAGGCAGGAGAACTCATCCGTGTATGTATGACATCTGATTTTTTTCTAGAAGAAGCAGATGCATGGAGAGAAAACATCTGGGATATCATTCGATATCGTAAAGATGTAAAGTTCTATATTCTTACAAAGCGTGCAGAAAGAATCAAAGACCACTTACCTTCAGACTGGGAAGATGGCTATGATAATGTCATTCTCAATGTCACATGTGAGAATCAAAGAAGAGCAGATGAAAGAATACCGATTCTTTTATCTATTCCCGCGAAACACAAAGGTATTATGTGTGCGCCATTCATTGGACACATAAATATTGAACCGTATTTAGATGCCAATCAAATTGAACTTGTCATCTGTGGTGGAGAAAACTATGACGGTGCCCGCCCACTCCACTATGAATGGGTCAAAGATCTACATGATTCCTGTTTTAAACATAACATCACATTCAGCTTCATAGAAACAGGAAACACATTTGTCAAAGACGGAAAAACATATCACATTCCAAGCAAACCACTCCAGGCAAAGCAGGCTTACTTATCGCATCTATCTTTTCAGGGAAAACCAATCCAGTGGAATCTATACGATGCATTTAACAATCCAATCTCTCAACAAGATCTATACAAGCCACATTTTCGAGAAAACTGCGCTACATGTGCTTCTAGACTGATATGTAATGGCTGTTCCGATTGTGGCAAATGCAGACAAAAGATCATACAGATCCATCAGACAGATGGTTTTGAAGCATCTTCCATTTGAAACACAAAGATGTATGATATACCAAACAAAGGAGATAACATATATGACATTTTTAGAACTTGCAAACAAAAGATACTCCGCCAGAAAATACAAAGATCAGCCAATTGAAAAAGAAAAACTTGATCAGGTTTTAGAAGCTGGAAGAATCGCTCCAACCGCAAAAAATAATCAGCCAGTCAAAATCTATGTTCTACAAAGTAAAGAAGCTCTTGAAAAGATTTCTACACTCACACCATGTGCATTCAATGCACCATGTGTACTCATGTTTGCATATGATGAAACTTTAGAATGGACACACCCTGATGAAGAAGGTATCCATTCAGGTGTAGAAGACTGCAGTATCGTCGCAGCACATGTCATGTTAGAAGCAACAGATCTAGGATTAGAAACATGTTGGGTCAATCGTTTTCCTAACACAAAAACAGCCCAGGCATTCCAACTGCCAGATACAATGAAACCTGTCTTGTTAATGCCAATCGGATACGCAGATGATGAGCCATCTATTCGCCATACACAAAGAAAAGACATGAAAGAAATTGTTGAATATCTATAAGCAAAATGGTTCCTTAGGAACCATTTTGCTTTCTATACATGCTTGCATACACACCTTGTTGATCCAACAGTTGTTGATGTGTACCCTCTTCTACAATTTTTCCATTATCTACAACGAAAATCCTGTCAAAGTTTTCCACAAAAGATAATCTATGCGTAACTACAACGATTGTTTTATCAGAAATCTTATCAACGATATTTTGAATGGATTTTTCTGTTTTGACATCCAACGCAGATGTCGGTTCGTCTAAGACAAAAACATCAACATCTTGATAAAACATCCTTGCCAAAGATATTCGCTGACATTCACCACCAGAAAAACCTTCTTCTCCAGATTGAATCATATGATCATATCCATCTTCTTTTTTCTCGATAAAAGCATTAGCACCTGCATCTAAAGAGGATTCCTCAATTTTTTTCATAGATCCTTGAGACGATAGTGAAATATTATTTTTAACGCTCGTAAAGAACATGGAACTATCTTGTGGCATATATGAAATACTTAGATTTTGCATTTTGCTCACTGTACCAAAGGAAGGCTTATACAATCCAAGAAGCAATTTCATAATCGTAGATTTACCACTGCCGCTTTCTCCAACAATTCCAATTTTCTGATTTTTTTGAATTGCGAAAGAGATATCATGCAAAACTTCTTTTTTATCATAAGAAAAGCAGACTTGTTCCATTCTCAAAACAGAATCTTCATCAATTTTCCTTGTTTCAATTTGTGGCTTTAGATCAACAATTTCAAACACTCTCTTTTCATAAACTGCATATTCATCTACAAACATTTTCAAGACAGAAGTCTCAACAATCATTTGATTAATTTGATCAGATAACTGAATCGCAATCATAATATTCGCAAAAACAATGGCTCCAATTGAACTAAGATATGCACCAGCCATCAACAGCACAACTTCTTCAATACATTCAATATAAAACATTGAAACAAACAATCTCGTAGCATTCATTGCATTATAATGACGAACAAATTGATTCAATCTCACTATTTTTTTCTCAAGCAATTCTTGAAACTTTGTCAATAATCCATATGTTCTCACTTCTTTTGCACCATCAATTTCTTCATTCAAAAAATTGACAATTTCATTCTTAGAAAGTGTAATTCCTTGCATTGCCTGCATTCTTTTTTTCGAAAACAATCTAAGCAGATAATACTCAATCACACTAATAAATACACAAAGAAAAGCAATCCAAAAATCAACATGGCACAGATAAATCACAGAAAGAAATCCTGATATCACAGGCATATAAATACTGCCTGCCATGATCCACCCAACAAGATCCACCATTTTTGTCAGATCCATCGACATTCTATTCATCACTTCAGTATCAGAAATCTTTTCCACTTCTTTTTCATCACTATGTATATAGCCATTTAACATTTCTTTTCTTAGAGTTACTCTAATTTTCTGTTCTATCTTTTTTATATTCAAAATGCCAAATCCCATAAAACATGTAAAACAAAAAGTTGCAAACAAATACAAAATTCCTTTTTGAATCGTAAAATCTGAAGTACTTGAAGAAACCATCAATACTATTTCTTTCAAAAACACACCAACAGATGAAAATGTTAAGAACTGCCCCAAGCCAGATACAAGCACAAAGAAAACATAAGGTACCACATACGGCTTTAAATATGATTGCGTTCTAACAAACACCTTCCAATTACTCTTTTCCATAGTTTGCCTCGTATTCTCTATACGTTCCATCAAAAACAATTGATCCATTTTCCATCACAATAACCTTATCCATCATTTCCAACAGTTCTAATTGATGTATTGAAAAAATCATGGTTTGATCCTTATATTCTTCAATTATATTTTTCAGTATTTCTAAAGCATTTTTTGTATCAATTCCAGAAAAAGATTCATCAAACAACGATACATTTTTATGATTCATCAACGCTCTAGCTATGGCAATTCTTTGCTTCTGTCCGCCACTTAAATTCGAAGCATTCTTTTCAAGAATCATTTGATCATCATTAAGAAATTCGTTTATCTTGCAAATCTGTAAAACGTGTTGATATTCATCTTCTTTAAAGCTTTTCCAGCATGTGATGTTATTTTTAACACTATCAGTAAATAGATATGGAAATTGTTCAACAAACGACACTTCAGGAATATCACATACACCTTGATCTTGCTTAATAAATGCAGCAATTATTTTCAGTAATGTTGATTTTCCAGAGCCACTTTTGCCAACAATTGCCACTTTACTTCCATAAGGAACATGAAGAGATATGTTATCCAAAGCTTTTTTATTGCCATTTGGATATTGGTAAGAAACATGTTCCAGCGTAATATCTCCTGTTTGATTTGTATGTTCACAATCATTCTCTACGGTGTCACCAAAGCCAGCAATTCTCTTTACACTGACAAATGCTTTTGCACTCTCTGTAATGAAATCAGAGAAATGCAACTGATCATATACGACACAATTACAAATATATTCAATCGATAAAAAAGTGCTCAAAGATACAAGACCTTTTGGAACCATGTATACCCCTGCAACACATAAGCTCAAAATTGGAAATAATCCAAAGAAAATTCCAATCATTCGAAATGGCAATGCTTTACTTTCAACATTCATATATGCATCTGTATATGCATTCACTTTATCTTCATATAATTCTTTCGCAAATGCATCCGCATCATTCATCTTTATGACCAATCTATTTTTCACTATGTTCTGCAAAATCGTATTCATTGCAATTTCTTTTTGCTTTGTATCTTCATTTGCTTTAGAAACACTTGCAGAGAATTTCTTTTGAACAAGAATTGATATAATTGTTGATAAAACGTAAAAACAAGACAATTGAATATTTATTACAAAAATATACACAAGAACCATCGCCAAACGAATTAATTGATAAATAATATCAATAAAAGTATCCGACAAAAAAGAAATACTATCTTCCGCATCACTTTGTATCAAAGCATATAAATCACCAGATTCATTAAAATCATTTAATTTTTGCCGATTCAATCCATCACTTAACTGACAATATACTTGCTGGTGCAAATATTCCTGAATCATAGTTTTCATTTTTCGAAAAAGAACATGATCCACAAAATGAAAACATAGAAAAAGAAGTAGAACTTTATAAATATAAATAGATATATTGATGAGACCATTTGTTGTTATATGTACAGTTAAAGTACTCATTGCGTTTGTAGCATATAAAAGCAGCACACTACAAATCAAAGATAATCCTCCAACCATGACATAATAAATCTTCAATTTAGGATATTTCGCAAGTACACTTTTCATAAAAATACCTTCATTCAAAATAATATAGATCCATCAACTTTAAAGTTCAATTTTTACTTTCACCAAATACACATTGACACATCATTTTTTCATATCGATTTCATCTTTCTTTACATTTTTCATCAGAATGATTCTTCATGCATTCTATCACTGTTAACCCAGAATTTTTTTCATTTATGTTTACTAACCATTGAAATTTACATCTCATTCATTTCCTGACGGTTTATACTTATTAACAGGAGTAATAAACATGCCATTTTCTATCACATATTCATCTTCCAATAACGATCAATTATTACGTTCCATCGCCGGAGCATATTTCAAGCAACAGCGACTTTCAAAAGATTTATCTTTAATTGAAGCTTCAAAAGCACTTCATCTTAACAAAGGCTTTTTGTCCGACCTCGAGCATGGGAATCGACATTTCCCTGAGGGAATCATCAATCAGCTCAATAGTTACTATTCATGTAATTTTGATGAATCCATTTCGTTAAGAGAAAATGCAGAAAAAATGTTATCTTCTGCCTATACATTCCTCTTTCAAAAACAACGTGCAGAAGAAATAAACATTCTCAGCGAAGCAGTTTCATCAAGAAAAGAAAGCTCCTATGCTTTCCTGACTTACACAATTCTCAAACTTTTTTATCATATACGTGTTTCAAACGATACAAATGCATTAACAGAGTACAAATTATTACTTGATCGTTATTGTTATGCACTTTCTGATTATGAGAAATCTGTTTATTACAGTTTATTAGCTCTATTCTATAAACGAGATATTTCAAAAGCAAAAACAGCTCATGAATGTTTAATTCTTTCATATTCTTATTGCTCTAGTAATTCAATTGTTTTCGCAATGAATGCATTTCAAGAAATTGCTATTTTAGGGAAAATGAATCAACCTGCTTTAGCATTGCTGGCATGTCAAAAAGTGAAAAATATTCTGAGAGAGAAAAGCAATTACAAAAGACTATCTGACATTGATCTATTTGAAAGTAACTGTTTGATTTTATTAGGCGAACAAGAAGAAGCACAAAAGAAATTAAAATCAATTTTAGAACTCGGTAACAATGCACTCAGCTCCAACACATTTTCAACAATTCAATCATTAAGCTTCAGTTACATTCTTTCTCAAAAATATGAAGAATGTATCCAAACCATTGAACCAGTGCTTGATAAACTTCCAGAAGATACACAGTGGTTTTTACCATTTTGCCTGTATCATTTAAAACGTTTCTCTGAATGTATAGTTTCAATAAATACTTCCATCAAATATTCTACAGAACAAAACACGCACTTTCTTTTGGCAATCCAATATCGCATTGCTGATGATGCAAGCAATTTCATTCATGAATGCAAACAATATTATTCTTCCAAATTAAGCCACTCTGAATACGATAATATCCCTGTCATTCTTCATTTTCTCTTAGATTTTGCAAAAGAAAAAAAACAATCCATCTTTGCAGCTCAAAATTTATGCAGATTTAAACCAGTACCACGAAAAAACATTAACTTTTGAAAGAAGTGAGTTACTCCAATAACTCACTTCTTTTCAATTGCCTGTACAGGACATACTTTCACACATTCCCCACACTGAATACATTCACTCTGATTAATCACAACCGGATCCTTTGCTGTATCAATACATTGCTTCGGACAAACCGCATAACACGTACCACAAAGAATACATGTATCATTCACATAATACCCGCCAGCAGGAACAATTTCTTCCTCAATGATGAAATCTTCATTCACATGATTGATTGCATCTCTAAATTCACCTTTTCCCTTCTCAATACAGAAAAGCATCTTTCCTTTCACATTAGAATCTCCAACACACAAAACAAATCCATTCACTTTAATCGATACACGATCATTCACACCAATCAAAGAAACATATCCATGTTCATGCAAGGCATCAAACAATGTACTGCCCTCTTCCACATCAAAGCACAACTTATTTTCATCCTGCTTCACAAGATCCACAACATGCACTTCTGCTCTTCCTTCTTTATCATTCAATGCAATAACAACTTTATCAAATGATTCATTCAACACTTCTAAATAACGATTCATAAACTTATTCCTCATTCATTTTACTTTCCCTTAATTATTTTACATACATTTTGCATTTCTAAGAATACGTGTTTAACATTTCAAAACTATTCTATTCACGTACCGCAGGAGGAAAGAAATTGGTATGTTAAGTAAAAAATCTATATTAGGAAGTTTCATTGCCATGGCAATGCTCGCTGGATGTTCATCCACACCTGCAGCTTCCACAGACGCATCTGATGCATCAGGTTCAGATTTTGATTCATCAAACGATATCACAGTCATCTCAAGAGAAAGTGGGTCAGGAACAAGAGGCGCATTCATTGAACTCACAGGTGTAGAAGAAAAGCAGGGGGATCAGAAAGTTGATATGACAACAGATGATGCACAGGTAGTAAACAGCACATCCGTAGTATTAACAACAGTAGAAACAGACCCATATGCAATCGGCTATGTATCTCTTGGAACATTAAATGACAAGGTAAAGGCAGTCAAGGTTGATGGTGCTGAAGCAACAGCAGATGCAATCAAGGCTGGACAGTACAAGCTATCTCGTCCATTCAACATTGCAACAAATGGTGAGCCAAGTAACGAAGTTGTAAAAGACTTCATGGCATATATCTTAAGTACAGAAGGACAAGAAATCGTTACAGATAACGGTTATATCGCATTAGATGATACAAAGGTATTTGAAGGAACACAGCCTTCTGGAAACATCGTTGTTGGTGGTTCTTCTTCTGTATCTCCATTAATGGAAAAGCTCATTGAAGCTTACAACAAGGTAAACCCAAATGCTTCTATTGACTTACAGACATCTGATTCCACAACAGGTATGACAAGCTGTGCAGAAGGAAGCTATGACATTGGTATGGCAAGCCGTGAACTCAAGCAGGAAGAACTTGATTCCGGTCTAAAGAACACTGTTATCGCTACAGATGGTATCGCTGTTATCGTCAACAAGGAAAATCCAACAGATGAACTCAGCTCCGATGCTATCAAGTCCATCTACACAGGCGATACAACAACCTGGGATGAAGTAAAGTAATTGATTCATTCGTAAGCTTTCTTCACTTGAAGAAAGCTTTTTCAAAAGAAAGGTGTCCTATGAAAAAAAGTGAATTTTTCGAATCCTTCATGAAATATGTATTCGCTGTTGCGGCATGCTTCTCTATTGCTGCAGTTGCATTGATCTGTATCTTTCTATTCAGCAGTGGTATCCCAACATTTAAAGCAATTGGTTTATTCAAATTCCTGTTTGGAACATTATGGAGACCAGGCAATGATATCTATGGAATTCTGCCAATGATCGTTGGAAGTCTCTATGTCACCGCTGGTGCAATCTTGATTGGTGTTCCAGTCGGTATCATGACAAGTGTCTTCTTAACTTACTATTGTCCAAAGAAGATCTATAAGCCGCTCAAAGCCGCAACAGAATTACTAGCTGGTATTCCTTCTGTTGTCTATGGATTCTTTGGCCTCATCGTCATTGTTCCTGCGATTAGAAACATGGAACTTGCACTGCATATTCACGGAAAAGGAAACTGTATCTTAACAGCTTCCATCATCTTAGGCATTATGATTCTCCCATCCATTATCGGGGTATCCGAATCTGCTTTAAGAGCAGTTCCACACAGCTACTATGAAGGTTCATTAGCACAAGGTGCAACAAAAGAAAGAACGATTTTCAAAGTTATGCTTCCAGCAGCTGCTTCTGGTGTACTTGCCGGAATCGTACTTGGTGTAGGCAGAGCAATCGGTGAAACAATGGCAGTCGTTATGATTGCGGGTAACCAGACAAAAATGCCATCTTCTATCTTCAAGGGCGTCAGAACAATGACAGCCAATATTGTTATGGAAATGGGATATGCTACAGGATTACATCGAGAAGCATTGATTGCTACAGGTGTTGTTCTATTCGTATTCATCCTGCTCATCAACGCATTCGTTGCTGCTATCAAGAAGAAAGGAGTAGAACATGCATAATTCATTAGAAAAGCAAAAATACCCAGGCAGTGCATTCTTGAAATTCTTGATTTACTTCTGTTCCTGTCTCACATTTCTAGTATTGATTTTTCTGATTGCGTATATCCTGATCAATGGTATTCCACATATCAATCTAGATTTATTTGCACTCAAATACACATCCGATAACGCATCTGTCATTCCAGCATTGATCAATACAGTTGTGATGACATTGTTATCTCTATTACTCGCTGTTCCTATCGGTATCTTCTCAGCAATTTTCCTTGTTGAATATGCCAAAAGAGGAAACAAGCTTGTAGAAATCGTAAGAATGACAACAGAAACACTTCAAGGTATTCCATCCATCATTTATGGCTTGTTTGGCATGTTATTCTTCGTCAATCGATTAGGCTGGGGTTTTTCCATTATCTCAGGTGCATTCACTCTAGCAATCATGATCCTCCCTCTCATCATGAGAACGACTGAAGAAGCATTAAAATCTGTACCAGACCTCTATCGTGAAGGTTCCTTCGGCTTAGGTGCAGGAAAACTAAGAACAGTATTCAAAATCGTACTGCCTGCTGCAATGCCAGGCATCCTGGCAGGTATTATCCTCGCCATTGGCAGAATCGTTGGAGAAACAGCTGCTTTGATCTATACGTCAGGAACAGTCGCAAAAGCCGCAGAAGGATTATTCAGACCAGGCCGAACATTAGCAATTCATATGTATTTATTAGCAAGTGAAGGTCTCTATATGGATCAAGCTTACGCAACTGCTGTCGTATTGCTTGTACTAGTTGTTGGTATCAATGCACTTTCAGCATTTATCGCAAAGAAGATCACACAGGCATAGAAAGGAACAACATGAGCAAAATCAGTGTCAAAGACTTAGATCTCTATTACGGAGATTTCAAAGCTTTAAAAAATATCAATATTGAAATTAACCCAAATGAAATTACTGCTTTCATCGGTCCATCTGGCTGTGGTAAATCCACACTTTTAAGATGTTTAAACCGTATGAATGATCTTGTAGAAGGATGCAGGATTGAAGGAAAAGTTCTACTAGATGGTACTGATATCTATGGAAAGAATGTCGATGTAAACCTTTTAAGAAAGAAAGTAGGCATGGTATTCCAGAAACCAAACCCATTCCCAATGAGTATTTATGACAATATTGCCTATGGTCCTAGAACACACGGCATCAAAAACAAAGCACAGTTAGATGAAATTGTTGAAACTTCTTTAAAGAATGCCGCAATCTGGGATGAATGCAAAGATCGTCTCAAATCCAGCGCCCTTGGCATGTCAGGTGGTCAGCAGCAGCGTCTATGTATCGCTAGAGCTTTAGCTTGTCAGCCAGAAGTGATCTTGATGGATGAACCAACAAGTGCACTTGATCCTATTTCAACATCAAAAATTGAAGAACTCGTATTAGAACTCAAAAAGAAATATACCGTTGTCATTGTTACCCATAACATGCAGCAGGCAGTTAGAATCTCTGATAAAACTGCATTCTTCTTACTCGGTGATTTAGTAGAATACGGACAGACAGATCAAATATTCTCCGTACCTAAGGATAAGAGAACAGAAAACTATATTACAGGAAGGTTTGGTTGATACATATGAGAAATCGTTTTGATACGCAATTAGAACAGTTACAGGAATCCATGACACAAATGGGAGATAAATGCTTATCTTCTATTACAGATACAATTGATGCATTAAATACAGGAAATGAAAAACTAGCTACGGCTGTCATCTCTAGAACAAGAACGATTCGTAGAGATGAAAGAGAAATTGAAAACATCTGTTTGAAGCTTCTTATGCAGCAGCAGCCAGTGGCAAGTGATCTAAGAAAAATCTCAGCCTCTTTAAAAGCCGTCTATGATCTAGAAAGAATTGGTGATGTTGCGGCTGATATTGCCGAAATCGTCGCAGTTGAACATGTATCTACAGCTGTAGATATCCTGGATATGAAAGAAATGGCAAATGCTGCTAGAAGTATGGTATATGACTCCATCAAAGCATTGAACACAAAAGATGCAGTGCTTGCGCAAAGTGTCATTGATACAGATGATATCGTAGATACTGCATTCAATAACGCAAAACAGACACTCATCGATAAGTTTTCCAAAGACGCAAATGTAGAATATGCCTTAAATCTATTAATGGTAGCGAAATACTTTGAAAAGATTGGTGACCACGCAGTTAACATTGCACAATGGGCAATGTATGACGCAACTGGTAAACTTTAAACAATATGCATATTCTCTTCAATAAGATATGGAACAATCCATATCTTATTTTGTTTACAAATACAAAAAAAGACCCAGGAATTTCTTCCCAGATCCTTCTTGATATGGCGCCTTAAACAGGACTCGAACCTGTGACACCCTGGTTAACAGCCAGGTGCTCTACCGACTGAGCTATTAAGGCAACAGCAATAGTTTATCACGATTCATAAAATACGCAAGCAGTATTTTAAAAATTATTAATATCCAGTTATATCTATTGACTTGCACTAGTACAGATAGTACAGTTTAGACAGATAAGACAGAAAGGAGTTTAAATGTTTCTTCTCAACACGCAAAGCAAAGAACCAATCTTTGAACAAATACAAAACCAGATACTCCGTTTTATTCAGGCAGGCGTGCTAGCTCCTGGAGATCGTTTACCAAGTGTACGTCAACTCGCCCAAGAAAACGGAATCAATCCAAACACAGTATCCAAAGCATATATTGAATTAGAAAAAAATGGATATGTTTATAACATTCCTAAAAAAGGCGTCTATGTTTCAGACATTGATCTTAAACAATCTCATTCCAATCAAATCGTAAAAGTATTACAGCCACTCAAAGATTCAGGCATCCAGAAACAAGAATTAATGGATGCCATTGAAATACTCTATAAGGAGAATGCAACATGTTAAAAATTGACAAGCTATACAAAAACTTTGGAAATAAAGAAGTCCTGAAAGGACTCGATCTAGAAATTCAAGATGGATCCATCTTTGGACTCGTCGGAATCAACGGCGCCGGTAAATCCACCCTGCTTCGCATCATTGCTGGGGTCTACGAGCCTGAACAAGGATGTGTTCTGTTCAATGACTGCGATACATATGATGATCCAAAGATCCGTAAAGAAATTGCATTTGTTTCTGACGAACAATTCTACCCAATTGGCTCAACAATCAAATCTGTAAAACAAATCTATGAATCTATGTATGACTTCTCTGAAGCTAAATATCAGAAATTCTTAAAGATGTTTGAATTAGATGAGAAAGATTCTATTCTGAATTTATCTAAAGGCAACAAAAGACGAGTTGCCCTGCTATTTGCATTATCCATAGAGCCAAAACTCTTATTATTAGATGAAGCATATGATGGTCTTGAACCACTTATTCGCTACAAATTCAAACAGGCATTAGCCGATTTAATTGAAGATGAACATTTAACCGTTATCATCTCCTCACACAATTTAAAGGAATTAGAAGATATCTGTGATTCCTTTGGCATCCTGGAAGATGGAAGAATGCTTGAATACGGTGATTTATCCGATTCCAAGGAAAACATCAACAAATACCAGATTGTTTTTGAAAAAGAAATTGAAAAAGATGCATTCAATGATTTCAATATCCTTCACTTAGAAAATGAAGGCAGAGTATATCAACTCGTCGCAAAAGGAAATCAGGAAGAAGTTCTCAGTCAAATTGAAGCAATGCATCCAATTCTTGTCGATGTATTACAAGTCAACTTTGAAGAATTATTTATTTATGAATTAGAAGGAAGGAGCAAATCTAATGATCAATAAGAACTATTTCAAATATCTATTCAAAAGCAAGATCATTGCCTGGGTATTCTTTGGCATTATGTTTGTTGCGATTTCCATGTCTTCTTTCTTAACACCTGGCAATGAAGCCACTGACTGCTTTAGAGTTACCACAATAACTTCTCTTGTGCTATCTATCATCATGAGCTTTGCACTGCCAGTCTTCTTATTCTCCTTCGTACATCGAAAAAGAAGTTGTGATATGTATTTCTCACTTCCAATTGATCGTAAAGAACTATTAATCACAACAATCACCTTCTCATTTGTACTGATCTTCAGCTACTATGCGATTACTTCTATATTCGCATTGTTATTCACAATGCGTTCCACTACGATTTTCTTTTCATCACTTTTTGCTTCTTATGCGATGATGGCATTAGGCATCCTTGCATTACTCATCATCAATTCCTGTATTTATCTATTTGCAAATAACATCTTTGATGGAATTGTAATGTTAGCTGCGTATTCCGCAATCTTCGTTGCAATCAGCTTAACCGCAGAAACCATCAGCAATCTATTGCTCATTCCATTCATGTTGTCATCTTTTGAAGAAGGCATTCTATTTTCCCCAGTTGCAATTGTCGCTGTCAACTTCACAAGTATTTCTCAGAATATCGTGCAGTCCATTGACGAAACAATGAGCTTTGTTCCAAATGTTTCTTATTTACAAATCACAGTATTAGTCATCTATACATGTATTGCATGCTTCCTCTTAAAGAAAAACTTTGTAGAAAGAAAGACAGAACGTGCAGAACAGGTCTCTAACACATTCTTCTCCTATCCATTTATCATCAATTTCTATTTGCTTGTTTCCCTTGTCAATCTAGGTTTTTCTATCATCAAATCCAATATGATTGATTCCTTCATTCTTCTTTACATTCTCTTATTCTGCATCTATCTGATTTCTATCTTTGTATACAAAAGAAAGATCAAATTCTACTGGAAGAATATTCTCTACTTTGTTTCAGCTGCACTCATTACATTTGGCTGTGGAAAGTTCATCTTTATAAACCATGCATTTTTCTTACCATACCAGTATCCACTTAACGCTGGCGAAAAAGTAAACTACTATATAAATGAGAACAACTTAAATAAAGATCTTTCTTCTAAAAATATGGATGCGAATTATTCCGTCAACTTATCCATCAACATTGATATTCCAACAGATCAATTAGACACAGAAAAATACAAACAAGCTGTATCTATCCTAGAAGCATATAGAAAGCAGGCAATTGATCTATGGTTTACAACTTCGCAATCCTATTACGATAAAGGTGCAGACCTCTACATCAGTAACGCAATTCAAAACAAAGATGTAGCTTCCTGCTCCTATCAGACAAAAGATGTATTCACAATAGAAGAACTCAAACAGCTTGCAAAGGTTGGAACAATTGAACTTGAATACTATGACTATGAAACTGATAATTATCAAACCTATACACTCGATGAATATTTAAAGGAGGTCAAATAATGAACCTTTCACTCAACAATACAAATAACACAGTCTTAAAAGACGGTACAGAAAAACAGCTTACATCCAAAGAATTTGGCTGTATCCTTGCAGATGGATCACCCAGATGAAATCCATACTGCAGAAGAAATCTATGAAAATGTTTGGAAAGAAGAACCATTCCGCTGTCGTTCAATTATATGTGTTCATATTTGCCATATTCGCGAAAAACTGGAAAGTTCTCACTCCGAAAAAATCTTAGATTCTTTCTGGAAACGCGGATATCGTTTCAACTCAGCTTCCTAGTTTGGAAGCTGTTTTTCATTTTCATGCAACTTTTCATATAAATTAATAGTTTTCCAGTCTATTTTCAGCTACAATGGAATTAACAAAAGATAGTGTTCACTTACACTACAGACAGGAGAATAATATGGGACTAATTTTAACTACGCTTAATGCAGCAGGTAGCACACTGAGCGATCAGTGGAAAGAGTATTTCTATTGTGATGCAATTCCTGCCGATACAATTTGTATAAAAGGTCATAAGAAGGCATCAGGTTTCGGTGCTAACCGTGGAAATGACAATATCATTTCTGATGGATCTGTCATTGCGGTTGCTGATGGTCAATGCTTAGTTATCGTTGAACAAGGTAAAGTTGTTGATATCTGTGCAGAACCTGGAGAATACAAATATGACTCCAAAACAGCACCATCTATCTTTACAGGCAAGAGCCTTTCCTCTTCTGTAAAAGATGTATTCGCACAAATTGGAAAGAGAATTACATTTGCTGGAGAAACAGGAACAGATCAAAGAGTTTACTTCTTCAACACAAAGGAAATTCCAGGTATGAAGTACGGAACAGCTTCCCCTGTTCCATTCAGAGTTCTTGATCAAAGAGCAGGGATTGACTTAGATATCTCTCTCAAGGCTTTCGGTGAATATTCCATCAAGATTTCTGATCCAATCCTTTTCTACACAAACGTTTGTTCCAATGTATCAGAAGTATACAAAGTTTCTGATATCGAAGATCAGATGCGTTCTGAATTATTAACAGCTTTACAGCCAGCATTTGCTAGAATCGGCGCTGCAGGTGTTCGTTATTCAGAAATTCCTGCACACACACTTGAACTAGCAGAAGCGCTAAATGACGAACTATCCAAGAAATGGAGAGATCAAAGAGGTATTGAAATCGTCTCCTTCGGTATTTCTTCTATCAAGGCTGATGAAGAAGACGAAAAGATGATCAAGCAGATGCAAAAAGATGCTGCATATACAAATGCAAATCTAGCAGGTGCCGCTATCGTCGGTGCACAGGCACAGGCAATGAGAGATGCCGCAAATAATGCAAATGGCGCAGCAATGGGCTTTGTAGGACTTAATGCAGCACAGGCAAGCGGTGGTGTGAATGCTAACGTATTACTCAACCAGCAGCCTGCACAGCCAGCAGCTCCAGTAACTCCTGCAGCTGGATGGACATGTCCAAAGTGTGGAACAGCGAATACTGGTAAATTCTACACGAACTGTGGTGAAGCAAATCCAGCAAACGCAAAGTGGATCTGCCCAAAATGCAACACAGAAAATACTGGCAACTTCTGCAACAACTGTGGAGAAAAGAAACCGGCATAATGATTTAACAAAAGGTCCGGAATCCGGACCTTTTCATGTAAAAAAAGATATGAAAAACATTGATCAGGAAAGATATAAACGACAGCTGCAGTCTAATAATTTGATTGGCATTCTTTTAGGTCTTTCTTCCATCGCCCTTTTCATTATTTTACTTATACTTTCAAAAGCACTGACAAGATAGAAAGGATTATTCTATGCCAGAACAATTAACGAATTATCAGTGTCCTAATTGCAATGGGCCACTCAGATTTGATCCCGTTTCATCCAAGCTAAAATGCGATAGCTGTGGTTCTACATTTACAGTGGATGAAATTGATAAAGTCTTTTTCGAGAAAAACCAGGAAGCAATTTCCGTAGATGCTGAAAAGAAACAGCAAGAAAATGCAGAACTTCTGCAGTGGAATGAAGAAGAAGCAAAAAACATGCGTGCATACAACTGCCCAAGCTGTGGTGCACAACTCATTTCTGATGCAAACACTGCCGCAACAAGATGTCCATATTGTGGAAATCCAACAGTAGTTCCTGCACAGTTTGAAGGCTCTTTAAAGCCAGATTACGTCATTCCTTTTAAACTGATCAAAGAAGATGCCGTCAAAGAATTAAAGAACTTCTACAAAGGAAAACCATTCCTGCCAAAAGCATTCACAGAAAGCAATCACATTGAAGAAATCAAAGGTGTATACGTGCCATTCTGGCTGTATGACGGTACTGTAGATGCACACTTAAGAGGATCAGCAACAACTTCTTCCTCTTATGAAACAGATGATGAAATCGTCACAACAACACGTCATTTCCGTATTGAAAGAGATGGAACTGTTGAGTTTCAGAAAGTACCTGCTGATGGTTCTTCCAAGATGCCAGATGATTTCATGGATTCTATTGAACCATTTGACTACAAAGATCTTGTTCCATTCCAGATGTCATATTTGCCTGGCTATTTAGCTGATAAATACGATGTATCGATAGAAGAAGATGCGGAAAGAGTTAATCAGAGAATTAAAAATACAACGATTTCTCTTTTAGAAGGTAAGCGTCAAATAAATACCGTCTAGATAAGGAAAAACAGGATATGTACTATAAA
>OFMO01000932.1_pt1 | contig 21244 bp, 16 predicted proteins | sample 1541821 | NCBI WGS metagenome assembly OFMO01 (sample SAMN04209253, study PRJEB22552) | human gut metagenome | biome: gut; material: feces | host: Homo sapiens | place: USA: Oklahoma | reverse complement strand
GGGCGCACTATAAAAAAATGCAGCCGCCACAAAATATATGCAGCGGCCGCAACCTTTCTAGTTCACATGATTCTTCTTTCTGTTTCGTGCCAGCAGGGCGATTCCGCCAACAGCCGCCAGGATACCCACGATCATAAGTACATACATGCTTTCTGTGTTTCCTCCGGTCATCGGCATGGTAAGCACTGCTGAATTTCCAATTTCAAATGTCAGGTCATAAAAACAATACTTCTGTGCCGCCTCATCCCAGACTGCCTGTGACAGATCTGCTCCACGCTGTTGTGCTTCCTCTACGGTAAGCTCCATCGGCAGGGTGACGGTGATATTATCCTTCAGGAGATTTTTCCCGTCTGCTGTCTTAATCTCTGTGATCACATAATCCTGTGGAATCAGTCCTTCCCAACAGATTTTGCCGTCTGCATCGGTACTCGCAATATGCTTATCCCCTTCATCCACGCCGACCAGCCGGAATGATACCCCGGATAACGGGATCTGCTTCTCATCCGCACTCTTCTTGTAGATCGTAATGGAGCCGTACTGTGTCTCATCATAGGCTTCGATCTTCGGATTTTCTGCCAGGATACTTCCACTGCCAACGGCTTCTCCCTGATAGATCTGTGGTGCCACACCATTTTTCTCCTGTCTGATCACCAGTTTCAATCCGGTTGTCACATCCGCTTTTGTCTCTTCCCGTCCAACAAAGTACATGGTTCCGGCTAACTGGTAATGCACCGGTGCAGATATCTCCTTACAGGTATAGGTTCCAATCGGGAAAGCAATCGCTCCATCATGCTCATACAGATCATCGGACTGTAAAATTCTGCCATCCTGCATCTGGTAAGTCGTAAGCAGGTCTTCTTTATCCGTTGCTGAAAATGTTCCGGTCTCATCCGTCCGATAATACCATTTCTTTGCAGGTATTCCGTCTGTTGCTCCATTCACGTTCTCATAATATGCAATCTCAAATATGGCACCTGACAGGGCAGCATTTCCCGGTGCCTCTGCCGAATGTGAGCCAAGATCTAATTTCTGCAATAATAAGTCAAATGGATTACTTGCCGGCTCTTCCTTACAGCTAACCGTTGTTGTCTCTAAAGATTTCACCGTTGCGGCATGGATTCCAGCCGGAAGGTTCTCTTCCTGCTCGTTGCAGAGCAGGTACCCGTCAGATGCGGTCAACTCTTTCACATAATAGGTTCCTCTCCGAAGCGTCACTGTATTGGAGCTTCCATCCTCTTTCGTCGTCAGCGTCTCCACGCGGTTTGCATCCTGCATGGCATCTTCGACAGACTGATATACCCCGTATACAGCGCCTTTAAGGTTGTAACAATCATTCTCTTTTGAAAACGCTTCATCTGAAGATGCTTTTTTCAGTGTCAAAAATCCCTTTTCCGGTTCATCCGTAAAGTCGATCTCCACTGCATGGGTGTTTAAAGAAAACGTCTGTTCCCAGACTTCTTCGTTGCGTTCATATCCATCCGGTGCCTTCACTTCTTCCACCTTCCATGTATGGGTTGTCCCCTCTTTTAACGTTTTGAGTTTGTCGCTCACAGAAGCAAGGACACTCTGTTTTGCCTTATTGTAAGCACTGCTCCAGTTTTTATAATCCAATACCGGCTCATAGGCTTCTGCATAGTCGGTCCACAGAACATTACCCCTCCAGTGGTAAGCCGCTTTTCCGTCTGCATCCGTAGTCACCGTTGCCACCTGTTTTCCATCCATGGAAACGGCAAATTCAGTGCCAGCCAATGCTGCACCCGTATCAGAATCCGCCTTTGTGATATGAATATCCAGGGACGGTGCCACTTTCTCCCGCGCCTTGTAATGTGCCCGCAGGTAAGAAGTCCGGGTAAATACCACCCGGATGGCACCATAAGTTGGTGTAATGGCACTGGTCCATGTGCTGACGGACTGGTGCCCGGTTCTGGTATAAATCAGAAATGGTTCACTGCTATTCGGGATCGCATTTTTATAATAATGGATCGTCGTGGATTTTCCTGCCATCGACGCATTTGAACCAATCCAGATACCGACATTGCTGCCATCCCATCCTTTGGATACCGTTACACCAGTCTGTCCGACAAAGGAAGTATCATTCACTACCCCGTTGGTATCCTTGAGCCAATACGACTGTCCAGCAGTGGCATACACCGTCCATCCATCAAAAGAAGGCAGCTTGTTGTAAGAATAAAACCGGTTCCAGACATCCGCAATGGCAGCATCCACCTTGGCTTTGGTGTTTAAGTGCCCGCAGTTATGTGCGGTATTCCTTGCCCCGTCCGTTAAAACGTATCGACCGTAATTTGCCGGGCTTTCATTTTCCTTGATCTCGGACCAGATCAGGTTTTGGACAAGGACATAACTGCATAGCCAGTCATTACCATAATAGCTTTTCGCCAAATAAACTGCTTTGGTCAGGTTGTTCGTCTTTTTATAGCTCCATCCGTACTTATCCATCAGCCATTGCGCCGCATCCCCATTCAGCCCGTAAGTACCACCGGAAGCTCCGATATTGACGGAAGGCTCAATACACCATGCCAACTGATCACCAAGCATCAGGTAGGATTCCGTACAATCCCAACTTCCGTCCTTGTGATAACAGGAGAACTGGTTCTCATACTTTATAAGTGTTGCACTGCTTGCAGCCCGACTGATCGCACGCTCCGCACTGTTCATGGTTGCTGCCAGCGGTGTATCGGCACCAGCCATGGAAAATATTGCTTCTGGAAGCACAGTATCGGGACCCGCTGTATCCGCAGCATCATTTTCCGACACAAATGCCCCGGTTACCGTTACATCATCTTCCGGCATGACAATGAGCATGGTATCCGGATAAGCTCCATCCGTTACCGCTGCCCCATCTGTATCCGTAACAGCAAGTGCTGTCCCATCACTGGTTGCTACGGTGAGGGAAGCTAAGTGATAGCCCTCCTGTGGGGTAACCTGCAGATGGATCTGGTTTCCTGCCTGCAGATTGTCATCTTCCTTGAGTGCAATACTGCCATGTTCCAGATTTGCAATCCGGACAGTATAACACGCTGCCTTCTCTTCTGCCGCCATTGCCGGAACGGATAACAGTTCCAGGCATACACTCAAAAGCACCGTCATACACACCAGCAGGATGGCAAGCATCCGGACCGGTATCTTTTTCATACGCATTTTTTACATCGCCTCCTTATTGTGCACAGCCGCCGCTAAAATAATAGCCGTATGCATGACCGTTATAATCGAATTTGACGTTGCCGCCCTGCACATACCAGATACCATTTTCATTCTGAACGGCACCGTTATAATTGAAATTCACTTTTCCATCCTGCAGATACCACCAGCCAGCATCATTTTTTGCCAATCCGGTATAGTTAAAATCGACCACGCCATCACGGATCATCCACCAGCCGTTTTTATTATTTGCAATGGTGTTCGCAGATGCGTCAAACACCCCGTTTTTCACATAGATCCATCCTGCATCCGGTGTGATCCCAATGGTATCTTTCACGACTTCTGTTTTCGTGGTCGTTACCACACCATTATCCGCCCAGAAGATCCCGTTTTCGTTTGCGACCAGCCCGCTATAAGACAGATCTGCTTTTCCATCCCGTAAAAACAGCCATCCTTTACTGCTGTTTTTTGCCGTTTCATTTTCCGATACCTGTAATCTTCCGTTAGAAAACTGATACCATCCGCCATCATCCAACTGGATCAGACCATCGGTGTCCTGTTTCCAGCCGCCCTTCATATGCCACCAGCCCTCCCAGTTTGGGACAAGCAGGGAACCAGTATTTTTCTGCACAATGCCCCGGTCGATATAGCCAAGTACACCGATACTGCTTTTAGACAGGACCAGTGACGGCATGGTTGCATCTGTTTTATCCGTATCATATACATACTGGTCTTTATCATTAATATCCTGTGACACCTCTTTCCATGTCACGCTGGCTTCCTTGATCGTCGCTGCCTGTGCAGGCACCAACGAAGCTGCCATGGCGCACACCATCAGACCAGTTAAAAGCAGTCTCTTTGCTCTCTGTCTCACGCTTTGTTCCTCCTTTATTTTTTTCTCAAGTGCTTCCCTGTCTGCATACAGGCCATGCAGATACAGCCAAGGATCAGGCACATACCGATCCTCCGGCACCAAAGTTCCCTTTGGATATCCGGTGTGGAAGCATCCTCTATCGGCTGCTCCTCTCTCTTTTCGTCTCCGCTTTCTGTTACAGTAAAAGATCCCTGTCCGCTGTCCGTCCGCACACAATACACCACGTACCGGGATGCCCCATGGGATCTATAAGGGTGACAGGTAATCAGGGTGAGCATGTCACGTCCCTCCTGGATCTTTAACCTTTCACTGTCAGTCGGTGCGATCACCTCACAGGCTTCCACCTCATAGGTAAGCGTTTCCCATGGATTTTCCACAAAGACCGCATCCCCTGGTTGGAGCTTTTCGATCTCCTTAAAATACTTGCCGTTTTTCCACCCTCGGTGTGCCGCAATCACGCTGTTGGTATTTTCCCCGCCAATCGGCAGGGATGTTCCACCAAGCACTGCTGCACCAAGATTTAAATGCGCATCGGTCGCTCCCACATAGAGCGGCAGGGTACAGTCCATAGCAGGGATAGAAAGAATGCCGATCGGCTCCCTAGCATCCGGGAAAAAATCCGGAACCACCTTCACCGCTTCGGCATTCCGAAATGCAGCCTGCTCCGTCTCAAAAAGCGTCTCATTATAGGCTTTGCTCTGCTCTAATACCGTCTCCGTCCATACGGTATCCTCATTTTCCGCTTCCTGTTGCATATCAGATATAGATACTTCCGATTGAAACTGCCGGATCACCTGCTCCTGTTGGTGTTTTGTCCGGACAGCACTCCAATCCGGATAGAAATACACGCCTGCACCAAGTGCTATGAGCAGGATGCCACACAGCAGCCGCGTTTTCATTGCTCCCTCACTTTCTGTCTGTGCCGACTTAAGATCCGAATCATGACACCTGCACCGCCTGCTATACCGAAACCAAGTAACAGGGCATTAAGGTAAGCATGCCTCCAGGTAGAACTAACCTTGTCCTCTGTCTCCTGTCCGCTTGCCGTCTCATAGGTCCGCTCTCCGGTGACCACCAGCCGATGCGTATTGATGCCATAGGGCGTGCAGGTAACAAGGGATACCAGATCCCTGTCTTTTTCAGGTGCCAGTGCCTGGGTATCTTCCGGCAGGATCACTGCCATGTCGCACACCTGATACGTCAGTGTCTCATCCAGCACGTGGATCAAAAACAGATCCCCGGTTTCAAGGTCTGAAAGATCACTGAACATCTGTGCCCGGTTCATGCCGGAGTGTGCCGAGATCACCGGACGGTTTCCGGCGCCGCCAACTGGCAGCGCCGTTCCTTCCATATGTCCTGCTCCCCACTGTAACACCTCCGCTGAAGTCGTGTGATATACAGGCAGATATACATGAATCTTTGGGATCTCTATAAAAGCGAGGATTCCAGAATCATCCAGTGCTAACTGGGAGGTATAGGGAAGCTCCGGTTTCTCCACGATCTGGGCTCCGGAAAAAGGATCTGACAGGGTTATGTGTGCTTCCGACAGCCATGTATTGTATGCAATGGCATTCTGCATAAGTTCCTCTGTCACATCCGACTGCTCTTTTGCTTCTGCCGCATAGACTGCTACACTGGACTGTGTATGAACCCGGTAACACCAGTCACTGATCCATGGATAGCCGACCAAGCCAATCCCACCAAGGATCAGCAGAATTGCTGCCACCCTTTTTTTCCATTTTTGTATCATTTCTTCTTGAGATTGATGTGGAGTTCTCTTTTACGGGTAACAAGGTAACAACCGCCTGCCACTGCAACCACGCCAATGATCGTGACCAGATACAGTCCCTTACCGCCGGTCTGTGGTAATAAAAATCCCTTCGTGTTATTGACGGTCAGCAGGACTTTTGCGTTATCTTCTGTCATTGCCGCATCCTTTTTATCGACCGTTGCGGATGCCGGTTTGATTGCCCCTACATACAGGTCGGTCTTTCCGATGGTCCGTCCATTTGCAACCTCACTATTTGGAGCTCCTGCTGCAACCTGAAGCAGTTCATCCAACTGGTTCATGACCAGATTGCCATTTTCGTCATAAATTCCACCATGGTAATTTTTGACGATTTCAGCCGCAGCTTCGGCATCCATTCCGGTAACCCCCGCGACGGAGGCGATTACATCCCGGTCTGTTGCGGTAATGTCTACTACGATCTGGTCTTTCAGCAAGTTGTAACCATCGTCCGTAGCTACTTCCGTCAACTGGTATTCATCTGCCTCTGTTCCATTGACCAGGATCTTTCCGGTCTCGGCATTCGGGATAAACGTGGTTGCTTTCTTCTCGTCCGTTGTTTTTCCGGTCACATAATACACACCATCTTCGGTTTCTGACGGTTCTGCCACAACATAGTACGCATCCGAAGCGTTATACAATTTAAACTGCACATTCTCGTAATGACCTTTGTTGTCTGAAAATGTTTTTGTGAGGTCTAAGCCATAGGAGTACACATAATTTTTATCTTCCAGCATGTTATAGTAACCGTCCGACGTCCGGCTCCAGACCAGATTGACATCGTTCGGGTTTCCCTCATCGCCCAGAACAACAGAGTCATCCGAATGAACGGTTGCTGTATAATAAGCCACCGTGTAATAATCTGACAATCCATCCAGATCATCTGTCCCCTCCGGGTTATTGGTTCCGGTTCCATTGATCACATTTAAACCAGCTTCCGTAAAAGAGAGTTTCAGGCGGGTGGAACCATCCGTAGTCACTGCCCCGGTATTCGGGGCCTGCACTGTCACATCGACATACTCCTGGGAATAATCCCCGGAAGAAAGATTCCAGAGTAATACGGCATTCTTCGTGTTATTCGCGTTCGCATCCTCAGCATTATTGTAAAATGCGATCTTCAGATCCCTGTTGTATGAAATGCCTTTAGACAATGTATCTGTAAAGGTATATTCGCTGAGAAATGTTGCCTTGGAACTGATGTGCGGTAATTTGGAAACTAAAATATAGTCCAGCACATCCCCTTCCGATGCGGTCGTTGTGTCCCGGTAAGCAAAATCTTCACTGTAACCTGCACCGCCTTTACCTGCAGTTACGCCATCCGCAGTATATCCTCCGCGGTTAGCCACATATTTTTCTGCATTGATATCCTCCGTATTCTTGGCATTGGTGTCCTTATTAAATACAACCAGGGAATCCGAATCATTACGTGAGATATAATCAGATCCGGTATGTACGGTCATGTTCTTATCTGTTTTGGATGCTACACCGGAAGCTTCTGAGATCGTATTGCTGTAAGCATTTCGGACACTTTTATCCAGTGTTGGATTTCCGGTCTGGTTTTTCGGGTAGACGACCATATCATACAGCCAGGATTCCCCGCCGGACTCATGCGCCTGTGTGCCATCCGCACTTTCAGAATTGGTCACCCCATCTTCCGCATGGCTTCCATTGCTCCCATAGCTGACACCGTCCTCACTGGTCTGAGCGCTAGTATTGGTAAATGGAAGCTGGACGAACCATGGATTAACGGTCTCTACTACCTGTTCTGGAACCTCTGTTTCCACAAACAGGTATAAGCCAAGCTGCAGGTCCTCCGCATGGGTATAGCCGTTCTTATCTGTCTTTGGAAGATTAACGACTCCTGCTTTTGTTTTCTGATCCGTTGTGGAATCTTCCGTACCATAATCATACAGGTAAGACTCCAGCGCATTTTTTGCTGCCACATTATCTTCTTTTAACAGAGCTTCCATGGCATCTGTAATTTTCTGGCTTGTCACATGATAGACTCCGGTATTATGGCAGGGATTGGCTTCTTTTTCACCTGTCATGTCAATGTTATCTTTTTCTGTAAGTCCAAGGATCTTTGCCAGTTCTGTCGGGATCTCATAAACAAGCTCAATGGTCGTTCCGGTGTCCTCCTGCACACTGTGTGTCTCCACGTTTCCAACACGCAGGTAAGAAAACTGCACCCCTTCGATGGCATAATCCTTTAAGGCACTTTCTACTCTGCTGTCTGCTTCTCCGGTTGCCTTATAAGTCCCTGCCTTATAATCGCCTGCTGCCTCTGCTGCAGTGAGGTCATATTTATATATGGAGATAGATCCTGTTTTTGATTCATCAATGATGTCTGCATTCAGCAGATCATTCTTTGTTGCCGTATTATTGGTTGTCATAGCCGATGTTGCTGCATACACAGTCGATGATACCGGTGCCAATGCCAACAGACCGGCAACAACAACGACACCCATACGTTTTCCATGCTGTAAAAATTTGATATAGCTCATTCTCTCATCTGACGGATGATTCCGCCTGCTCCTTTCCGCTTTTGATCTTTTCTCAAAAGTTGCTTATTTTTCCGTATGGCCATACGCTTTCCCCTTGGGGGATTTGCAGCGTAGAGCATCCCATCATGCTGTCTCTCTATCTCTACCTGCTATTATTGATATACGTCGATTGCAATTTTTGGGCAACTAAAAAAAGCAGGCATCTCTGCCTGCTAATTTCTATTGCTAAATAATCCTATTTTGTAATTGCTATACAATTATACTTCCAAGTTTCTCCTATTATTCTATACCTTGTACTATTCTTCAATAGAATCCAATAATTTCTGAAATTCTTCTATATCCTTAATAAAAACATCAAATTCTCTATGTTCACATAAAAACTCATATATTTCTTCGTATTCATCCAATACAGTAGCGTCAACATTTCCTTTAAGAATGTCCTCTTTAAAATTCATTTTCATTGCCGAACCACTCAAACTACAGAAACTATAATATCTTCCCATTGCCTGCATCAAATCATATTTTATTCCATTTTCAGTATGATTATTAAAATTTAGACATATATTTTCAAGCAAATTTTTCTTGCTTTTTTTAAACAGTTTCCATGATTTTATAAATGTATATTCTACATACCTTTTATATCCTAGCTGTCGCGCGTGAAATTCGGTCCAATTAAAAAATGCATTATAATAAACATCGGCAAACACTTTATCATAATTATCAATATTTAAAAATTCTAAATAATCATAAAAATCGTTTGCATGCGTCAATTCATGTATTATTGTTCCTCGAATTTCTGCCAGACTCCTTCCTAGCATAGCCTGTTTTGGCACTAACACTGTTGTACTCTTATCACAGGAAGGTGCTAGAAGAACGGTTCCATTAATTTTATTTAATCCATCACCTTTTTGGGAAATCTCTCGCCTTTGAGTATCACACATATCACATTTTAATGCCATTTGGTATGCATCATCTGGCATAACAATATTTATCATCCTCTTTTCATCATACTCTCTATAATGCGAATAAAAATATTCCCATTCCTGTTTTATTATATTCCACAAATCTATTTCCGGTTCTTTCATACTTTCGCTCCTAATTCCAATTTTAACTACTTTCTACTATGGAAAAACAAAAAAGTTCTTTATACGGGTTCTAGAGAACTCATCCCCACATTTATCAAAAAATTTTTCCACTATAACAAGTATCTGGATCAATAAAAGAAAAATCACATTTTTCTTTTTCAAATAATTGCCGCCCCAAAAGTGTACGATTTTTATATACAGCAGAAATATCCTTTTGAGGCCAATATACTCCTATTGGTTTTGTATTCATATGTTCATATACCTTAACCATTTGAGGTGCCCCACCGATTGTGTCACTTGGATCTGCCTTTTTTAAAAGACGTACCAATGCCTCAAATGGCTCCATATCAAATCCTTTCCCTTTAAAGTCAGAATAATCATCTTGGTATTTTTCTTTAAGTAATGTTCTTAATTCTTTATTTAATCGATCTTTTGCATCACCCGCAAACACAATTTTGCCAAAACGATCTTCATAGATAGAATCATACTCATTTTTATTAAACGCATTCATACTTTTATTGTATTTGTAATGCCATAATCTAAATCTTTTTTGCTTCCATGAATATCCACCAACAACAAATTCATTATCATTTATATCGTTTTTATCTGCTTTCATATATACTGCTTTTTGCATAGAATTAATCTGTGATAATAAAAATCCATTAAATTTAGATACATCAATAGCTCTATCCAATGCTTGATAGGTCTCCCCAGAAGCAAAATACGCCTGCATCATCAAAGGGTATGCATATCCTACTTCTCCAGCAAATGCTATTGCACAATCATTTCTTGGAAAGGTCAATATTTTAGGACAATTATCCCATCTATACCCACCACATAATCGACTATCTGAAGCAATTATCAACTCCTGTGCATCATTTATTTCTCTAATCCATCCAACTACAACTGTCACTTTATGTATTCCTCCCGATTAATTAGATTCAAATTAGGAAAATTCCGATATGCCTTTCTGCATATCCAATATTTTAACAGTATTTTTTTCAATTACCACTCCATAGGAAAAGTGAATTCTATTTCCTCCTATCGGATCAAATTTTACATATTTTCCATATATGTTCCTACTCCGGTCACCAAATACTTTTTTTACATTTTCAGGTAATACATTACCTATTGGGCATGTTATATCCAATGTATAATAACCATCTTTTAGTCCCTGCCCCTTATCGCTAAACCATGAACTTCTAAAAGTTCTTTCTTCTGCAACATTTTTGCATTGAGCATTGTATTTTCTACCTGACAAACTGAATATTATTGGTGTCTCACTCGGAATATTTGAGTACACTTCAAATCGTGTCTTTCCATTTTTTAATTCAGCAGTCAAAGTAGCCTCTATTTTTAATCCCATTCCCTCAATAGGTTGCTTAGGTTTTAACTCTTCTGGCAATGGTAGCAAATCTCCCATTTCTACATAATGCTCTTTATAGTACCACCGTTCAAACTTTTTAACGAATCCCCAAGTCGATAAATAATCAATATTTAATTGATCAATCGTTTCATCCGAAAAATGATATCCTTGTTTTTGATAGTCTATTCTTGAATACGCGCGTAACATTTTTATAACCGGTATATGATATTTTTCATATGCCTCTACATAAGGCATACATTCTATATCATAAATATTTTCAGATTCATTCTCATACTTCTCCCGACATTTACATATAAATTCATATATTTCCTCGTCTGACACAAATTTATCAACAGGTTGCGGTTTTACTGAAAAATAAAAATCTCCAACCAGAGAAGAATATTCCCATGATAACTGCTCTTCTCCACACTCACTAATAGATAAATCAGATACTTTATTTCTCACTGACTTAAACATTTCTTCTATTTTTAAATTTGGTATTAGCAATGCTTCTTTCAAAACCTCTGTATATAACCCGTTACTTCCCTTTCCATCAGAAGCTGTACCATCAGCACTTGTAGAATATGCAATAATGGTTCCTTTCGGCGGATTTGCAAATGGTGCAAATCCTATACTCAAACCTCTTCCATTTGCATACGGATTATTTCTGCACGCATCTAATATACAAATAATCGTTTTTCCTTTATACGAAGAAACACCATCTAAAAAGGAATTTACACAATATGCTGAAACTATTGTCTTACTTTTTTCTCCAGATTCAAAATCAACTGGAATAATATAGTTTTTTCCATCAATTTGCATACCATGTCCTGCATAAAATAATAGACCTACTGCATTCTCATCCAAGTCTCTCAAAAATATATTTACCGCATTTTGAATATCTATTAATTTTGCATCCAATACAATAGTAACATCAAAATTTAATCTCTGTAATACATTAGCTATATCCCTAGCATCATTTCGTGGATTTTTTAATTCCCTACCCTGCGGATAAGCTGCATTACCTATTACCAATGCAATTCTGTCCATTGTCCTTATTTCCTCCGATCCCAGACTTTCATAAATACCTTTTTAATATTATAAACTTCCCATATAAATGTTTCAAGATATTCAAAACTATTTTCATAATATCAAAAATCAAAATCTATATCAGATATCAATCTTTCTTTTTCCGATATAAAAAGTATACAAAAACTTAGTAAGTAAGGAATTAAAAAAATATTTTTTTATATAACCAAAAATACCGGGCACAGTGATCATATGTTCACTTGCGTCCGGCACAGTTTAATTTGTATATCCTTACATTTCCCTAAACAAAATAGTTCCTGCCAGTGGATCTGTATCATTGCTAATTGTAATATCACTTTGAAAAACTATTTTACAAAACTGCTTTGCAGTTTGTGTATACGAATATAGATTTCCCCCTTCTTCAGTTGCAGTACCAATTCCTATACCGGAAAAAATTAGCCATCCCATCGCTAATAAGTTTTCTTCTTCTACTGACGTAATCTTTATATCTCCGTTACAAATATTATCTTTGAGGTACAAAATATCAGAATACATTGTTCGATCAACTTGCAACATCATCCTTTGATACGCTGAATCATCCAATTTTTCATCCATCTTTGCTTCAAACAGTTTGATAATAATATCAATTTTTGATAATTCCTCAATTTTATTTAAAACTCCAAGTATAAACACAGAATCTTTATTAAGAGTCTTCTTTCCAACTCTTTTAGCATACTCTTGGCGTTTTGAAATTGGAATGGATACTAGTCCAGCAGAATATCGCTCCATTTTTCGCATAAAAAGTTTATCCGGAATACTCGCACATTTTTGGATTACCTTCACAACTTTAAGTACTTTGGAAAGCTCAGCTCCAAGATCCTTTAGTTCTTCCAATACATCAGAAACTTCATCTGAGCTAAAAATTTCCGAAATATTTTTTGTCCCCTGTTCAATCCAAGTGGAAAAAGAATCCACCACTGAATCGATTTTTAGTAATTCTAAATTTTCTTCATTATCCATAAAATCTTGTTTCATTACAGTTTCTCCCGATTCTGATTTATTCTGACTTTTGTATCGTATTTTGGTAAACAGATAAAATAAAGTCTGCCATAGCAATCGCAGCATTGACAAAAAGACGCGTATGATAGTCTGATATTCCTATACGCCTATTGCCAACACCATGAGAATCACTTTCTTTATTTCTCATTTCAGCAATTGCAGAAAGTATCTTTTCTAATCCTGAAAGAAGCGTGTTTATACGTTTATCTAAATTTTTGTCTGTATGCATACTATATAAAGTCTTCACTTGACCATACAACTTGCTTATATCTCCGCTACTCAAAGGTACTTGCCCTTTTTTCTCAATAACATAACAAAAGGTTTCTTCAAGTATAGTACGAGCCTTTGTAATAGCACTATCGAAATTTCCTTCATCGATGTCTTTATTAGCTCTACTAGCCAAATCTTTTATATAGGTACGATCAATAATTTTTACCACTGGTGCAGACACCGAAACCATATCGTCTACATTGCAAATCTGGTATGCTTTACCAATAGCACGTAGTTCATGACCGCCAAAATATAAAATACTATTAATCTGTTCCAACACTTTTTGTATAATTGTTTCATATGCATGCTGTATATCGTTTACAGATAAATCTTTTAATATATCGAAAAACTTATCTTTTGAAAAAAGATAAGACAGAAAATCAGACATCCGATTTTGTTTAATGCAAAACTCCATAACTCCATCAAAATATTGCCAACGACTTAAAGCTCCCCCCGACCACGAATAGGTTACAGGTAATCCAAATAGTGATGATATTTCACAAATCGCTGGTCCACTAAGATACGGCATAGCTATTTTTATTCTCTTTTCATTTCCATATTTATCTACAAAGGTTCCTTCACCAAAGTCCTTATCTCCTTCTAAAATTGATATAATTTCTTTAGACCGAAGTAAGCCAAAACTATTTTTCTCCATAAATATCTCTCCATGTACATACTAAACTGTTCCTTTAGTATAACAAATTTTTTATACATAATCTATATAAAAGTACCCTCATCATTATTGTAATTTTTCTTAATTCCAAATTCTGATATTTCTCTTGAAATCCCCAAATTAATTTATCACTAGGTAAAAGAACGTATAAACCAGCTAATCATACGTTCTTTTACCTTTTTTATAATTACACAATACGTATTTTATAATTGTTTTGTAATTAATCTTTCTATGGATGTTGATAGCATGTTTTTCCGTCAGCATCCACTGTGACATATCCGGCAATTCCATGAATCTGATATCGCTTTAGTCTTTCGATCTGTTCCATCCGTTCGATGATCACCATGCGGCGCACCTGCCCTGTAATGCTCTCATAACGTTCTTTACTTGCAAGAAGGGCAAGTTGTGATTCCTCTCCTTTCATGACTTCCAAAATCTCATATATACATCCATCTGCAAAAAATGCCAATAACATAAACGGAAACTCCCTGCTGTCGATCGCCACCGGGTCCTGTGCCTGCATCCGTTTCTTAAAGTCCAGGAACACCCAGAATGCCTGCTGTTTTTTTTGAAGCTGTGTAAGGTGTCCTGTATACTTCTGCATATCGGCATAGACATTCTCACTGCCATGGATCTTTGGTGTTTTATAATAGGACGTATCCAAAAAACGCGCATCCTGCAAGTAAACACCTTCCTCCGGCTCACAGACCTCGCCTGTCTGTACCATCTGGTGCAGTAGATAGCCGACCTGCTCCTGCTTATTGTCTGCAAAATACTCCAGAAACTGCCGCTTACTTACCCGTCCCACTGTGACCAGAAGGGAGTTGATCTCCTTTCGCAAGTCATGCTTTTCTTTTCTTTCCTGGAACTCCACCTGTTCCCCCTGAAGGTTTATTGTCTGCATCACGCTCCTCCCATCTGTACATACATCTGCTCCAGGTCCTTCCGGTCGGTCGTAATCAGTTGATGCTCTAATGCACTTGAACGGAACCAGACCGGGATGTTGTTCCCACCGGTACATAAAAGCCCATGCCCGCGCTCAAAATGCAGGATTTCCTTATACTCTTCTGCCGAAAGGGACAGCAGCTTTTGCACTGCCTGTGCTTCATCCCGCTCCAGGTTTAATACGATCTTGGTTTTACAGTTATTGATGATACCTTTCCCATATTTTCCATCTTCCAGTGAAAAAAAATCGTTCAGATCCTGTGTCGCGGCAATCGCTGCCCCACCATAGCCGCGTATGATTTTGAAAATCTCCAGAACGATCTCCGCTGCCTTGGCATTTGACTTGGAACCGATCAGCTCCCAGATTTCATCTACAATGATCGCCTTTTTCTTCGTTCGGTTCTCCTTTGCACGCGCATACACATACTCTAATACCGTATACATCAGCGCTGTCAGGAATTCACCCTGAATGTCCGAAACGTCAAAGACCATGTACTCACTTTCTCTGATATTGGTCTGCTGGTTTAAGGATGCAAACGAACCATGCACGAACCGGTTCAGCATCAGGCACAGACGCTTGGTGCCCTCCGGCATTTCCTTTAATACATCGTAAAGGTCTGAAAGTACCGGCATCTTCTTATATGTCCCTGCCGCCACATCATAAAGGGATGCATTGTCATGGATAATGCCGTATTTTTCGTAGGTCAGGATCAACGCTTCATCCAAGATCTGATCTTCCTCTGCCGTCATGGTCGGGATCAGCAGGGAAAAGAACACATGCAGGCTCTGTATTTTAAGGGCAAGCTCCGATGCTTCCCTTCCAGCTCCATCGATCACATGGTTTGCAGAATCATCTTTTTTCCGGATCTCCATGACATTAATGCAGGCGGACCCGCCTGGGGAAAATTTGACGTAGGTTCCATTCATATTGTCGCAGAGCCTTTTATATTCATGTCCTTTATCCGGAGCAATGATAAATGTCTGGATCTTCTTCTCCCGGAACCGTTTGGCAAGAAGCTGGATCGTATACGTCTTTCCAGCTCCGCTGGTTCCCATGATCGCAATATTGGCATTCTTATAACTGGTAGTATCAAAAAAATCAGCCATGCATAGAGAGCCGTTCAGCTCATTGCTCCCCAGGATGATACCATCCGGATCACTCATCTCATAACTTGAAAACGGATAACATGCTGCCAGACCTTCCGTTAAGATGTTCCGTTTTGCGCGGGAAAAGATCTTCCGGTCACAGCGCGCCAGCGGCAGATAGGAATGGAATGCCCGCACCTGCTCATAATCACAGGGGGATAGTAAAATTTCCATGGATTTCAGATAATCGATGTATGCCTGTGCCTTTTGGCGCATCGCTTCCAGGGAAGGTGCAGAAATCGTAACGATCAGTGCAAAATAGTAAAAATCATTGGTATTCGCTCCACCTGATAAGCCATTTTTCAGATAGTACCCAGAAGCAATGCGGTCGCTTAATTCATCATATTCTGCCGTAGACTGGTCCATCCCCTTGATACTGGAGCCTTTCCAACGCAGGCGCCTTCCGATCCGCTCAATGTATCTGCTTCTGTCTTTTTTCTCCGCAAACAGATCCACATCCACCCCATCCCCGGCATTGATGATGCAGGCGGTCCAGCCAGCCCCTACACGTGCCGGGATGGAATCCGCACGCACATAAAAGGTCTGATAGTAGGTGTCATCCATCTGCAGGTAGTCACTGTGCCTAAAATCCAGCCGCTTCGGAGTAACATATTCTTTCACCGGGATTTGTTTTGTCCCTGCTTTCCCATAATTTAAATCATAATACCGGTACACTTCGGACACCCGCTTGGGAAAATCAACGGAGCTGATCCTTGTCCGGTTGAGCAGGTCGAAAAAGATCTTTGCGGTTTCCTCTGTCGTGCTTCCAAGGATTGCCACCCGGTTCCCGCAGTTTTGCAAATAGGTCAGCGTCCGGTCACGCATCCGGCACAGCACCCGCTCTATTTCTTCCTCGGTCTGCATCCGAAGTTCCTGCTTTGGTGCCTCAAATGCAAGGAAAAACCGTCTGGAGATTGCTTCATTTTGTCCCAGGTCAATGAGCAGCTTCCTGCTGTCCTCCATCATGGCTCTGCACTTTTCATCCGGCTCACATGCGATATTTTCATTCAGACGTTGTAAATAACTGGAAATATCCGTCTTTTTTGCCAGCACCTTGATCTGGAAATTATCCGGTGCGATCCGCAAGAATTTCTCAAAATCGTAGATCACCTGTTCCTGTTCTTCCCTGCTCTTTAACAAAAAGTTGATTGGTAAGACTTCCAAAACTTTCACATACCGCCCATCGTCCGTATAAATGGTCCCGTTTTTAATCTTCTTGATCGGCAGGAAATCAACCGCCAGCGTTGTCGGAAGTGGTAACTGGTCTGCCTTTGCATCCGGTGTCTTTCTTTCTGCTTTCGGTAAGGACATTTTTTCTGCATGGATCATCCGCAGACGCTGTGCCGCACTCATATTCAAAATATCATCTGGCTCCTGCCCTGTCCTATCGGTACTGCTCTCAAACGTCCGGCTTTTTCGCATACGTTCCAGTTCCCGATAGATTTTTTTCTCGTGCCGTAACTGTTTCATTTTCATCTGTGTCTGCCCTTTCTGCAGCCACTTTTTTTCATCCGGCGTGCTTTTGCCTTCTCCCGCTGCATTTTCTGGTATTCCTTGCGTACCAGGAGCTGTTCCCGATGGATCTTGACGCTACTGCCCGGTGCCTCATACAAGCCCCGGTCTTTCACCGTCTGAAAAAAATCCTGCAAAAACGAAAACAGGCTCAACTCATGGATGCCTTTTAGCGCCAGCACCGCCAATGGGAGCAGGATAAAAATGGCAAGATACATCCGTACCTTAAACGGGAACGGCAGCAATCGGAAGATCACGCTTCCCGCCGCGCCGACCAGGATGATGGCTTGTACCATGCTGCTCCAGGTGATTTTTCCATACACATATCCTTCCTTCGCAAAATTGTAGGGAATAATATATTGTTTCAACGTATTCCTCCTTCCTGTGGTAAAAGCGGCAAGAATCAATCTCACCGCTTTTGAAAAATGGAAAGTACAGTAATCGCATGCCTTGCGATCACATAGAAAGATATACGTCAAAACGTCAGGATCGGAAACTTCGTTTTCTCACAAGCACCAGGCAAACGGCACAGGCCATGCCAATCCCGGCAGGGAGCAGCCACTTTCTGGTGACCTGTTTTTCCGGAACAATATCTTTCATCGCATCCCCACTTTCTTCTGTCCTGGTCTGCTCGGATGTTTCTGCTTTTTTGTCCGATTCCTGTGTTCCCCCGGAAGATGCCAGAATCTGGTCGATCACATCCGTCTGTCCCGTAACCGCTTCATAGGGCAGTTCCATTTTCTGGTCTGCCACATACCGGTATGCCTCCATCTCCTGTGCCGCTTTGCAGACCAGCTCCGTTCCGGCGGTATCCTGTTCTCCAACCAGTAACGCGATCTCCGGCTTCTGCATGGCATTTCGGTCAACCGTAAAATACTTTGGGTAATAGACAGTGACCGGCTCCTGCTTCTCATCGTATGCATTGATCTCTGTGATCTCATAGGTTCCAGCATCCAGATCAACCGTCTTTTCTGACGCTCCCACAGAGGTTACGGTATAATCCTCCTGCCGGTAAGTCACCGTATCACCATAATACACATCCAGTACCGCATGCAGCGTGATCTGCACCGTTCCGGAAAATTTCTCCTGTCCGGAAAACACAATCTTACTGGTGACTGCTTTCGGTGCTTCTGACCGACTGATTGCAAACACATATACCGGCTCTGTCTGTTCTTCTCCAGTCACCGAAAATGTCTCCGGGGAGCACGAATAACGGTAGTCAAAATACAGGTTGTCGTTAAACCGGATAGCAGACAGCCGGTAAGTCCCAACCGGCATCTGTGCGGTAATGGCATGGTTTTTATACTCCCTGCTTGCTACGGTTACCTCTTCCCCCGTATCCTGTTCTTCAAACACCAGTTCCATCGTCTGCCCGTCCAACGACAGATCCACAAAGCACTGAATTTGCACTGTTCCCATCACTTTTTCCTGCCCGGCAGCAAATACCGGAAACGGGAACAGTAGTGCCAAAATGAGCAGACTCATCTCACATAATTTTCTCATGTATCCTCTTCCTTCCTGTCCATCCATGCCGTTTGTGACATGGTGTTTTTCCTGTAACCAAAAAATCCAGACATCTACACAGTGGTATTTATTTACGTTATGCTATTCTGTCAGGAGACAATAGAACGTATCACAGCCATAACCGTACCTTTTTTTGTCTCCTTCCAAAGCCACTAAAGAAATATCTGGAATTTTCTGATCACAAAATGCCTTGATTTTCCAATCGATTCCTTTTCTTTCATTCAGATCATTTCTGAAACCAAAACCGGCGATCCTGCAATCATACCTCTGGCGGTCCACAGCCCTCATAGGCTCTGCACATAGGTTTATACCACTGCTTCCAGACCGTCCGAACCGGAACGCAGAAAAACTCTGCCCCGTTCTCCCCCGACTCTAACCAAAACAGGAAACGTGCCTGCTGCCAATGGTTTCTTCCCGCCACCGTTCTGAAGGTTTCCGTATTTTCATGGGGCGCATTTCCCATAGCTTCCTCTGTAACTGGTTCACTCTGATTCCTTCCGCCTGCTGCCTGCTCCATATCCTGTCCCAGATCATCCAGATATGGGTAGAACGGATTCATTGGTGTAAGTTTCTGCCCATTCCCTTTAAAATGTGCTGTCCGGGCAAAACGCCTGATATGCTCCGGAAGGTGCTGCTCATCCCAGATATCGTGTTTTGCGATCTCCACCGCAAGGATTGCCGTTTCCGGATCAGGCAGAACCGGATCTTGTACCACATTCCCCCGTCTGGAAAAATGCCGGCTGCAATATCCGGGCAACACAAGCAGCATGCCCTGTGATTCCAGACATGCGGGATGTGTCTCATAGATGCCCAGTAAGCCATCCGACACAAAAGTGCCAAGTCTTCGCGACACCGTAGACTTAGAGCAGTTCCAGCGCACCGCCAGATCATCCAGATGCACTCTGGGATCTAAGATCTTTTCATTTTCCATACATTCCTTGTACACTTTTTGGTTCAGTTCCAAGTGTACTACCGGCATTAATACACTACCTGCCGTATAGGGATCACACACGGTTCCATGAAACCACAGGTCCAGGAACATATCCATCGGGCTCAAGTGTCTGTCCGGCTCATCCAATCGTAATAACTTTGAAATTGCTGTAATGGGGAATAATATGAATCCTGATTCCGCATAGAACAATCTCTGCATGGGCGAAAGCTCCTTTTTCGGATTTATGAAAATACAGCTCCAGTCCAGCCAGATCCACACCTGCCCCTGTTGCACCTTATAGGTCAGAACCTTCATCTTCTGCATTTCTTTTAAGATCTGCAGAGCATCTTCCGGTGTTCGCACATCCAATACCCGGCAAAGATGATTCCTGTGCTTTTTGGAGTCCAAAGGAAGGATCAGCATTCCGGTATTATATGCAATGCCATCCTTGTATCCAGGTCTGGTTGCCGCTCTTGCCCACAAGCGCAGGAAATGGAACAGATGTGTATTGCCCTTGCTCCGCTTCAGGGAAGAGTACGATAAAAATTCGGTTAGTACAGCCCGGTTCATCTGCTTATACTTCATATCACTAACGGCAGTATGATCGACTGCCACCTCCTGATAGCGCGGGCGGCACTCTGCCTGTGTTCTCTTCTGTGTTATCATTTTCTGCTGCATCTTCCCTCCCACTCTTTCTGTCCATATCCTTAGTGTATATATACTTCACATTGCATTTTGCGGAAACTTCAGATAATCTTAAGAACACTTTCTATGTTTTGTGGTATACTGGAAAAAATTGAAGATGTTCATGCTAAAACAGTATGATAAATCGAAATGTTGGGAGATGGATTTTATGTGCTTTTGGTTGTTTATGTTAATATGTGATTTATTAGTTCCAATTATTATGATTGTCGGCGGAAGAATAATGTGGAAACATTGTCCCAAACATATAAATGGTATATATGGATACAGAACAACTCGTTCAATGAAAAATATGGATACATGGAAATTTGCACACGACTATTGCGGAAAACTTTGGTGGAAAATAGGATGGGTAATGATTATACCCTCTGCTTTGATACATATTCCATTATACCATAGTGATAAGAATACGATTGGAGTTGCAGGATTGATTCTTATGACAATTCAATGTATTCTTTTGATTTTATCAATTTACCCAACTGAGAAAGCTTTGAAAATACATTTTTATGATGACGGAACACGTAGATAAATTTGGACTTGTAAAGGAAATGTACAACATGAAGAAAATCTGCTTAGTGGTTTTTTCAGCTTTAACAATAGTGTTAGAATTATTGCCTTGTGGAACAGTTTGTATTTTTGCAACATCTCCAACAGAAAGAGTAAAAGAAACATTCTCATA
>OFMO01000909.1_pt1 | contig 21589 bp, 19 predicted proteins | sample 1541821 | NCBI WGS metagenome assembly OFMO01 (sample SAMN04209253, study PRJEB22552) | human gut metagenome | biome: gut; material: feces | host: Homo sapiens | place: USA: Oklahoma | reverse complement strand
GGTCCGCGGCGGTTTTGGTCGGTTCTTGGGTGTTTTTTGGGAGTTTTCCGGGTTTCTCTGGGAAAAAGTGACTCAATCGGTCAGGTACCGGTGGAGGATGACCACCACCTGGGCCCGCGTTGCGGTGGACAAGGGGGAGAGGGTGGTGTCGCTGGTGCCGGAGATGATCTCGTGGCTCACGGCCCAGGTCATGGGGGTCACGGCGTAGGTGTCGACCTGACGCCGGTCGGTGAAGTGGCTGAGATTGCCGGTGTAGGAGGTATCGCCGCCGAAGGCCCTGGCATAACGGTAGAGGATGGCGGCCAGCTGCTGGCGGGTGAGCCGGCTGTCCGGGGAGAAGGTGGTATCAGACGTGCCGTTGACGATACCGTTGACATTGGCCCAGACCACGGCACTGTAATAGTAGGAGCCGACGTCAAGATCCTCAAAGTTGGTGCTGACGGTGACCGAGGGGCTGCCGGCGGCGCGATAGAGGACGGTGACCAGCTGGGCGCGGGTCATGGGGCTGTTGGGGGCAAACTCGGTCTTGCTCACGCCGCTGACGAGGCCGAAGTGATAGGCAAAGTCCACGGCGTCGGCGGCCCAGGTGCCCACGTTGCTGCGCGTGACGTCCTTGAACTGGGCGGAGTCGGTCTTTGTGCTGACGGAGATCTTGATCACGCCGGTGGTCTCGATGCCGGCGGCGGTGATGTAGGTCACGGGGATGGTGGCCCGGCCCATGTAGCCTGCGTCGGGGAGATAGCTCAGGGTGGAGACGTGGTAGTCCCCCTGGCTGGCGGAGTTGGTGTAATACTTATCCCCGTCGTCGGCGGTGCCGATGCCGTGGGACAGGTTCCGCAGGAGGTGACCGGCGGAGGGCTTGCCGAAGACCACGGCGGCCACGGGGTCGGTGTCGGAGTCCCGGTAGAAATCAGAGCCGGCAAAGGTGAAGCCGGTGCTGTCGCACTGGCGCACATCGTCGTTGGCGGTGGGGGGCGTCACGGCGGCGTCATCGACCAGGACCTCCAGGCGGCCGTAATAGACCTTGTCGCCGTAGGCTAAGAAGTTGATGGCAAAGGTTCCCTTCTTCAGGGGGGTGAAGGTCACGTCGGCCAGGTGGTCGCCGTCGGCGGTGGTGCTGGCGTAGTACTCGCTGCCGTTTTTGGCGGAGAGGGTGCCCGCGTCGCTGCCGGTGATGGTGTTGGTGTCAAAGACCACATGGGTCAGCCCGGCGATGGGCTGGGCCATGCCGGTGTCATCGCCCTTGACGAGCTGGTCGATCACGGAGACTTTGTTCTCCAGGTCCATGAGCTTGTTCAGCGTCACGGCCCCCTCGGCCACGGAGTGGACGCCGCCCAGGCTGGTGCTGGGGTAGACCTTGACGCCGTAAGTACAGGTGCCGGTGAGGATCTGGGTGGAGTCGGTCTTGCTGGCGGCGGTGACGGTGCAGGTCAGGAGCAGGTCGGCCTGGGTGGTGGGCTGGAGAAGCAGCGTAGCGTCTTTTCCCAGCTCCTTCTTGCTGGCGTCAGTCCAGAGGTAGGTGATGTTATAGGCCTCGGTCACGTCTGTGGTGCCATTCTTCACGGTGACGGCGGGGGCCTTCACGGCGGACTCCACAAACAGCCCGGCGTTGGTGTTCACGGTGGTGGCGGAGAGGGCCAGCACGTCGTCCTTGGAGGTGGTGGCGGTTTTGCTCACCGTGACCTGGTAGGTGGCGGAGACGGCGGAATCGTTGCTGCTGTCCTGATACAGGGCCATGATGGTCGCGGTGCCCTCGGCCACGGCGGTGACCTCGCCCTTCTTGGAGACGGCGGCCACGGCGGTGTTGGTGGAGGACCAGATCACGTCCACGGTGCCGGTGGTGCCGTTGGAATAGTTGGCTTTGGCGGTGAGGGTACGGGTCTTGCCGATGGGCAAGACTTCAGGACCGGCGGGGTCCAGGGTCAGGCTGGTGACCTTGCTCTTGGCGACGGTCACGTCGCAAGAGGCCTTTACATTGCCGACAGAGGCGGTAATGGTAGCATAGCCTTCTGCCTTTGCTGTGATCGTAGCGGTTTGCTTTTTGCTGTTGGTATTAGAAACTTCCGCAACAGTTTTATCGCTGGACTCCCAAGTGATGCTCTTGTTGGCATACTCGCTGGACAAAGTAGCGGTCAGCGTGATGCTGTCTTTGGGCGCGATCGTTGCTTTGGACTGATCTAGCGTGATCGGGAAAGTCGCTGCCGCGGGCAGGGCCAGGCTCACTGCCAACACGACGGCCAGCAGGAGAGAGAGGGAGCGGGACAGGGTTTTCTTCATGATTGCACCTCTTCTTGATGGCCCGGCTCACCACGGTCGGGGCCATCGATTTCTTGCCCTCATTATAGCACGATTGGAAATAGTTAAAAGAGGTTTTTGCAAGTTTTCATACTTATTTAAGAAATTTAGTCGAACCCGCGCCGCTCGCCTGCATAATCCCCGGCATACCGGCGCAGGTTAGGCATAGACTAACTGCACAGGAGGAAACGCACCATGTCTCGTCCCCACCCCCTGACCCCGGACCAGCAGCTCCAGCAGCAGCTGGACGACACCAGCCGCGCCCTGGCCGCCGCCCAAGCGGGCTATGACCAGTGCGCCGACCAGGACCTTTTGGAATACTACCTCTATGAGATCAGCGCCCTGCGGGCCAAGCACACCTATCTGCTGCGGCAGAGGAGAGAGCCATAGGCGTTTTCGAGACGAAAGGATGGGAGGATATATGTCCGTGTTTTCCGGCGACGGGCCGTGGCTGACGGCCATTATTTTTGCGGTGCTGTTTCTTGTGATCTTCCGGCGGCCCCTGGGGTGGCTTATCAAGCTGGCGTTTCGTTCGCTGCTGGGCTTTGGGTTTCTGGCGGCGTGGTCATACAGCGGCATCGCGGCGGGGCTGGCCCTGGGGGTCAACGCCTTCAACGCCATTACCCTGGGGCTGTTGGGGCTGCCGGGGTTGGGGCTGCTGTTTTTGCTGCGGCTTACATAGGAGGTGGCTCCATGCACCACATTACCCGTATCCTCTATCTGGCCCTCTGCGTCTCCGGCCTGGTGTCGGGGGCGTTTCTGCTGCTGTGCTGCTTCGGCGTGGTGGACCCGGCGCTGCTGTTTCAGCGGGAAGAGACTGCCGTGCTTCCGACCTCTGCCCCGGCGGAGGTGCCGCAGCCGGAAGAAGCCGGCGCGGCCAACGCCATCACGCTGCGCACCGACCAGATCGACCAGGCAGAGGCGCTGGCGGTGGGCCACGACACCGTGGTCCTGCCCATGCAGAACGAGGACGGGAGCCTGAACTATGTCTCCCGCCTGCCGTTGGCGGTGGAGAGCGGGGCCTCCTGGGGCGACCCGGCCCGGAACCAGAGGCTCCGGGCGCTGAACGAGCGGGGGGAGCTGCACACCGTGGCGGAAATTTCCTGCCTGCGGGATCAGGTCCTCATACAAAACGACCCCGCCCTCTCCCTGCGGCGGGTGAGCGGCTCACCTTGGCGGGACGGGGCGGGGTACGGCTGGCTGGACCCGGCGGAGCGCCGGGTGGAGGCCTATTTGATCGGGGTCTGCCGGGAGCTGGCAGATCTGGGGTTTGACGAGATCGTGCTGACTCACTGCGCCTATCCCACGGAGGGGGCGGTGGAGTGCCTGAGACCCCTGGGGGACAAGACAGGGGCGCTGGAGAAGCTCCTCCGCCAGTTGCAGGGGGCTGTGGCCGACTGGGAGACAGAGATCTCCCTGCGGGCCTGCGCCGATGCGGATGAGCCAGACAGCGCCAGCGGGCAGACCGAGGCATTGCTGGCCGTGGGGGCGCGGGTTTGGGAATGAGAAATCAATCCAATCGGTAGCCTTGATCCCGATACGCCTGAATCAATTCTGCTGCGCGTTTGTCTTCTGCTATTTTGCTTTTGTTGTTTCGATCCGCTAAGGTTCCGATGATAGCGATCACAGCCAAAGCGCACATGATAATTCCGGGCCACGTTTTCGAGAAGAAGTAGTTGATAGCCAGACCGATTGCGGCGATTATGATGCAACCGAGAATTGTACTGATGGGAGACTGTTGGCTTTCCGAGTAGTCCTTTGCCTTTGCCATGGTTTCCTTTAGGCGGGTGGCGGTTTTTTTGTTTAATATATCCAACATCTTTGATTTGTCAGAATCAGAGATGGTCATATCTTGTTGAATCTTGGAGCGGAGCATCAGAAAATCTTGTTCACTGTTGCAGAATTCCCACATTTCATTGACCCGTGTCTCTGGGCTTACAGAACGGTTTTTAGGCCGAGCTGTTTGCTGGGGCTGTCTGTAAACGGGTGGAGCTTGTGTAGCTCCTCCGTGGGCTTTGTAGAGTTGGATACTCTCCAGGTTGTTGATAGGCGCGCTGCATTTTGAGCAGAAACCACTCTCTTTTTCTGGATTTACAGTGATTGTTGCTTTACAGACAGGACAAATTCCAGGCACTTTTTCCATAATAAAGCCTTCTTTCTTATATTTTAGATATTCAGTCTAAATCAGCACCACACTCCGAACAAAAGTTAGCGTCAATTTCATTGATGGCACCACATTCAGAGCAATATTTCACATCCCCTTCTACATCAGATTCTTCATAGCTATCATAGCTTTCGTAGCTCGCCCGTTCAGAGAGTGCGGCGCAAGATAACCCTGTATATTGCAGAACATCCTGTAAAAGATTTGCGCTGGAAAAATCTTGATTTGCACAGAGGAAGGCACAGTATGCAGCAAAGAACTGAAGGTGTGGAACAAGCTGATTTGCGTTATAGGGGTCTGTAGACAGCCTCAAATCATCGTCAATCTCAATGTGAGGACCACTATCGTCATCGACTAGGTCGATGGTGTGTGGTGTATCTAGGGTGTAGATTTTAACACGGTGTCCTTCATGGGCGTACAACTTTTGATTTGTGAGGAAAATGCCTTCCTTTGCGTTACCGTGGGGCATATAGAAACAAACAGGGATCTCATGGGTATTTTTGTAGGAAGCAAAAGAACGCTGTGCAGTATCTAACAGGCTACTCTTTTCTTTGACATACTTATTAGAAAATATGATAAAGTTCGAGCTGATGTCGTCCTCATAAATCTCAGCCATAAACTCGATGGTATCCATAAGATCATAGCTGATCTCATCGTAATCCACACAGTAACGAGGAGAGGCGGCCAAGGTTGTAGCACATTGTTGCGCGAGGGAGCGCCGGTGATTTTCCCAAGCGTATAGGTCGATGTTGTAATCAAAAGCCATGGAGAAGAAGTTCTCTTTTCCTTGGGGGAACGTTTTCACGGCGAAAATATAAAGCTCTTGATTGACAGGATATAACTGGAGCATTTCGAGCAAGGCGTGTTCCAGTTGTGTCTCAGGGACTTGCTGCTCTTGAATAGAGGATTGGATCGTTTGAGCTTGGAAGAAATTATCCAGTGAATAAAATGGGAAGTGGCCAAGAGAAAGAGAATCCCATAATTCGGTAAAGCCTTCAGCCATAGCATAGCAATCAGTTATGATGGCAAATTGCAATTCATCCCAGAATGACTGATTTTTGAAAAAGTCATCTTTAGCGCTGCTGGCTTTTGCTTCGCTCATAGCATTTCCAAGACCATTGGCAATAGAGTGTAGCATACCGGCCCCCATATTCATAGCACCAGCAGTGGCCATGCCTTTTACAGCGCCGGAAAAACCGAATCCGCCACCAACTACTCTACCGCGACCGGCCTTTCTTGCGGCACGATATTCCCGTTCCTGATTCAATTCCTCCGTAATCTTTTGACAAGCAGAGACAGCTTCTTGGAATACGTCATACCAGTCTGTTCGACAGTCCTCCGTATATTCCTCTAGATGACTTTCATCGTACTGATATATGTTATTTTGCTGCAGAAAATTTTTGAAGTATTGATCGACCTGGAAGAAGAGATCTTCAATATCATCCTCTCCACGGTGTACGAAAGCATCTAGTGTTTTGTACGTTGCAATTCCTGTTGCGCAAAAATTACTTGCTAACGAGTTGCTCAGATTCAAAAGACCAGAGTAAAAAGTTCCTACCATTTGTGTAGGCACTTCTTCTTGCACATCTAACTCAGAGTTTTTTTGTAATACGAGCGTAGAGTCGGATGCTGTTTCAAAGACAGGAGTACCACAAGATTGGCAGAATTTTGCATCTTCTGGAAGAGGTTTTCCGCACTGAGAACAGAACATAAAATCATCTCCTTGCACCTAACATCACATATTATATATGAAGTTTCGGTACATTTCAACATCTAATTCTTCCAATTATACTTGTGATAAGAGGTGATTTTATGGATGCGACAAGAAAAAAAGAAATTGGTATACGGTTTCGTCAAAAACGGGAAAGAGCTGGGTATACGCGAGAACAATTGGGAGAGTTATGTGGTTTAAGCCCTCGGTTTATTGCAAATATAGAGTTTGGAACGTCGACATTCAGTTTAGATTCTCTGATTACAGTTTGTCGCGTTCTTTCTTGCAGCAGTGATTCTATTTTATTTGGCAGCAGTGTGGACACGGGAGTTTGGTCAGAGACAATAGAGAAAATACAGCAAATAGACGTTCAATACCAAGACTGTACAGAGAAGATTTTACAAGGTTTAATTGAGGCAATTGCTAAAAAATAACCAATTAAAAAGCAGCAGAGAAAAGCCACCAAAGGAAGAAATTCCTTCGGTGGCTTATATAATAAAATATAATATTTAATGAATGAACATCCGGATGAGAAGATCGTTGAGCTTTTTATAGGGCATGTAGCGCATGGGGAGGTCGATCCAGGTGGCCTTGTCCACGATGGCGCGGTTGTGGGAGAAGGTCTCGAAGCTCTGGCGGCCGTGGTAGCTGCCCATGCCGCTGTTGCCGACGCCGCCGAAGGCCATGTGGTGGGTGGCCAGGTGGATGATGGTGTCGTTGATGCACCCGCCGCCGAAGGAGCAGGTGTTCAGGACCTTGGCCTTGGTCTTCTTGCTGCGGGTGAAGAGGTAGAGGGCCAGGGGCTTTTCCCGGCGGTTGATGAAGCGCAGGGCCTGGTCCAGGTCGTCGTAGGGAATGATGGGCAGGATGGGGCCGAAGATCTCTTCGCCCATGGGCTTGGACAGGCCCTCCAGCGTGTCGGCCACCAGGGTGGGGGCGATCCAGCCGCTGTCGGACTCCGGGTCGTCCCGGTGCCAGCCGCCGTAGAGAATGTCTTGGTTTTCCAAGAGGCCTTGCAGGCGGTTGTAGTGCTTATGGTTGATGATGCGGACAAAGTTCCGGTTGGCCAGGGGGTCCTCGCCCAGCATCTTTTTGAACTGCTGGATGAGTTCGTTCACCAGCTCGTCCCGGACCTTGCGATCGACCAGGCAGTAGTCCGGGGCCACGCAGGTCTGGCCGGCGTTTAAGAGCTTGCCGAAGGCCAGGCGGCGGGCGGTGAGGGGGATGTTGGCCGTTTCGTCCACGATGACGGGGCTTTTGCCGCCCAGCTCCAGGGTGACGGGGGTCAGGTGGCGGCTGGCCTTTTCCATGACCAGCTTGCCCACGTCCACGCTGCCGGTGAAGAAGATGTAGTCAAAGCGCTGCTCCAGCAGGGCGGCGTTCTGCTCCCGGCCGCCCTCGATGACCGTCACCCACTCCGGGGGAAAGACGGCGGCCAGCAGCTCGGCCATGGCCCGGCTGGTGTTGGGGGCGTAGGCGCTGGGCTTGAGAACGACGCAGTTGCCCGCGGCCACGGCCCCGAAGAGGGGGTCTAAGCTCAGAAGATAGGGGTAGTTCCAGGGCGCCATGATGAGGACCACGCCGTAAGGCTCCGGCAGCTCATAGCTGCTGGACTTGAACTGGGGCAGAGGCGTGGGCTTGCGGCGGGGCTGGGACCAGGCGCGGACGTGGTCGGCCAGATAGCCCAGCTCGTCCAGATTCAGGCCCAGCTCGCACATGTAGCCCTCGAAATGGGATTTGTTCAGGTCCGCTTGCAGGGCGTCCAGCAAGATTTTTTCCCGCTTCTGCATCTCTTTCTTCAGGCGGCGCAGGGCAGCCACGCGGACGGCCACGGGGCGGGTGGCACCGGTCTCGAAAAAGGTCCGCTGGCGGGCGACGACGGCCTCGATGTGGGCCACGTGGGTGTCATGGTTTACCGTTGCGTTCATGCCCACACCTCCTTGAGGATGCCGACGATCTCGTCGAAGTCGGCTTCGGCGGGATTGACGATGATGGCCCCGTCGTTCAGGGCGGTGTTGGCCACGGCTTCAAAGTCGCTGGGCTGGACCTTGCCGGTCTGGGAGAGGGTGGTGGGCAGGCCGGTGACGTCGGCCAGGTGCTGGCGCAGGGCGATCAGGGTGTCGATGGTCTTCTGGGCCCGCTGGGCTTCCGGCGTGGCGGCGTAGACCTCGGGGCCTGCGACATAGAGGAGCAGCTCGCCGTAGCGCTTGTGGCATTGTTCCAGGTTGTACTTCATCACGGCGGGGAGCAGGATCGTCATGGCCTCGCCGTGGGCCACGTGGCAGACGCCGCCCAGGGCGTGGCCGATGGCATGGACCAGGCCGACCATGGAGTTGGAAAAAGCGGCTCCGGCCAGGAGACTGCCGTTGGCCATGGCCATGCGGGCCATGCGATCCTTGCCGTGTTCCACGGCGCGGGTCAGATTCTGGCTGATCTGCTGGATGGCCTTTTCCGCGAAGGAATCGCTGACGGGGTTGCGCTGGAGACAGGTGGCCGCTTCGATGGCGTGGACCAGGGCGTCGAAGCCCGTGGCGGCGGTGATGCGGGGCGGGAGCGTTTCGGTCATGCGGGGGTCCAGGACGGCCACGTCAGGGAGCAGGTGGTAGCTCAGGAACTCCATCTTGACCTGAATGGCGGGGTTGGCGACGACGGCGACTAAAGTCGCTTCGCTGCCTGTCCCGGCGGTGGTGGGGACGGCGACAAAGGGGACGTGCTTGCCGCGGGGCAGGACTTCGCACCCGGCGGAATCCAACAGGTCGTGCCCGGCCTGGGCCAGGACCATGCCGACGCCCTTGGCTGTGTCGATGACGGAGCCGCCGCCCACGGCAATGAGGCTGTCGCACTGGGTATCCCGGTAGAGCTGGGCGATGTGGTTGACGACCTCGATGGAGGAATCCGGCGGGATATGGCAGTAGGTCTCGGCGGGGACGAGGCCACCCTGCCGCAGGGCGGCCTGGACGATCTTGACGGTGCCGACCTGCGCTAAGCCCTGGTCACTGAGCAGCAGGGGGCGGCTGGCACCCAGGGTCTGCAATTCGTGGGGAACGTGCTCTAACGCGCCCTCACCGGAGAGGATCTTAGCGGGGAGCTTAAATTCATAATAGGACATCTTGCATTACCTCCCTAACAGCACCGCCAGATAGACGCGGGCGGTGGAAACTTCCTTTTTTGGCAATCGTTTTAGGATGCGCCTGGCTAGAAACGGCGGGAACAAATATCCCTCTGTTCGATCAACGCATCGGACAAAGGGCATGGCCAGGCCCATGTTGCCCCGCAGGGTGAACCGGTGCTCGGCATACGCCTGGGCGATGCCGATCTGCCCGGTGAAGACCCGGAAGGCGTCGGCAGGGGTCTTGAAGCGAATGGTCACGTCCCCTGGGGTGTCCAGGGGGAGCTTGCGGAAGCCCTTTTCTGTGCCGGTGACGGTGAAGCCTCTGGCGCCGGGGATCTCCAGGCGCAGGGTCTTGCCCTTGGGCCAGCGGCAGGCTTCGGCTTTGATCTTCGAGTCCCGACAGGATAAAAATTTCAACGCCCGGAACAGGCAGCAGGAGACCATGCTGCAGGTGGCGCATTGCAGGCACATTTTCACAGAGCCATGGGCCATGGTTCCATCCCTCCTTGATTGCTTTGGATATTGCTTATAGAATACCGGAAAACGGGGGGGATTGCAAGGGGGCCAAATAAAACCGGAGACTGCACGATTTTCTGTGCGGTCTCCGGTTTTGGAGTTATTGGGGGGCGGCGGCGAAGTCGGTGAGGACGAGGTTGGTGAGCTTGAGGACGTCGTCGCCTTTTTTGAGGCGGAGGGAGAGGTAGGGCTTCTCGCCGGCGGAGAAGAGCAGGCGGCCCTTGTATTTTTCCAGGCCGCAGGTGGCCGCGACGCGGGCGAAATCCGGCTTGGGGAGGGAGAAGCGGACGCTGTTTTCTTTTTGAGCCAGCTCCGTCATGCCCAGGGCGGCGGCGCGGGCGCGGAGCAGGGCGATGGCGATGAGGTTCGTGACGCTCTTGGGCGGCTCGCCGTAGCGGTCGATGAGTTCGTCGATAATGTCGTCGCCCTCTTCCTGGGTGCGGACGCGGGCCATGCGGCGGTAGAGGTCCATGCGCTGCTCCGGGGCGGGGATGTATTTCTCCGGGATGGCGGCGGGGACGGCGAAGTCCGCCGTGCACCAGGTCGGCTTTTCCACGGGCTTGCCCTGCTCCTCCAGGACGGCCTCCTCTAAGAGACGCAGGTAGAGATCATAGCCTACGCTCATCAGGAAGCCGGACTGCTCCGGGCCGAGGAGATTGCCCGCCCCGCGAATTTCCAGGTCTCGCATGGCGATCTTGAAGCCGGAGCCGAAGGCGGCGTATTCCCGGATGGCGGAGAGGCGTTTGTTCTGGTCCTCCGTCAAGATCTTGCTGGGACGGTAGGTCAGGTAGGCCGAGGCCCGCCGGGTGGAGCGGCCCACGCGGCCCCGGAGCTGGTGGAGCTGGGCCAGGCCGAAGTTTTCTGCGTTTTCGATGATGAGGGTGTTGGCGTTGGGCAGGTCGATGCCCGTCTCGATGATGGTGGTGCAGACCAAAATGTCCAGCTCCCCATCGGTCATCTGGCTCATAATATCGCCCAGCTGCTCCTGGTCCAGCTTGCCGTGGGCGGTGCCGATGCGGACCTCTTCGCCCAGAAGAGAACGAATTTTTGCGGCGGTCTGGTCGATGGTCTCCGTGCGGTTGTGGAGATAGTAGACCTGGCCGCCCCGGTCCAGCTCCCGGCGCATGGCGTCGGCCAGCAGGCCCCAGTCGTGCTCGATCACATAGGTCTGGACGGGCTGGCGGTTTACGGGGGGCTGCTCCAGCGTGGACATATCCCGCAGGCCGGAGAGGGCCATGTTCAGCGTCCGGGGGATGGGCGTGGCGGAGAGGGTCAAGACATCGACCTGACTGGTCATTTTTTTGAGCTTCTCCTTGTGGCCAACCCCGAAGCGCTGCTCTTCGTCCACCACGAGCAGGCCCAAGTCGTGGAACTGAATGTCCTTCCCCAGAAGCTTGTGGGTGCCGATGAGCAGGTCCACGGACCCCTCTTTCGTCCGCCGTAAAATATCTTTCGTCTGGGCGGCGGTGCGGAAGCGGGAGATCATCTCGATCTGCACGGGAAAGTGGGAGAAGCGCTTGACGGCCGTCATGTAATGCTGCTGGGCCAGGACGGTCGTGGGGACCAGCAGGGCGGCCTGCTTGCCCTCTAAGACACATTTCATGATGGCTCGGAAGGCCACCTCCGTTTTGCCGTAGCCCACATCGCCGCAGAGCAGGCGATCCATGGGGACGGCTTTTTCCATGTCCCGCTTGATCTCCTGGGCGCAGCGGAGCTGGTCATCGGTTTCGGGATAGGGGAAGAGGGCCTCGAACTCCTGCTGCCAGGGGGAGTCCGGGGCGAAGGCATGGCCGGCCAGGCGCTGGCGCTGGGCGTAGAGCTGGATGAGGCCCTTGGCCATGTCTTTGGCGGCTTTTTTGGCGCGGCTTTTGGATTTTTCCCATTCCGTGCCGCCCAGTTTCGACAGGCGCTTGCGGCTGGGGTCGTCGCCGCTGCCGATGTATTTGGAGACGAGGTCCAGCTGGAGGGCGGGGACATAGAGAATGTCTGCCCCGGCGAACTGGAGCTTGATGTAATCCCGCGGGGCGCCGTCCACGGACATCTTTACCATGCCGACGAAGCGGCCGATGCCGTGGTGGTCGTGGACCACGAGATCGCCGGGGGAGAGGTCGGTGAAGGCCTCTAATTTCTGGCGGGTGGTGGCGTTCCCCTTGGCCCGCTTGGGGCGGGGCTTTCGCGCGGGGAGGGCTTCGCCTTCGGAGAGAACAGCCAGTTTCCCGTCGGGGTAGTCAAACCCGGCGGAGAGGCCGCCCACGGCCAGGGTGATGCGGCCCGGCTCCGGCAGCTCATGGAGCAGTTCGTCCACCGCCGTGTAAACTTTCTGCTCCCGGAGCATGGCTTGCAGGGCGTCGGCTTTTCTCCGGCTGGAGGTCAGAACGACCACGGAAAAATCGGATTTTTGATAGGCTCGTAAATCTTCCGTCACGGCCTCGAAGCTGATGCCGTAGCCGGGGAGCTGGCGGGCGGTCAGCGACAGCAGAAACGCCGGGGGGACCGGCAGAGAGCCGGTGGTGAAGGAATCGAAATAGAGTAAGGTGCGCTTGGCCAGCGCGGCGCACAGGCCCTCCCAGGTCTCGGCAAAGACGGGGTGCTTGCCGGTGAGGATGCCCTGCTCTAAGAGAGCGGTGATGTCTTCCCCCAGCTGCCAGAGGTAGTTTTTTGCCCGGTCGGCCACGCGGGGGGTGTCGCACAGGGCGACGAGGGCGTTTGACGGCAGGTAGTCTGTCGCTGTGGCCACCTGGGGATAGACCTGGGGCAGGGCCAGGTCAGGGGGGCCGGAGATGGGGTCTCCATTCAAGGAAATGACTTCCCCGGCGGGGAGCAGCTCGCAGGTCTCCCGCTGGGCGGTGCGGCGCTGGGTGACGGGGTCGAAGAGACCCATGGAGTCGATCTCATCCCCCCAGAACTCCATGCGGAGGGGGAGGTCCAGGCCGGGGGAGAAGACGTCTAAAATGCCGCCCCGCAGGGCAAACTGGCCGGGGCCTTCCACCTGGTCACAGCGGGTGTAGCCGGCCCGGACCAGGAAGTCGGTCAGGTCGTCTAATTGGCAGACCTGGCCCACTTGGAGCTGGCGGCAGGCCTGGGTCAGGGTCTCCTGGGGCAGGGTGCGCTGGAGCAGGCCCTCTACCGTGGCCACCAGCAGGGGGCAGGTCCCGCGGGTCAGCTGGGTCAGGATGGCCAGGCGCTGCTGCTCCCACTGGCGGCTGGCGGCGACGGGGTGGAAGAGAAAGTCCCGCGCCGTGAGGACGGGGACCTCTTCGCCCAGAAAGGCGCCCAGGTCCCCGGCGGCCCGGCGGGCCTCGGCGTCGTCGGGGCAGACCAGGACCAGGGGACGCTTGGTATCCTGACGGAGTGCGGCGGCGAAGTGGGTCCGGTGGACGGCGGCCAGGCCGGACAGGGCGAGAGGGCTTTTGCCCTGGGTGACGGCCTGCCGCAGGCGGCGGTAATCCGCCAGCCGGTCCAGCAGACCGGGCAGCAGGGTGGTGGAACGGGTCGCGGGCATGGGAAACCCTCCTTTTCAAATTCAAATCATACAGGCGAAGAACGGGCTGGGTCAGCCGTTGAACTGGGCCATGGCCTTGTCGGCCCCCTGCTCGATGAGGCAGGTGACGGCATCGGCGGCCTTTTTGACGGCGGCCTCCATGGCCTCCCTGTCCGGGCCGGTGAACTTGCCCAGGACCCAGGCGGCCATGTCGCTGTCTGGCCGGGGCTTGTTGCCCACGCCGACCTTCACGCGGGGGAACTGGTCGGTGCCCAGGTGGGCGATGATGTTTTTCAGGCCGTTGTGGCCCCCGGCGGAGCCGCTGCGGCGGATGCGGAGCTTGCCCTGGGGCAGGGAGACGTCGTCCGAGATGACCAGGACCCGCTCCGGGGGGACCTTATAGAACCGGGCGGCCTGCCCCACGGCTTCGCCGGAGAGGTTCATGTAGGTCACGGGCTTCATCAGCAGGACGGACTTACCGCCGAGCTTGGTCGTGTTGGTCAGGGCCTTATATTTTACCCGCTGGACGGGGATGTTGGCTCGGTCAGCCAGCTCGTCTATCACGAGGAAGCCGACGTTGTGGCGGGTCCAGTCATACTTGGGACCGGGGTTGCCCAGACCGACGACGATCCACTCGACCGGTCCGGCGTGCTGAAAAGAAAACATGGTCGTACCACCTATCTCAAAAAAGTTGTACCCTACTATAACAAATGCCAGGGGAAAAGTCAAAATGAGATGGGTCGACGGGCAGAAGTTGTATCTACCCATTCCCGTCGAATCATGCTATAATATAGTGTTCTAACGAGAAAATTTATCCTCGAAACGGAGGTCATTGATCATGGCAAACAATAAAGTGACGATCTACATCCACAACCAGCGCTACCGCTTTCTGGCGGAGGAGAACGAGGACTATTTGCAGCAGTGCGCCGACATCGTCAACAAAGAGATGGACAACGCCATGGACGGCAACACCCTCTCCATCACCGACGGGGCGGTGCTGGCGGCCATGAACGTGGCGGACAAATACTGCAAGGAGCGGCTGGTCTCGGACAACCTGCGGGCCCAGCTGAAGCAGGCCCTGGACGAAAACGCCCGGCTGGCAAAGGAGATGTCGGAGATGAAGCGGGAGGCCCGCAAGGCCACCAAGGAAAAGGCCAAGGCCAAGCGGGAAGCCAAGGCCGAGGTCAAAGCGGAATCGGAGGCTAAGGCAGAGGACGCCCAGCCCATCCCGGCCGAGACCCAGGAAGCCCAGACGGAGGAGAGCACCTGATGGAACTGCTGGCCCCTGCCGGGTCCCCGGAGGCCCTGGTCGCGGCGGTGCAGGGCGGGGCGGACGCAGTGTATCTGGGCTTCGGCCCGCTCAACGCCCGGCGGAACGCGAAAAACTTTACGGAGGAACAGCTGGAGGAGGCCGTGGCCTACTGCCATCTGCGGGGCGTGAAGGTCTATCTGACGCTGAACACGCTGCTGCAAAACCGGGAGCTTGCTCTGGCGGCGGAGACGGGGGCGCTGGCGGCGCGGCTGGGGATCGACGCGATCTTGGTCCAGGACCTGGGCGTGGCGAAGCTCCTGCGGGAGACCTGCCCGGATGTGCCGCTGCACGCCTCCACCCAGATGACGGTGCATGATCTGGCTGGCATCCAGGCCTGCGCGGACCTGGGCATGACGCGGGTGGTGCTGTCCCGTGAGATGTCGGGGGAGGCCATCCAATATCTCTGTGAGAAGTCCCCGGTGGAACTTGAAGTGTTTGGGCATGGGGCGCTGTGTATGTGTTACAGCGGCCAGTGCTTCCTCTCGGCGGTGCTGGGGGGACGGAGCGGCAACCGAGGACTCTGCGCCCAGCCCTGCCGGTTGGCCTTTCGCTGGCCGGGGGATAAGAAAGCGTCCCATCCGCTGTCGCTGAAGGACCTGTCTCTGGCGGGGCAGCTGGAGCGCCTGAAGGAGATGGGCGTGGCCTGCCTGAAATTAGAGGGGCGGATGAAGCGGCCGGAATATGTGGCCGTGGTCACGAAAATTTACGCCACCGCCTTGCATGAGGGGCGGGAGCCGACCAGGGACGAGCTGGCGCAGCTGGAAGCGGCCTTTTCCCGGCAGGGCTTTACCCAGGGGTATTACCGGGACCAGAAAGGCCCCGCCATGTTCGGCACCCGGCCGGAGGGGACGAAGGACCCGGAAGAATTATTTGCCCAGGCGCGGGCGTTCTATGGGCGGGGAGAACATCGGCTGACGCCGGTGACCTTCACCGCGCTGGCGAAGGCGGGCGACCCGCTGACGCTCACGGTGGAGGATGACGCGGGGCACCGATGTTTTGCCCAGGGGGAGGCTCCCCAGGCCGCCCGGAACCGGGAGACCACGGCAGAGCAGCTCATCGCCCAGCTGGGGAAGACCGGCGGGACGGTCTATACCGCCGCCTCGGTGCAGGTAGACTTAGACCCAGGGCTGGCTGTGCCGCTCTCGGCGGTCAACGCCCTGCGGCGGGATGTGCTGGGGCAGCTGGATGCCCTGCGGAGCCAGCCGGGAGCGGGGCGGACCCTGCCCTTTGCGGCCCCGAAGAAGAAGCGGGGGCCGTCTGGATCGCCGGAGCTGACGGTGTCTCTGCACCGGTGGGCGCAGGTTTCCAAGGAACTGTTGGAGCAGGGGCCTGCTATCGTCTGGCTGCCCTGTGAGGAAGCGTATCAGAACCGAGCGGAGCTGGCTGACGCGGTGAACGCCTGCCCTGACATTGCCTTTGGGGTGGTGTTTCCCCGCGTGGCCTGGGACCGGGAGCGGGATGAGCTGCGAAAGCAGCTGGCTGCGCTGCGGGAGATCGGCGTGACCCAGGCGCTGCTGGGGCATATCGGCCAGCTGGGGCTGGCGCGGGAGCTTGGCTTTGTGCCCAGAGGGGACTTTGGGCTGGGGCTGGTGAACGATCTCACGGCCCAGGAACTGGCGCGGCTGGGGTTTGTCTCAGCGACGGCGTCGTTTGAGTGCCGGCTGTCGCAGGTGCGCGATTTGAGCAAGGAGCTGGACACCAGCCTCATTGTCTATGGGCGGCTGCCGCTGATGCTGACGGAAAACTGCATCCTAAAGAACCGGGGGAAGGGGTGCCACTGCCAGGACACCCCGCAGAGCCTGCGGGACCGGAAGGGGGAGGAGTTCCCCGTGGAACGGGCCTGGGGCTGCCGGAATGAACTCTTCAACGCCAAGACCCTTTGGCTGGCGGACAAGGACGACTGGAAGAAGGCGGGGCTGCGGTATGCGCGGCTGGCCTTTTTGCGGGAGGACGCCAAGACCTGCGCCCGGATCCTGCGGGCCTATCGGACCGGCGAGGGGGATGGGCCGGAAGGGTTTACCAGAGGACTGTATTATCGTGGAGTGGAGTAAAGCGCAGCGTGGGCGCCGGGGGCGCACCCCTCCACACCGGAAAAATTTTCCCCCACCAAATTCGATGGAAAACACGGAGGCAAAGCATGAAAATAGTGTTAGCGTCTCAATCCCCCCGGCGGAAGGAACTGCTGGGGCGGATGGGACTGGAATTTGTAACGCAAGCGTCAAAGATCGACGAGTCTGCTTTTGACGGGCTGGAGGCGCGGGAGCTGGTGGCTACCCTGTCGCGGGAGAAGGCCCAGTGGATCGCCAAGCAGCTGGACGGGGAGACCCTGGTCATCGGGGCCGATACGGTGGTCGTGCGGGACGGGGCCGCTTTGGGCAAGCCCAAGGACGCGGAGGACGCCGTGGCGATGCTCCTGTCGCTGTCCGGGCGGGACCACCAGGTCTGCACCGGCGTGACCGTCTGCCGGGGGGACCGGGTCCTGACCCAGGTGGAGGAGACCCAGGTGACCTTCCGGGACCTGACGGAGGCGGAAGTCCGCCAGTACGTCTCCACCGGGGAGCCGATGGACAAGGCCGGGGCCTATGGCATCCAGGGTTTGGGCGGGCTGCTGGTGGAGGGCATCCGGGGGGATTACAGCAATGTGGTCGGCCTGCCGGTGTGCCGTCTGGGGCAGATGCTGAAGGACTTTGGCGTGGACTGTCTGGCGCTGGCCGGGCGGTGACGTTCCGGGGAACTGGCCCGGCGTTTCTGTCCGCCTGGGGCGGGAGGAGGCTGCCGTGAGAGGTCTGTTTCACCGTACTTGGTTCAAAATATTGGCCGTGGCTCTGTCTCTGAGCCTGGTCGCCGCGGGAGTGGCTCTCGTCCTTTCTGGGACGGGAGGTTCTCTGCGGGGGCTGCCAGAGACGGTGTCACGGCCTTTTTTACGCCTTTTTTCGGAGGTGGAGGCGAAACTTCGGCAGGGGAAGGAGGATTTGAAAGGGATACAGGCCCTCAGAGACGAGCGGGATGCCCTGGCGAAGCAGGTGGCCGCCCTGGAAAAAACGGCCCGGACGGGGGAGCTGGCCCAGGCGGAGAATGCCCGCTTACGAGCCTTGCTAGACCTGCCCAAGGCGGGGCAGCATTTGACGCTTGCTTCGGCTTGGGTCATTGCCCGGACGCCGGACAACTGGCAGGGGGAAGTGACGCTGGACCAGGGGAGGGCGCAGAAGGTTGCCGCGGGGCAGTGCGTCATCGACGAGAACGGGGCCTTGGTGGGCCGGGTGAAGGAGGTCGGGAAGCACTGGGCGGTGGTGACGCTGGTCTGTGACCCGGCGCTTTCGCTGGCGGGGCAGGGGGTCTCCTCCGGGGTCCTGGGGGCTGTGGAGGGGCGGACCGATCTGCTGCCCAAGGGGGAGACGAGCTTTTCCTGCCTCACGGCGGCGGACCCGGTGCAGGCCGGGGAGCGCGTGGTCACCTTTGCCGCCGGGGAGAACTATCCCTCCGGGCTGCTGGTGGGGACCGTTCGGCAGATCGTGGACGATCCGGGAGGACTGACGCGGGCGGCCATTGTGGAACCGGCGGCGGACCTCAATAACCTGGGGCAGGTGTTTGTGGTGACGGATTTTTGGGAGGTGCGGTAGATGGTTCGGCGGTGGGGCTGGGCCGTGGGGGCGGCCTGGTTGGTCGATGGGTTGGTTTTGGTAAAGTTTCCGGTGTTGGGGGTCTGCGTGCGCCTGGTGCCGGGGGTGGTGTACCTGGCGGGGGTCGAGGGCGGACCGGAGGTCGGGGCGAAATGTGGAGGATTGGGGGGAGGTTTGCTGTGGATCTGTGGAGGTTCGGCCAGCCAGATGGCGATTTTGGCGCTGCTTGGGGGAATGGCGGGAGAAGTTGTCCACAAAAATGCGTCAAAATGGGGAAAGTGGCTGGCGTCGATCCCGCTGCTGGTGGGGGCGGAGGCCTTGGTCGTGGGCGTGCATTGGCTGGGGGGCGTGGCGCTGGCGGAGAGCGTCTGGTTGGCGGGGATGGAGGTCGGGTTGGAGATCGTGGTTACGATGCTCCTTTGTATTTGGAAGAGGAAGTGATGGGAATGGGTCATTCGGTTCGTCATGTTCTTGCCGCCCTGGCATTTGCCGGGGTGCTTGCTTTTTTCTGCGTGCTGCTGGTCCAGGCGCAGGTCATTCAGGGAGAGGAATATTACGAAACGTCCTTGCGGAGCAAGGCGAAGGTGGAGCGCGTGCCGGCGGCACGGGGGAAGATCCTGGACCGGAACGGGAAGGTGTTGGTGCGGGACGAGGTGCGCTGGACCGCCGTGGTGGCGGAGGGGGCGCCGGAGGAGAGCAGGGTCCGGCTGGCGCAGCTGTGCCGGGAGGAAGGCGTGCGCTGGGACGGTGAGGGCGCGGTGACAGGCGTGACGGCCCGGTTACTGGCCCGTGGGAAGGAGGAGGGGCTAGAGGGCGTGACCTTCTCCCCGGCGGTGGAGCGCGTGGGAAGCGGGGCGCTGGCCCCCCATGTGCTGGGGCGCGTGGGGGCGATGAGCCCGGAGCAGTGGGAGGAACTGAAACGCAAGGGGTATGCGATGGAGGAAGCCGTGGGAAAGGACGGGGCCGAGGCGGCCTTTGAGGAAGCGCTGCATGGGACGCCGGGGCGGAGGTATGTGGAGACATCGGGAAGCGGCTGGGACACGGAACCGGTGGCGGGGAAGAACGTGACGCTGACGCTGGACAAGGACTTGCAGGCGGCGGCGCAGGATGCCTTGCAGGCATTTCTGGACGGACACCCGAAGGCGAGCGGCGGGGCCGTGGTGGCCCTGGACGTGGAGGACGGCGGGGTGCTGGCCATGGCCAGTCTGCCGGGATATGACCCGGAGACATTTTCCAAACAGTATGGGGCGCTGGCCCAGGACGAGGGGCATCCGCTGATGAACCGGGCGATCCAGGGGCTGTATGCGCCGGGATCGACCTTTAAGCTGGTGACGGCGACGGCGGCGCTGGAGGAGGGCGTCCTCACCCCGGAGACAAAAATTCTGGACACGGGGCGGTATACCTATTATAAGAGCCCCCAGCCGCAGTGCTGGCTGTATCGGCAGGCGGGGAAGACCCACGGGCTGGAGACGGTGACGGACGCCATAGCAGACTCCTGCAATATCTTCTTCTTTGACGCGGGGCGGAGAGTGGGCATCGAGACGCTTGGTACCTACGCCAAGGCCCTGGGCTTGGGGGAGAAAACGGGCATTGAATTGGCCGGAGAGCAGGCTGGGGTGGTGGCCGGGCCGGCGTATACGGCGTCCGTGGGTGGGACGTGGTATGAGGGGAGCGTGCTGTCTGCGGCCATCGGGCAGGAGAACCATCGCTTCACGCCGGTGCAGCTGGCGCACATGACGGCGACGCTGGTCAGCGGCGGAGAGCGGCGGCAGGTGCATCTGCTGAAGCAGGTGGCGGGGGAGGAAGCGCAAGAGGCGGTGAGTCTGGGGAAGATCGCGCTTTCTGAGAAGAATCTCACGGCCATCAAAGAGGGGATGCGGCGGGTGGTCCGGAGCGGGTCACTGGCGGAAGCGTTTCGGGATCTGCCGGTGACGGCGGGGGCGAAGACAGGGTCGGCCCAGGTGGCGGGGGAGGAGGAAGCCAACGCCGTGCTGGTCTGCTTTGCGCCGTATGACGCGCCGAAGATCGCCCTGGCGCTGGTGGCGGAACAGGGCGGCTCCGGGGCGGCGCTGGGGGACGCGGCGGCGGCCATTCTGAATGCCTGGGCAGCGGGAAATCTGTCCTGAGAAAGCGGACGTTTGTCTGTGGTTTGTGCGCTTTACAGCGTGAAAGATTTTTGGGGAATCGAAGAAAATCTTGTGAAATCTCCACAAAAGAACGCAAAGTTCCACAAAAAAACCACCTTTTTGAAAGATTTGAAAGGAGAGAAATCCCAGGAAGGGGGTTTTCAAGCGGGCCGATCTATGCTATGATTACAAAACTGTAACAGATAGTAACAGCCAGCTGACGAATGGTTACGACCGGAAACAGCTGGCCGATATATGACCCGAGCAATGATTTTGCGGAGCAAAGGAGACACGAATGCAGAAGCGACTGATGAGTATTATTTTGGCAGTGATGTTATTGGCAGCGATGGCGACGACCGCCGGAGCCGCCACCTATGAGGAGATCAACCAGGACGCCGTCTTTGTCAAGCAGTCCCAGAGAGGGACCTGCACCCTGGCTTCCACCGCCATGATGCTCAGAAGAGCCGCCATGCTCAACGGAGACGAAAACTGGGCCTCCATCACCGAGGCCAGCTGCCGCTCCGCCTTCTGGCTGGCCGGCCGCGGCCTGCCCTATCATTTCACTTATGGGACCATGACCGTGGACCACGCCCGTCTGCCCGGCGGGCAGGCCAACCGCCAGGTCCTCATCGACCTGCTGGCGGAGCACCCGGAGGGCATCATGCTCCACGCCGCCTGTGTGCCCCACGGCATCCTGCTGACGGAGTATAAGGACGGCCAGTTCTACTGCGCCGACCCCTCTGAGTTTGCCGGGACCGGCATCATCCCCATCGAGCAGGCCTGGGGGACCCGGATCGAGAACTCCAACGCCTATTGGTATGTGTCCTCTGAGGTCGCCGACCCCACGCAGGCACCCGTTGTGCCGGAGGCTTCCGCCGCCAGCATCCACCCCGACACCACCACCCTGCTGACCGGCCCCAAGGCCGACGAGGAGGAGACTGCCTGCCTGATCGGTCAGGCGCTGGGTGTCCACGCCTGAGAAACAAAGCCCATTGCAACCTGTTGTTGATTCTGAATTGACGAAGCACCCCGGAACGGTATTGGTTCCGGGGTGCTTCGTTGTTATACTAGGGGCGTTTCCGGGCCATACTATCCCTATCTGAACAAGGGAAGGGAGCGGGGCGGATGAAGTATGTGGAGCCGCCGCATCCGCGGCAGGAGCCGCGCTTTGCGGGGGAACTGACGGGGGAGCATATTCGGTTTCTCTTTCGGGACTGCGTGGACTTTGGGGAGCGAGAAGTGCTCATCGGCGGGG
>OFMO01000903.1_pt1 | contig 21660 bp, 17 predicted proteins | sample 1541821 | NCBI WGS metagenome assembly OFMO01 (sample SAMN04209253, study PRJEB22552) | human gut metagenome | biome: gut; material: feces | host: Homo sapiens | place: USA: Oklahoma | reverse complement strand
CAACCCGAATCTTTTTCGAGTCGACCTCACCCTTGGAAAGCAAGACAACCGTCTCGACATGCCCTGTTCTTGGAAAGAGGTCCGCGGCCTCGGCCTGCTGCACGTGATAGCCCTTCTCCCGCAGTCTTGCCACGTCCCGCGCCAGCGTGGCGGGGTCGCAGGAGACGTAGACCAGGCGGGTGGGGGACATTTGGGCGATGGCGTCCACGACCTCCGGGGAGATGCCCTTGCGGGGCGGGTCCACGCAGATGACGTCCGGCCGCAGGCCCCGGCGGGCCAGCTCTTGGGCGGCTTCCCCCGCGTCGGCGCAGAGAAACTCCGTGTTGGTCACGCCGTTGCGGGCGGCGTTGGCCTTGGCGTCCTCGATGGCGGCGGGGATGACCTCGGCGCCGATGGCTTTCCCGGCCCGGCGGGCCAGGACCAGGGTGATGGTCCCGATGCCGCAGTAGAGGTCTAAGACCGTCTCCGTCCCGGTGAGCTGGGCGAAGTCTAAAGCACGGCCGTAGAGGACCTCGGCCTGGTCCCGGTTGACCTGGTAGAAGGAGGGGACGGAGAGGCGGAAGTTCAGGTCACAGAGGGTATCCTCCAGGAAATCCTGCCCCCAGAGGGTGTGGTACTCCTTGCCCAGAATGACGTTGGTCTTGGCCTGGTTCACGGACAGGACCACGCCCACCAGCCCCGGCTCTGCCGCCCGGAGCGCCTCGATGAGCTTGTCCTGCTGGGGGAGCCGCTTCCCGTTGGCGATGACGGCGCAGAGGGACTGGCCCTTCTGATTGACGCGCACATAGAAATGCCGGATGAGGCCCTCGTGGGCCTTTTCGTCATAAGCGGGGATGTGACAGTCTGCCATCCAGGCCCGAAAGGCGCTGCGCAGATGGGTGGTGGGCAGGGGCTGGAGGAGGCAGTCGGGGCAGTCGATCACGTCATGGCTCCGGGCGCGGAAAAAGCCCACGCGGGGGCCGTCCGCCACGGGGAACTGGATCTTGTTCCGATACCGGTCTGGCTGGGCTGCGCCGTGGATCACGGAGACCTCGCCGTCCCAACCGCCGATGCGCTGGAGGGCGTCCTGGACCTTCTGGCGCTTAAAATTCAGCTCCTCTGCATAGGTCATGTGCCGCAGCTGACAGCCGCCGCACTTGGGGTACTGGGGACAGTCCGGGGCCTGGCGACCGGGGGACGGCTCCGTCACCTCCGCCACCCGCCCCCAGGCGGCGGACTTGCCGACCTTTAAGAGCTGCACCTGGCAGAGCTCACCAGCCAAGGCACCCTTGACAAAAACGGCCTGCCCGTCCAACCGGGCCACGCCCTCCCCGGCGCTGCCGTAGCCCTCGATGCGGAGGGGATATACTTCGTTTTTCTTCGCTGCCATGGCTGCTGCTCCTTTTTGTGAGATCTTGAACATCTGTTGGTATCCCCTAGTATACCACAAGGGGCCTTGGAGGGACAAGCGGGAATCTTGAAGCAGCTCGTTTGCGGGGAGTTTCGTGCCATCTTGCATTCCTGGGTCACTTCATTTTGCAGCGGGTAACAATTAGAACTTGCCGTTCTCATTCTGCCAAGTGGACTGGTCGGCGATGGTCTCCATCACATCCCAATGCTCCGCGATCTTGCCGTTCTCTACCCGCCACAGGTCGTAATAGCTGGTAGGTTCACCGCCAAAGGTGCCCTCGCTGACTGCCAGCACGAAGTTGCCCTGCGCCAGCACCATGTGGACTTCGTCGTACACCATGGAGATACCCTGCTCCGCCATAGCGCCCAGTGCGGCGTTCAGGCCGGACACACCATCAGCGATGCCGGTGTTGTGCTGGATGTAGGTGTCGCCGTCGAAATAGTCAGGGGTCTTGTCCAGATTGTTGCCCTGCATCACATCATAGAGGAAGTCCTCCACCAGCTTGCGGTTTTCCTCCGTCTTGTCCAGATCGGTGATCTCCATCGTCCCGTCAGTCTGGGTGTGGCCGGAGGGGTTCGGCTCCGCAGCAAGGGCAGTCAGATTGTCCCAGTGCTCGGCGATCTCGCCATCTTCATCAAAGCGGAAAATATCGAAGGCCACCTGCTCACCGGCACCGGCGAAGTTGTAGATGGTCTGGAGGAACACCTTGTCACCGTCCTCAAAAGCACGGATGTTGTTCACTGTGGTCTTAACCTCGGCAGAGGCTAGATATTCTACAGAGCCGATGAAGGCATCTGCCCCGGTGCCGTAGGCCAGATTGTGCTGGATGTAGCCGTCGGCCAGCAGGCTGCGGGCAGTTTCCGTATCGCCGGTAGCGAAGGTGTTGATGAGTGCCAGCGCCTTCTCGGTCTGGCTCTGTTCCTGCTGGACAGGTGCAGTCTGCTGGGTGTTTTCAGCGGGCGTTTTGGTAGCAGCGTCCTTAGAGCCGCAGCCGGTCAGGATTGTTCCGATCATGGCAAGAGCCAGCGTGAGGGAAAGAATTTTTTTCATTTTGAGTAACCTCCTTGGTGATTGGGCTTGCTTTCGTTTGCCTCTGGCGTTATAGTAATACCGTAGCTCCGATTCGTAAAGTAAGAACAATATTGTGCCGTAGTTACTAAATAGAAACTAATGGGTAGTTACCAGAAAGAAACGATTGCGCCGTTACTGGGTTTTCCGGCAATTTGGCGCTTGAAAAATTTTTATGGAGGGTTTCAAATATGAGTGAAATGACCGCAAAAGCCGCGCTTCCCGCCTGCCCTGTGGAGACCACGCTGACCCTCATCGGCGACAAGTGGAAAGTGCTGATCCTTCGAGATCTGCTCCCTGGAACAAAACGCTTTGGGGAGTTAAAAAAATCCATCGGCAGTGTGTCCCAAAAGGTCTTGACCGCCCAACTCCGGGCAATGGAGGAAAACAGGCTTGTTCACCGTGAGGTCTACGCAGAAGTGCCGCCGAGAGTGGAATATTCGCTGACGGAACTGGGCAAAAGCCTGAAGCCCATTCTGGATTCCATGTGGGCATGGGGCGAAGCATATAAGGCTAAACAGTAAAAAACCCGAAGCAGTACCTTTACCGTGCTGCTTCGGGTTTTCCTTATGTTGAAGCCAAAAACTCAACCTTATCACAGGCTCCTCCTATTCGCTTTAGGACATCTACTTGCGGAAGCTGTCGAACTTTGCTATACTTAGAGCAAGCTATTTCTGTTCCGACAGGAACACTGGAAAAAAGGCGGCCTGCTCCCTGAGAACGGGGAGTACTTCTGTCGCTCCCCGACCCAAGGGAAGGGGGGAGGCCAATGGCTATCGTTTCCTTGATCTGTAGTATTGTTTCTACAGGCTGTGCGGTGTTCAGTGCTCTTTTTAGCATCTATGTTTACCATCAACAGCATCATAACGATGACAAAAAGAAGTGACCGCCTGGCTTAGGCCCCAGACGGTCACGGTCATCGTTACGATGATTTGAACCTATGAGGGAGCGGCCGTTGCCAGTCACCCCTGTTGCCTACAGTATAGCCCAGGAAGGCTGTCTTGTCAAGACGGCCTTCCTTTTTGCGTGAAATGGCAACCTCTCATCTGCATCAAACCGGATACCATCTTGCAATTTTGGAAGGATCGGCGTAAGATAGAGCCAAAAAAACACCGGGCAGTGCCCGGAAGATCAGGGAGGTCTTTGCCCATGCAAGATGGTTTCATCAAAGTCGCCGCCGGAACCCCGGAGATCCGGGTGGCCGACTGCGCCTATAACGCCCAGGCCTGCCTTTCCCTGCTGCATCAGGCGGCGGCGGAAGGGGTCAAGGTTTTGTGCCTGCCGGAGCTGTGCCTGACCGGCTATACCTGCGGGGATCTCTTTTTGCAGGAGGCGCTGCTGCAAGGCGCGGAAGACGCCCTGCGCTCGCTACTGGAGGGCAGCAAGGACCTGGACCTGCTGGCGGTGGTGGGGGTGCCGGTGCGGTACAACCAAAAGCTCTTCAACTGCGCGGCGGTGTTCTGCCGGGGGGCGCTGCTGGGCCTGGTCCCGAAGATCCATTTACCCAATTACACGGAGTTTTACGAGGGGCGCTGGTTCACCTCCGGCCGGGAACTGCGGGGGACGGACTTCTGCATCCCCTTTGCGGGGCAGGAGAGCGTGGAGTTTTCTGCGGGCCTGCTGTTTCGCTGTGTCAACGAGCCGTTGTTGACGATCGGGGTCGAGATTTGCGAGGACCTGTGGGTGGCAGATCCCCCCTCCACCCGCCTGGCCCAAGGGGGTGCGACGCTGGTCCTGAACCCCTCCGCAAGCGATGAGACGGTGTGCAAGGACGCCTACCGCCGGACGCTGCTGGAAGCCACCTCCGGGCGGCTGGTCTGCGGCTATGTCTACGCCGATGCGGGATGGGGGGAGTCCTCCACCGACCTCATCTACGCCGGGCACAGCCTCATTGCGGAAAACGGGATGATCTTAGCCGAGCGGCGCTTTGCAACCGGCCTGACCATCACCGAGATCGACCTGCAAAAGCTGGCCCACGAGCGGCAGCGCATGACGACCTACCCGGCGGACGCCCCCGACCTGTATCCAAATTACTTTGAATTGGAGCGCACGGAGACCCGGCTCACCCGCCCCATCGCCCCCAATCCCTTCGTTCCCGCCGACCACGGGGACCGGGCGGCCCGGTGCCGGGAGATCCTGACCCTGGCGGCGCTGGGGCTGAAAAAACGTCTGGACCACACCAAGGCCAAAACCGCAGTGGTGGGTCTGTCCGGGGGCCTGGACTCGACCCTGGCGCTGCTCATCACGGCGCGGGCCATGGAGCTGCTGGGCCGTCCCCGGTCCGATATTTTAGCCGTCACCATGCCCTGCTTCGGCACTACCCAGCGGACGAAGTCCAATGCCCAGGTCCTGGCGGAGGAGATCGGGGCCAGCTTCCGGGAGATCGACATCGGCCCCGCTGTGAAGCTCCATTTTCAAGACATCGGTCAGGCCATGGAGGATCTCTCCGTCACCTTCGAGAACGGGCAGGCACGGGAGCGCACGCAGGTCCTGATGGACCTGGCCAACAAGACCGGCGGCCTGGTCATCGGCACCGGAGACCTGAGCGAGCTGGCTCTGGGCTGGGCGACGTATAATGGGGACCACATGTCCATGTACGCCGTGAACGCAGGCATCCCCAAGACGCTGGTGCGCCATCTGGTGGCTTATGTGGCCGACGAGCAGCGGGGGAGCGCCCCGCGCCTGTCCGCCGTGCTGGAGGATATTTTGGCGACCCCCGTCTCCCCGGAGCTGCTGCCGCCCACGGAGGGAGAGATCGCCCAAAAAACGGAGGACTTAGTCGGGCCGTATGAGCTGCACGACTTTTTTCTCTACTACGCCGTCCGCTGGGGGTTCCGGCCCCGGAAAGTGTTCCGGCTGGCGGAGTATGCCCTGGGGGAGAAGTATGACCGGGCAACGCGCCTGCGCTGGTTGCAGAATTTCTACCGCCGCTTCTTCGCCCAGCAGTTCAAGCGCTCCTGCCTGCCGGACGGACCGAAGGTCGGTTCCGTGACCCTCTCGCCCAGAGGGGACTGGCGGATGCCCTCGGACGCTGCCGCAACGCTGTGGCTGGAAGAGGTGGAGCGCTTGACCATTTGACAGAAAAAGGAGAGGGCCGCATGGCCCTCTCCCTCAGTTTGTAGGAGCAAGGTTTTGTGGTTGTCTTACTTCACCACGCCGTCACAGAAGCGGTGCAGGATCGCGGAGACCTGGGCGCGGGTGGCGTTGCCCTGGGGCGCCAGGGTGGTGTTGGTCACGCCGTTGATGAGCTTGGCGGCGTTGGCCCAAGCCAGGGCGTCCTTGGCGTAGGCGCTGACCTGGCCGTTGTCAGAATACCCGGACAGATCGGCCTTCTTCGTCACGTCATAGCCCTTGTACTGCGCGTAGCGATACAGGATCGCCGCCATCTGCTCGCGGGTGATGGAGTCGTTGGGCGCAAAGGTCGTGGCGGAGGTGCCCTTCACGATCTGGTTGGCCGCGGCCCAATTCACGGCGTCCGTGTACCACTGACCGGCAGGCACGTCCACAAAGGCGCTGGTGCCAGTGACGGCAGGGGAGCCTTCCAGACGGTACAGGATGGTCACGATCATGGCGCGGGTGGTGGTGGCGTTGGGGGCGAACACATCCGCCGCCGTGCCGGCCATCATGCCCTTTTCATACACGTATTTCACATCGTTGTAGAACCAGTCGGCGCTCTTCACATCCCCGAAAGGCAGGCCGGAGACGGGAGCCTCAGTCCACTTGGCGTAAACCGTGGTGTTGGCGTCCAGCTTCACAGAGGTGATCTTCTTGGTCAGGCCCTTGTCTGCATACCAGCCCTCGAAGGTCGCACCGGACTTGGTGGGAGCGTACTGGGCCAGGTCGATGGTAGTGCCCTTGTTCTTCGTGACCTTCGCAATGGCGTTGCCGCCGTTGGTCTCAAAGGTCAGGGTGTAGGTGGTGGAGGCAGAACCGCCGCTGGAACCGGAACCACCGTGGCTAGGTGCCTGGTAATAGGCAACGCCGGAGAGGTCCACAGAGAAGGTCATGGGTTTATAGACCGTAGCTTCTTCGCTCTCTGCGATCCACTGGACCGTAATGATTCTTGCCGTCTTATCCTTAAAATAGAATGCTACACCCGTCTTGTTTTCAGGCAGAGTTTCTACCTCGTTAGCAGTTGCATCGTCCGGAATCGTCGCACCGAGTGCATACTTATATTTCGTGACACCTTCAGGTGCTACTACATCAAAGCCGACCCAATAGCCCTTGGTTTTCTTCGGGGTACCATTGTTGGTATGCTCTCTCAGCTGCTGAGCGGTGATCGCTACGTTGTAAACGCCGCCTGCGCCTTGGGAGGTGATGGCTGCCTTATAGCTGCCCGCAGTGTACAGCTCTTCGTCCTTGTAAGCGTTGGTCTCTGCATTGTCGTGCAGCTTGGCAGGACGAATCACAGGAGCAGAGTCCTCATCCATGGCCAGCGTCACACCGGACAGGTCCATGTGATACACGGTGTTGCTCAGGACAGCATCATTCTCACCCAGCCACTGGACCTGAGCCCAGGTCTTGGGAGTCTTGCTGCCAGCGTCTACATAGAACGCAATGCCGGATTCATTCTTGTCGGTTACGTTGGTTTCCAAAGCACCAGCCTGGCCCAGGGTCAGCTCAGCCTTGGAAGCAGCAAAGGCATACTTTACCTGCGTTGCACCCTCAGGAGCAACCAGGGCAATGCCGATCCAATGACCCTGGGTCTTGGTGGTATCGCCATTGGTGTGCTTTTTCAGGTTTGCAGCGGAGACAGCGACCTCAGTATAATAGTCACCGGTCTCAGCTTCCGTTGCCTGAGTTGCCTTAACATTGTAGCTGTCCTTGTCATACAGGTCGGTAATGGGAGTCTCAGACTGGTCAGCCAGACGAGCGGGGTAGACCGTCCCGGTCTTAGCAGGCGTGATGGAGAAGGTGCCGTCTTTTTCGGTGGCAGACAGGCCGGGCTTCAAATACTCCGCACCGGGGTTCTCAGAGAACGTACCGCCAGAGATAGCGCAAGTCCCATTGGTGTTCTTTGCCTGGAACACCAGGCCAGTCGTTCTATTCTCAGCCTTGGTAAAGCTGCCGCCAGTCACGGAGATGTTTGCCGTGTTAGCGCCTACATAAAGGTAGGTGTTCGTGAAGGTACCACCAGAAATAGAAACGTTAGCGTTATCAAATGTCTGGATGCCACCCTTTACTTGGGTATCACCAGAAACGACCAGCTTACCCTGTTCATAAGAACTTTGGTCTTCCTGCTCATAACCCCCACAGCCAACTGTGCCATTGATGGTACCGCCGGAAATGGTGGCATCATTACAACTATAAATGCAGAAATGGCGTGCATCAGACTGGGAGAAGGTGCCTCCCCGGATGTTTAGAACACCATAATCATCGTTCTTAATAGTGATTTTACCACCAGTAAATTCACCGTCGGTGATGGTCAGAGAAGCAGGAGTCTCCTCTGTATTCTCCAAGCCCGTATACCAGCCGTTGGCGATCAGGCTGGAGAAGTAACCGATGTTGCTTTCAGAAAAGAAAACCTTGCCGCCATTCACGGTCATGGTGCCGTGGTTCAAAACCACATACCAAGAGTTTCCGTTCGCAATGTCCGACTTTTTCTCTTCATCATACTTACTAGCTTCCCCGCTACGGGTCAAGTTGCCACTGTTCAGCACGAAAGTACCGTTATTCACGACAGCGCCCTTCTGGTGGGATGTGTTATCAATGGTACCCGTCTTTGCCTTGCTGGAATCCATAACCGTCAGGGTTGCGCCCTTCTCAACGGTCACAGTATGACTGTCAGCGGTGTTCGTCAGCTTGTGACCGGCGAGGTCTAACGTGATGTCTTTGCCCGCAGAAACAGTGATGCTGCCGGTTTCATCCTCACTTAACGAAACGGTAGCACCCTTTTCTGCCGTATTGATCTCTTCTTGTAACGTCTTACTTGCCGGGGAAGTGCCAGGGGTAGTAGGTTCTTCGTCCCCCGTTGCCAACGCGGCGGTGGGCAGCAGGGTCAGCAGCATACATAAGCTCAGTGCTGCTGACAACACTCTCTTCTTCATGTTTGGGTTCCTCCTTGCAAATTTTGGTTTCCCAACGGTTCGTCCGGGGAAAGGTTGTCTCTCCCCGAACGAGGTCGGGGAAAAACAAATATGCCGTGCAGGTTCCAATGACCCTACACGACAAGCTAGGAGGCAAATGCCCATGCGTACAAACGTCTGGGGTGCCCCACAAGGTACAGCAAAACACAGGTTTCCCTAGGATTTCCAATTGCAAATGCTTGCAATGACCCTGAAAAAACTGTATAATGGTGCCTATGCGGTGCGGCCTCAGGCCGTTGTGTAGGTGCTCTCTCACCTGTGCAGGCTGGCGGAGCTCCTACCTTCCGTCAGCTGCCGCATATTTTGTTTTCCAAGTCTATTATACCAAATGGTCAGAAAATAGCAAGGGGAATTTCTTCGGTTGGAAAATTTCGGGATAGAAAGCGGATTGACAAGGCTGACAGCATGCCGTACAATAAGGGTGGACGAAATGATGCGAGGTTCATCCACAACAAGTCACCTCTTTTCTCGCTGCGAAGGAGTTGCAAAAAGAGAGCATCCGGACAACGGATGCTCTCTTTTTTTGCACGTTATATCAAAATTAGCCGCATGGGTTTCCGTCACTCGTCCAGCTTGAGGACGGCCATGAAGGCCTCGGTGGGGAGCTGGACGGTGCCCAGGGTGCGCATCTTCTTCTTGCCTTCCTTCTGCTTTTCCAGCAGCTTCTTCTTCCGGCTGATGTCACCGCCGTAGCACTTGGCCAGCACGTCCTTCCGCATGGCCTTGACGGTCTCGCGGGCGATGATCTTGCCGCCGATGGCCGCCTGGACGGGGACCTCGAAGAGCTGGCGGGGGATGTTCTCCTTCAGCTTTTCACAGATCTTCCGGGCGCGGCCGTAGGCCTTGTCCCGGTGGACGATGAAGGACAGGGCGTCCACCTGCTCGCTGTTGAGCAGCAGATCGACCTTGACCAGGTCGGAAGCGCGGTAGTCCAGGAACTCGTAGTCCAGGGAGGCGTAGCCTTTGGTCCGGGCCTTCAGGGCGTCAAAGAAGTCGTAGATAATTTCGTTCAGGGGCATGTGATAATGGATCTCGACCAGGTTGGTGTCGAGATACTGCATGTCCTTGAACTCGCCCCGGCGCTCCTGGCACATGGGCATGATGTTGCCGACGTAATCCGGGGGGGCGATGATGGAGACCTTGACGAACGGCTCCCGCTGCTCTGCGATGACGGAGGGGTCGGGGTAGTTGTGGGGGTTGTCCACGCGGACCTCCGTGCCGTCGGTCTTGGTCACTTCGTAAATGACGTTGGGCAGGGTGGTGATGAGGTCCAGGTCGAACTCCCGCTCCAAGCGCTCCTGAATGATCTCCATGTGGAGCATTCCCAGAAAGCCGCAGCGGAAACCGAAGCCCAGGGCGGCGGAGGTCTCCGGCTCGAAGGACAGGGAGGCATCGTTGAGCTGGAGCTTTTCCAGCGCATCCCGCAGGTCGGGGTACTTGGAGCCGTCTTCGGTGTAAATGCCGCAGTAGACCATGCTCCGGGCGGGGCGATAGCCGGGCAGGGGCTCGTCAGCGGGCTCCTCCACGGTGGTGATGGTGTCGCCCACCTGGGTGTCCTTGACGTTCTTGATGGAGGCGGTGAGATAGCCGACCTCGCCGGCGGAGAGGCTCTTGCAAGGCTCCAGCTTGGTGGGCAGCAGATGGCCGATCTCCACCAGGCTGTACTGGGCGCCGGAGGCCATCATCTTCACGGTCTTGTCCAGGGTCAGCGTGCCTTCCATGACGCGGAAGTAGACGACGACACCGCGGTAGGCGTCATACTGGCTGTCGAAGATCAGGGCCTTGAAGGGGGCCTTGGGGTCGCCGGTGGGGGCGGGGACGTGATGCACCACGTCCTCCAGGACGGCCTGAATATTGGTGCCCATCTTGGCGGAGATCTCAGGGGCGTTGGCGGCCTCCAGGCCGATGACGTTCTCCACCTCTTCCTTGGCCAGGGCGGGGTTGGCGGCGGGCAGGTCGATCTTGTTGATGACGGGGCGAATTTCGAGATCATGCTCCATGGCCAGATAGGTGTTGGCCAGGGTCTGGGCCTCCACGCCCTGGGAGGCGTCGACCACGAGAATGGCCCCCTCGCAGGCGGCCAGGGAGCGGGAGACCTCGTAGTTAAAGTCCACATGGCCCGGCGTGTCGATGAGGTTCAAGGTGTAGGTCTCGCCGTCCAGAGCGTCGTACTGGATGGTGACGGCGCGGGCCTTGATGGTGATGCCGCGCTCGCGCTCTAAGTCCATGTTGTCCAGCAGCTGGTTTTCCATCTCCCGCTCCGGCACGGCGTGGCAAAGCTCCAGCAACCGGTCGGCCAGGGTGGACTTTCCGTGGTCGATGTGGGCGATGATGGAGAAATTGCGGATCTTGGATTGGTCGGTCATAGTGTTTTTATCCTCCTTATCAGTGGCTCCCCTGAAAGGGGAGCTGGCCGCGAAGCGGTCTGAGGGGTTCTCCCCGAAGGGCTAGTTTATCAAGTCTTATGGTTCTTCCGCTCCCCGGCGACCTCCCGCCCCAGCTGGTCGGCCAGGGTCCGGAAGAGCAGGGCAGTCTCCGGATGGCGGTGGCAGAGGTCCAGGCAGAGCTGGGTGAGCAGGTCTGCGGCGGTGAGCATCACGGCGGGGTCCGGCCCCTGGCTGGCGCCTTGTCCGGTGCCCCGGTCGGTCAGGCGACCCAACAGATAGTCGGCGGATACTTGGTAATAGTCACAGGCCCGGACCACAAAGGCCAGGCCCGGCTCCCGGATGCCGTTTTCATAGTGGGACAGCAGCGCCTGGGAGACCTCCAGCGCTTGGGCGGCCTCGCGTTGGCTGACGCCTTTTTCATGGCGCAGCTGGGACAGGGTCCGGGCAAAGCGTGCGTACATACGATTCCTCCTGCCGTCCCGCCGGGTGGACCGGAGGGACGTTACGTTCTGTATAGTATATCTCCGCTATTATACGCTGAAAAATACCCTCTGTAAAGAGTCTTGCGAGGAGAAATTTTCTCCCCCCGCTGCCGGGCGGACCGGCGTTTTCACAGGGGGCCTCGACGCCCTTCCGCCGGGAGGGGCAAAAGGCGGCAAAAGGTCTTGCTTTACACCTCTTGACGGGGGGAGCGCAAGCTCGTATCATCATACCTGTAACCGGTTTGTTACTTTTTGGTTGGGCCCAACCCGGATAACAGAAAGGAGCAATCTGTGAAACAACGAATGAGATCCGCTTGGCAGCTCTGGCGCGGCCAAGCGAGAACGGCCAAGCTGTGCCTGGCCCTGGCAGCCCTGTCTGTGGCGGCGGCGCTGCTGCTCTCCTCCGGGACGCTGTGCTACGCCGTCTCCTCCCAGGACCTGGTCCGGGAGCAGGCGATCACCCCCGCAGCCCAGCCCACCCGGCAGCTGACGGGGGCGGAGTCCCCAGGCATCCAAACGACGGCGGCGGAGCCAACAGAACCGGCGGAGACCCCGCCCGAACCGGCCCCAACAGAGCCGCAGGAAGACACGCTGCCTGCCGATGCTTTGATCTGGCCCGTCACCGGGCGCATCACCTCCCCTTTCGGCCCCCGGACCATCTTCGGCGGGGAAGATTTTCATCGGGGCTTGGACATCGCCGTCCCCCTGGGGACGCCCATCGCGGCGGCGGCCGGGGGACAAGTCATCTGGTCCGGCGAAAAAGGCTCCTATGGCAACCTCATCCAGATCGACCACGGCAACGGCTGCGTCACCTATTACGCCCACTGCTCGGAGCTTCAGGCGGCGGTGGGGGACTGGGTGGCGCAGGGGCAGACCATCGCCTTGGTCGGTTCAACGGGCCGCTCCACCGGCCCCCACTGCCATTTTGAGGTCCTTTGGCAGGGGGAACGGCTGGACCCGCAGAACTGTCTACCTTGACAAATCCTCTTTTCTTTGGAGGAACCGGCAGAAAGGGGGCGCTTTGCAGGTAGTTTCTCGTGAAAATGCACAATAAATGCATAAAGCTCTGCGAATGAAGCTAAAATTTGGGAAAATATAGGAAAAAAGTGCAGGAAAAGCGTCGAGATGCAAGAAATTGCCCTTTCCTAGCTTATGATGCAGGAAGGGCGTCGCGTCTGTGAAGAAATGTTTTTAATCATTTTGTATATAGACAATAGGTTGATTTTTTTTCGGGTTTTAGGTACCCTTGGGGCAGTTGATCGGTTTTATACCCATTTCATACAAGGAGGATTTTTATTATGTTACCTGTGAACCCGGAAGCCATCGGCCTGTTTGGCCTGTTTGCCACCGTCATCTGCTTCGGCCTGGAGCAGGTGGGCGTCGGCGTCAAGGGCGCTGACCACGCCAAGCTCACCCGCAGCCTGGGCTACATCGCCATCTTCTTCGGCGGCTTTACCCAGCTCTTCACCGGCGTGTGTATGTACCTGTTCTCTGTCGGCGGTGACCACAGCATCTATCTCGGCACCGTCTTCAGCTTCTTCGGCCTGTTCTGGATCTTGGTTGGCTTCTTCTTCTTAAAGGGCGGCGACAAGAAGGTCATGGCCCACTTCTTCCTGACCGCCCTCATCCTGGTCATCGGCTTTACCATCCGTGCCTTCCAGGATGGCCTCATCTGGCCCCTGGGCGTGGACCTGGTGGTGATCGACCTGCTGCTGATCACCCTCATCCCCGCCTGGTACACCGAGAAGCCCGCCCTGACCAAGCTGGCCGGCGTGTGCAACCTGGCCATCGGCATCATCTCCCTGTTCCTGCTTTTCCCTGCTCTGTTTGCGTGAGGCAGACCGGAGCAAGTTTTGTTCCCATCTACCCTATGAAAACCGAATCAAGATCGACTGTACCAGCGGAGGCTTTGCGCCTCCGCTGGTTTATTTCGTGTAATATATTGTATTTTTCGTGCAAACAGCGTATACTATACATGCCAGCAAGAAGGAGTTGATACTATGGCTGGAACAACGACAAACATCAGCATCCGAATGGACGCTGACCTCAAAGCGCAAGCAGATGCCTTGTTTTCTGAACTCGGCATGAATCTTTCCACAGCCTTTAATATTTTTGTTCGTCAGTCTCTGCGGGAGGGTGGGATCCCCTTTGCCATCAAAATGGATCAACCCAATCAAGAGACGATAGCCGCCATGCTGGAAGCAGAGCGGATCGCCAGGGATCCGTCCGTAAAAGGTTATACGGATCTGGACGAACTCTTCGCGGATCTCAAGAAATGAGAGCATCAAAATATACTGTCAAGCCCACCTCGCAATTTAAAAAAGACTATAAGCTGGCTATGAAACAAAGAACCGGGATCACGCGCTCAGCGGAAATTGGAATGGCTACCGGGAATGTCACATACTACCAGATTGGCTACTGATCTACAAATTAGAAGACAACATCCTGATTTTGACCTTGGCCCGTACTGGGACCCACAGTAACTTATTTAACAAATAATCCGTTTGACAAAGTTCGCAAGGAGTTTGCTTTGTGTTGTAAAAAGAGGCCGGGGGCGTCATGTCCTCGGCCTTTGCTGTGTCTGGCCTGAGAAAAGTGAAACGAAAACACGGCTTCTCCCTGGCCAGATTTGTGCCAGGTGCCCTTTTTTCTGGGGAGCGGCAAAAAGCCGTGAAAATTCCCCTGGATTGTGCTAAAATAAAGTATTCGGGCGCGGCAGACCGCCGCCCATCCGTCAGAGGAGGTCTTGCAGCCATGTCGGCCAAGGAAGAATTTATCGAACTGTTTCAGGAGCACATCCACCGGGACGGGGCAGAGGCCCTGCTGGATTACCTGACCAACAAATGCGACTTTTTCACCGCTCCTGCGTCCGCCCGGTACCACGGGGCTTACGCCGGCGGCCTGTGTGAGCACAGCCTGAACGTCTACCACTGCCTGGCGGACTACTTGGCCCGCGAGCGGGTCACGGACCTGTATGGGCTGGAGTACAGCCAGGAGTCCATCGCCCTGGTGTCTCTGCTGCATGACGTGTGCAAGATCGGCTGCTACAAGCCCTCCACCCGCAACGTGAAGGGGGAGGACGGCAAGTGGACCAAGGTCCCCACGTATCAATATGAAGACCCCCTGCCCTACGGCCATGGGGAGAAATCCGTCTATGTGGTCAACGGCTTTGTCCGGCTGACGAGAGAAGAGGCCATGGCCATCCGCTGGCACATGGGCTTTTCCGGGACGGAAGACAGCCGCCTGGTCGGCAAAGCCTTTGCCAAGTATCCTCTGGCCTTCGCCCTGTCTGTGGCTGACATGGAAGCCACCTATTTCCTCGAAGAGGAACCCTGAAATCCCAACGCGCCCCCCAGCGGAAAGGGGGCGCAGGAAAGGAAGCTATTCGTTTTATGACAACCTTTGCATCCCTTGGGATCGCGGCGCCCATTCAAACCGCTCTGGCCGAGTACGGCTATGAGACGCCCACCGTGATCCAGGAAAAGGCCATCCCCGCCGGTATCGCCGGGCGGGATGTCCTGGGCAGCGCCCAGACCGGCACGGGCAAGACCTGTGCCTTCGGCGTGCCCATCTTGCAACGCCTGGCCGCGCAAGGCCACGGCAAACCCATCCGCGCCCTCATCCTCACCCCCACGAGAGAGCTGGCCATCCAGATCGACGACAACCTCCACGCCTACGGCAAGCACCTGCCCCTGACTGAAGCCGTCATCTTCGGCGGCGTGGGCCAGGCCCCCCAGGTCGAGAAGCTCAAGCGGGGCGTGGATATTCTCACCGCCACCCCCGGCCGCCTGTTAGATCTAGCCGGGCAGGGGCTCCTGGACCTGTCGCAGGTGGAGATCTTCGTCCTGGACGAGGCCGACCGGATGCTGGATATGGGCTTTATCCACGATGTCCGCAAGGTCATTAAGCTCCTGCCGGAGAAGAAGCAGACCATGTTTTTCTCCGCCACCCTGCCGCCGGAGATCCTGGACCTGGTGGACACGCTGCTCCATGACCCGGTGAAGGTCGCTGCGGCCCCCATCTCCACCCCTGTGGAAGTGATCCGCCAGGAGGTCTGCCTGGTAGACCGGAAGAACAAAACGGACCTGCTGCTGGAGATCCTGCAGCAGGAGAACGTGAGCAGCGCCCTGGTCTTCACCCGCACCAAGCACGGCGCGGACAAAGTGGCCAGGGACCTGACCCGCAAGGGCGTCACCGCCGCCGCCATCCACGGCAACAAGTCCCAGACCGCCCGGCAGGAGAGCCTGCGGAAGTTCAAGTCCGGGGAGCTGCGGGTCCTGGTCGCCACGGACATCGCTGCCCGTGGCCTGGACATCGAGGACCTGTCCTATGTCTTCAACTATAACCTCTCCGAGGTCCCCGAAACCTATATCCATAGGATCGGCCGGACGGGCCGCGCAGGGAAGGGGGGCACGGCCATCTCCTTCTGCGATTACGGCGAGCTGCCCATGCTCAAAGACATTGAGAAGCTGCTGAAAAAGCCCATCCCCCGCCGGGAGCACGACTACCCCATGCAGGTCTTCGAGGCCCCGAAGAAAGACAGCAAGGGCCGTTTGGTGTATCCCGAAGACGCAGAAGCCCGTCAGGCCGCCCGCGAAAAGAACGCCGCCCGCAAGCAGGCCGCCGCCGAAAAAGCCGCCCAGAAAGCGGCGAAGGAAGCGGAGCAGGCCGAGAAAGCCCAGCAGGCTGCGGCCTCCGAAGCGCCTGCCGATGAATCCAAGAGTCGGAAACGCCGCCGGGGCAAGCATCGCACCGAAGCCGCTGCGCCAGAAGCCCAGCAGCAGGCCCAGCCCGCCCCCAAGCCGGAGAAGACCCGCCGGACCTTCCCCCACGGGAAGCAAAATCTGGGCAGCCTGTCCGACTTCTTAGCCGCCCAGCCTACGGACGCGGAAGAGGCATCTTACGCGCCCCACCGGGACCCGCTGGAGGGGGAGGTCATCATGGACGCCACCGCCCGCCTGCTGGCGGCGAAGCCTGTCTATCATTACTATAAGCCCCACCATAAAACCCAGAACGATCGGCCCCACAGCCACGGCACCAAACAGCGGCACCAGGCCCAAGGCCAGAACGACAACGCCGAGCGGAACGGCCGAAATCGAAACGACCGGCGGAGCAAGAACCGCACTGCCAAGGCCCAGGCCCAGGAGCCGACCAAGGCGGTGAAAGCCATTCACCCCGAACAGACGGCTCAGGCCCCCAAGCGGCGGGAGCTGCCCAAGAAGGGGGCACCCGTTCCGATGAAAAAGGCCGGGTCTCCCCTGGACCGCAACCCCGCCCGGTCCAACCGGGGGCGGAACCGCATCCCCCCCAGAATCGAGCCGCCGGCCAACCGGCAGAAAGACTCCACCGAGCAGAAGAGCCTGATGAAGCCCTTCTATATCGACCATGATTAAAGACGCTGACTGGCAGCAGCGGATCGGCGCCCCGCCGGAGCGATCCCGGAAACGTCGGCGTCGGCGCCGGTCCGGCTGTCTGACCCGATTTCTGGCCTTCGTGCTGGTGGCTGCCGCCCTGACGGGGTGGTTCTGGTGGCAGCAGAACGGGCTGAGCAGCGAAGAAATTGAGGTCGCTTCGGCCCCGGACGGGTTCGCTGGCTACCGCATCGTCCTCATCTCCGACCTGCACGCGAAGGAGTTTGGCGCGGGAAACGAGAAGCTCATCCAATACGTCAAAGACCTGCACCCGGATCTCATCGCCGTCGTGGGCGATATTCTGCACGAAAAGAGCCAGCTTGCCATGATCCCCGCCGTGGCCAGCGGCCTGGCCGGCGTGGCCCCGACCTATTACGTCACCGGCAACCACGAGTGGGCTGCCCATGCAGTCCAGGAACTGGAACCGCTGCTGGAAGAAAACGGCGTCCACGTCCTCTCCAACACCTATGTGATGCTGGAGCGGGGCGGGGACAAGATCGCCCTGTTAGGCGCGGAGGACAGCAATGGCTACGCCGACCAGAAGACCATCGCGGAGCTGTCCGAAGAGGTGCGGCAGGAGCAAGGGGATGTTTACAAGATCCTGCTCAGCCACAGAAACACCCGCATCGAGGAATATGTCGATGCCCACATCGACCTGACCCTCTGCGGCCACGCCCACGGAGGCCTCATCCGCCTGCCGGGGACGGACGGCCTCATCGGGCCGCACCGAGAATTTTTCCCCAGCTATACGGCGGGTCTCTATGACCTGCCCTACGGCCAGCTGGTCGCCTCCCGCGGCCTGGGCAACCAGTTCCCGGCCTTCCGGCTCTTCAACCGCCCGGATGTGCCGGTGGTCGTGTTAGAATAAAAATGATTTGCGTAATTTCGGAATGAGATGAACAGAGAGAACCTATGAAACGAAAGCAATACACCAGAGGGCTTCGGGTGGGCGTTCCCATTTCCCTGGGCTATTTGGCGGTGGCCTTTACCATGGGCATCACTGCACGAAACGCCGGATTGTCGGCCGTTCAGGCGACCCTGACCAGCTTTTTGGTCAACGCCTCGGCGGGCCAATACGCCGCCTTTACCCTCATGGCCGCCCAGGGCGGGTATTTGGAAATGGCCATCTTAGAGCTGGTGACCAACGCCCGTTACCTGCTCATGTCCTGCTCCTTGAGCCAGAAGCTCTCCCCCAAGACCAAGCTGTGGCAGCGCCTCACGGTGGGCTTTGCCGTGACGGATGAGATGTTTGGCATGGCCATTGCCGAGCCGGAGGAAGTCAGCCCCTGGTACTATTTTGGTATGATGAGCATCGCCATCCCCGGCTGGTCGCTGGGGACTTTTTTGGGGACGACGGTGGGGAATATCCTGCCGGCCAACGTGGTCAGCGCCCTGAGCGTGGGCCTGTACGGCATGTTCCTGGCGGTCATCATCCCCGCCGCCCGGAAGAGCAAGCTGATCTTGGGCGTGGTGGTAGCGTCCATGGCCGCCAGCTTCCTGCTGGAGAGCCTGCCGGTCTTTGCCGGGATCGCTTCGGGCACGAAGCTCATCCTTTTGACGGTCGTCCTCTCCGCCGGGGCGGCGCTGCTGTTCCCGGTGAAGGACGAAGAACCCGGAGAGGAGGAGACCCCGTGACCCATAACAACTATATTTATATTCTGGTGGTGGCGGTGGTGACGTACCTCATCCGCGTCCTGCCCCTGACCCTCATCCGCCGGGAGATCAAGAACCGCTTTCTGCGCTCCTTCCTCTACTATGTGCCCTATGTGACCCTGGCAGCCATGACCTTCCCCGCCATTCTGCACGCCACGGACAGCATGTGGTCCGGTCTGGCGGCGCTGATCGTGGGCGTTTTGGTTGCCTGGTTCAGCGGGAATTTGTTCTTTGTGGCCGCTGCCGGGTGCGTGGTGGTCTTCCTCGTGGAAATGCTGCTCTGATCCCTTGACCCCTTGAAAGGAGACTGTGATGGACGAACGGAACCTTGGGCCGACGGCCTATGAAGCGGGCCGCTGCCGGGTGGCAGTGGTCGGCGCAGGGCACGCCGGGATCGAAGCGGCCCTGGCCTGCGCCCGGCTGGGGCTTTCGACCCTGTGCTTTACCATCAATCTGGACGCTGTGGGCAACATGCCCTGTAACCCCGCCATCGGCGGCACCGGCAAGGGCCATTTGGTCCGGGAGCTGGACGCCCTGGGCGGCGAAATGGGCAAGGCGGCCGACCAGGCCTGCATCCAGTACCGCATCCTGAACCGGGGCAAAGGCCCCGCCGTCCACTCCCTCCGGGCGCAAGCCGACCGGCGGGAGTACCAGAAGGTCATGAAAGCGACTCTGGAGCGCCAGGAAAACCTGTGGGTCAAGCAGGCGGAGGTCACGAAGCTCTTGACCGAGAACGGCCATGTCACCGGCGTGCAGACGAACACCGGGGCGGTCTATTGGGCCGACGCCGTGATTCTCTGCTCCGGGACGTATCTGGGCGGCAAGACCATCATCGGCTCGGTCACCAAGCACAGCGGCCCGGACGGGATGTTCGGCGCAGACGAGCTGACCCAGAGCTTACTGGACGCGGGCCTGACCCTGCGCCGGTTCAAGACGGGCACGCCCCCCCGCGTCAACGCCCGGTCCATCGACTTCTCCCAGCTGGAACGGCAGGAGGGGGACGAGGACGCCGTCCCCTTCTCCTTTGCCAGCCAGAAGCCGGGGGCCAACCGGGTGTGCTGTTACATCACCTACACCAACGAAAAGACCCACGAGATCATCCGGGCCAATCTGGACCGCTCCCCCCTCTTCTCCGGCATCATCCAGGGGGTGGGGCCGCGGTACTGTCCCTCCATCGAGGATAAGGTCGTCCGCTTTGCGGACAAGCCCCGGCACCAGCTTTTCTTGGAGCCGATGGGCTTGGACACCGAAGAGATTTATGTCCAGGGCTTTTCCTCCTCTTTGCCGGAGGACGTGCAGGTGGCCATGCTCCGCACCCTGCCGGGGTTGGAGCAGGCGGTGATGACCCGCCCGGCCTACGCCATTGAATATGACTGCGTGGACCCCACCGAACTTCTGCCTACTTTGGAACACAAAAAAGTGGCCGGGCTGTACGGTGCGGGGCAGTTTAACGGCTCCTCCGGCTATGAGGAGGCCGCTGTGCAGGGCTTCGTGGCGGGGGTGAACGCCGCCCGGAAGCTGCTGGGCAAGGCCCCCATGATCTTAGACCGCAGCCAGGGCTACATCGGCGTCCTCATCGACGACCTGGTGACAAAGGGGACCAACGAGCCCTACCGCATGATGACCTCCCGGACGGAGTACCGCCTGCTCTGCCGCCAGGACAATGCCGACGAGCGGCTGACGCCCATCGGCTATGAGATCGGCCTCATTTCCCAGCAGCGCTATGACGCCGTGCAGGAAAAGTACCGGCAGGTCAAGCGGGAGGTGGACCGGTTGGAACACACCGGCGTGCCCGTGAGCCCCGCCCTCAACGCGCTCCTGGAAGCCAAGGGAGAGCCACTGGCGAAGAACAGCGTGCGCCTGTCCGATCTGATCCGCCGACCCAAGATCACCTATGCAGACCTGGCGCCGCTGGACACCGGCCGTCCGGCGCTGTCCCCACAGGTGGCGGAACAGGTGGAGATCTCCTTGAAATACGCGGGCTACATCGCCCGCCAGCAGCGGCAGGTGGAGGAAATGCGCCGGTTGGAGGGCAAGCTCCTGCCGGAGGAGATCAACTACGAGGCCCTGGCAGGCCTGCGGCTGGAGGCCCGGCAGAAGCTCACCGCCATCCGGCCCAGAAGCCTGGGGCAGGCGGCCCGCATCTCCGGGGTCTCCCCGGCGGACATTGCCGCCCTGATGATCGCCTTACAGGAGGGATAAGCCAAGATGAAACTGACGAACGTGAAAGGCAAGACCTGGGTGCTGGACGGCCCCCAGCTTGTTGGCGTGTACCAGCTCGACGACACCCGCTGCCTCCTGCTGGACCCCGGCAGCTGGAAGCTCATTGCACCCATCGAGACGGCCTTAAAAGAGGTGGGCTGGACCCCTGTGGGGGTGGCCTGCACCCACATGCACTATGACCACCATGAAAGCTCCCGGTATTTCCAGGAAACCTATGGGGCGGCTGTCTGCCTGCCGCAGCTGGAGGCGGACATCGTGCGGAACGAAGAGAGTCTGAAAAACCATCTCTTCAACTTCACCATGGGGATGATCCGCACCATCCCCCGCTTGCAGCATTTGGTCTGCCCGGTGGACCGGGTGATCGGCTTGGACGAGGACACGGTAGAGTTATGCGGCGCAGAGCTGAAGGTGATCCGCACCCCCGGCCATTCGCCGGACCATGTGTGTTTTATCACACCCGACAACGTCTGCTTTGCCGGGGATACTCTGATGACCGAGGATGTGCTGGCCGAGGCCATGGTCCCCTTTGCCTTTGACCTGGCCGACGATCTGAAGAGCAAGCAGGTCGTGGGCGAGCTGGACTGCGACGCCTACATCTTCTGTCACAAGGGCCTGCGTTACGGCTCGGTGGCGGACCTGGCCCAGGCCAACATCGACCGCGTTCACTGCCAGCTGGCGGCCTGCGCGGACCTGGTGAAGGGCCCCATGACGTACAGCGAGTTTTACGCCGCCGTGGTGACGGCCTTTGACCTGCCCGTGGGCCACCCCGCCCGTGGGCTGCATTTGGAGCGGTACATCCGCCCCTATTTGGAGTATCTCATCGACACCGATCAGCTTGCGCTCATCGAGCAGCATGGGGCCCCGTCGGTCCGGCCCAAAGGGGCGGTGCAGGGTGGCTAAAACTGTCGTGCTGGGCCTGTCCGGCGGGGTCGATTCCGCCGTGGCGGCCCTCCTGCTGGT
>OFMO01000896.1_pt1 | contig 21881 bp, 20 predicted proteins | sample 1541821 | NCBI WGS metagenome assembly OFMO01 (sample SAMN04209253, study PRJEB22552) | human gut metagenome | biome: gut; material: feces | host: Homo sapiens | place: USA: Oklahoma | reverse complement strand
ATTTTAATGTGTAAAAATAATAATTTTTTCTTATGGATTTTTGTGTCAATCCTTCAAAATTTAGTTTCCCAGGCAGACTCATTCTTCTGTCTTCTTCCCCAAATCTTTTAATAAATTTGCCGGATCGAAACAAACAGAACCCCCAGAGAGAATATCCCCTATATCTGTGGCCTCGGAACAAGGTTTGGATGCGAGCGCATAAAGCGAGCATTCAAAACGCCGCGACTAAAGTCACAGATATAGGGGATATTCTCTCTGGGGGTTCGTCTGTTTACTCATCCCGGCAAATTCCTATTTATCTATTTGTATCAAAAAAAATACTTGACTTCTCCACCAGCTATGATATATTTGTAATCACTTGCTTTGATATTCAAACTATTTTAATTCAAAATAATATTATTTCAAAACAATAAGATTTGAAAATAAAAACATTCACATAGAATATCAGAACGAAGTGATCAGAAGTAATCATATGAGCAAGAAAAGGAGAAAGTGATGTTTGTCAAAATAAAAGGGACAGGCTCCTGCCTTCCTGAGAAAGTGCTTGATAATTTTGAAATTTCTCAGTTGGTAGATACGAACGATGAATGGATTCAGAGTCGTACCGGAATCAAGAGCCGGCATATTGCCAGGGAAGAGACAGCAGTTTCTATGGCAGCGAAAGCGGCGAAGAGGGCATTGGAAGATGCACAGGTTGCGGCAGAGGAGATTGACCTTCTCATTGTGTCAAGTGTTTCGTCTGAACAGCTTTTGCCATGTACAGCCTGCAGTGTTCAAAAGGAAATTGGTGCTGTGAATGCAGCAGCATTTGATTTAAATGCGGCATGTTCAGGATTTATAGTAGCTTATCAGATGGCAGCCGGACAGATTAAGGCCGGGCTTTCGAAAAAAGCGCTGTTGATCGGTGTAGAATGTCTGTCGAATATCGTGAACTGGGAAGACAGAGGTACCTGTATTTTATTTGGTGATGGTGCCGGAGCTGCGGTTGTCAGTGCAGATGAAGATGGGAATATAGATGGAAGAGGAAACATTGAGATTCCTTCCGTACTTCATTCCGATGGAAGCAGAGGCGAAGTACTTACCTGTCAGAATCCGACGGGAAAGAGAGCCGATGGTTCTTTAAAAGGTTATGTGGCGATGGATGGCAGAGAGATTTACAAGTTTGCAGCCAGACAGGTTCCTGTTGTAGTGAAGGAAATTCTTGAAAAGGCAGGAAAGTCTGTAGAAGAAGTTGATTTATTTGTTCTTCATCAGGCAAACCGAAGAATTGTCGAGGCAATCGCTAAGCGGTTAAAGCAGCCAATTGAAAAGTTTCCGATGGATATGATGCAGAATGGAAATATGTCTTCTGCGAGTATTCCGGTGCTGCTTGATGAATTAAAGAAAGCCGGAAAGTTACAGCCGGGAATGAAGATAGTTGTTGCCGGGTTTGGCGCAGGCCTTACATGGGGCGGCATGTATTTAGAATGGTAAAAAGGTAATTCCCGGAATTTCCGGATTACATAAAGAAGAAAACAATGTAAGAGTATAAGAAAGAATGAGGTTTATATTATGTTTGAAAAAATTAAAGAATTAATCGTGGAATCTTTAGGAATTGAAGAAGACCAGGTAACAATGGAAGCATCTTTCAAAGAGGATTTAAAAGTAGATTCTCTTGACCTTTTTGAGATGGTTATGAGTCTTGAGGATGAGTTTGATGTAGAAATCCCTACAGAAGAGTTAGAGAAGATGGAAACTGTTGGAGACGTTGTAGAGTACATCAAAGAACATAAATAGGCAGAGGGACAAAGAATGAAAACAGTGATTACAGAATTGCTTGGAATTGAGTACCCGGTAATTCAGGGCGGTATGGCATGGGTTGGAACAGCCGAGCTTGCCGCCGCTGTTTCCGAAGCCGGTGGACTTGGAATCATTGGTGCGGGCGGTGCACCTGCTTCTTGGGTGGAAGAACAGATTCATAAAGTAAAGGAAAAAACAGATAAGCCATTTGGCGTGAATCTGATGTTATTAAATCCAGAGGCAGATGCAATCGCTGAACTTCTTGTAAAAGAGGAAGTAAAGGTAGTAACAACCGGTGCAGGTAACCCGGAAAAGTACATGGAAGAATGGAAGAAAGCCGGTGTGCGCGTCATTCCAGTTGTAGCAAGTACTGCTCTTGCAAAGCGAATGGAAAAGGCTGGTGCGGACGCGGTTATCGCAGAAGGTACCGAGTCAGGTGGACATATTGGAGAGACAACAACAATGGCATTAGTACCACAGGTTGTTGATGCAGTAAATATCCCTGTAATTGCAGCCGGCGGAATCGCAGACGGAAGAGGAATGGCAGCCGCATTTATGCTTGGCGCAAAGGCTATCCAGATGGGAACGATTTTCGTTGCATCTAAGGAATCCATCGTAAGTGAAGCCTATAAGAATAAAGTAATTAAAGCAAAAGATATTGATACAAAGGTAACCGGAAGAACAACAGGACATCCAGTTAGATGTTTAAGAAATCAGCAGACAAGAGAGTATTTGAAGTTAGAGCAGGCAGGCGCTTCCTTTGAAGAACTTGAGAAGCTGACACTTGGCGGTCTTAGAAAGGCGGTTGTTGACGGTGATGTCATTCATGGAAGTGTGATGGCAGGCCAGATTGCCGGTCTTGTAAAGGACAGCAGAAGTTGTAAGGAAATTATCGAAGGAATCTGCAGAGAGATGAAGAACGTTGTTCTTTCACAGGCAGAGAATATCGGGAGGTAGAGTAAATGAGTAAAATAGCATTTCTTTATCCGGGACAGGGAGCACAGGTCGCAGGAATGGGTAAAGATTTTTATGAAAAAAGCCCACTGGCAAAAGAAGTATTTGATAAGAGCTGTGAGATTTTAGGACAGGATATGAAACATATCTGTTTTGAGGAAAATGAGCTCCTTGACAGAACGGATTATACACAGGCTGCATTAGTTACTACCTGTATGGCAATGACAAAAGAGATTATGGCAAGAGGGCTTACACCAGACATGACAGCCGGGCTTAGTCTTGGAGAATATTGTGCGATTACAACAGCAGGCGGCATGGAGCTTGAGGATGCTATTAAGATGGTGTGGCTCCGCGGAAACCTCATGCATAACGCAGTACCGGAAGGTAAGGGCGGTATGGCCGCTGTACTTGGTCTTTCTGGAGAAGCGGTAAATGAGGCGATTGCATACATGGAAGGTGTTTACGTTGCAAACTATAACTGTCCGGGACAGATTGTTATTACCGGAGATAAGGAAGCGGTAGAGAATGCAGCACCAGCTTTAAAAGAGGCGGGAGCAAAACGTGTCATTCCATTAAATGTAAGCGGACCATTCCATTCCATTTACTTAAAAGAAGCAGGGGAGAAGCTTTATCAGGCACTTTCTGAAGTGACATTAGGAGAGTTAAAGATTCCTTATGTGACAAATGTGGATGCAAGTATCGTGACAGATACGACAAGAACAAAAGAATTATTAAAAGAACAGGTTTATTCCTCCGTTTTATGGGAGCAGAGTGTGCGTGCCATGATAGCAGACGGTGTGGACGTTTTCGTAGAAATCGGTCCGGGAAAGACTTTGAGCGGTTTTATGAGAAAGATTGACCGTAACGTAAAGATGTTCCGAATCGGAATGATGGAAGATATCGACAAGACAGTGGAAGCTATAAAGGAGTTATAGATATGTTATTAGAAGGAAAAACAGCAATTGTGACCGGCGCGTCCGGCGGAATCGGAAAAGCAGTTGCCATCGCTCTTGCAAAAGAAGGGGCAGCAGTAGCCGTACATTTTCACGGAAATGAAGAAAAGGCACTTCTTGTAAAAAAAGAAATTGAAGAGGCGGGTGGAAAAGCAGAAATTTTCCGTGCCAATGTTGCAGATTTTGAAGAATGTAATGCTTTAGTAAAAGCGGTAGCCAAGACATTTGGCAGCATTGATATTCTTGTAAATAATGCAGGAATTACAAAAGATGGTCTTTTAATGGCTATGAGTGAAGCAGATTTCGATAATGTAATAGATACGAACTTAAAGGGTTGTTTCCAGATGATTCGTTTTGCGAGCCGTCGCATGATGAAGCAGAGATATGGAAGAATCATTAATGTAAGTTCCGTTTCCGGCGTCGCCGGAAATGCCGGTCAGGCGAACTATAGTGCATCCAAAGCAGGAATAATTGGATTAACCAAATCCGCAGCAAAAGAATTAGCGTCCAGAGGAATTACCTGTAACGCTATTGCTCCGGGATTCGTAAAAACAGAGATGACAGATGTACTTCCTGATGAAGTAAAAGAAAATGCAAAGAAACAGATTCCACTTGGTCGTTTTGCAGAGCCGGAAGATATTGCGAATGCAGCAGTATTTTTAGCTTCTGACAAAGCGTCTTATATTACCGGTCAGGTACTTTTAGTGGATGGTGGTATGGTGATGTAAGTGAGAGAAAGGATTTTTCTGATATGAAAAGAAGAGTAGTAATTACCGGAATGGGTGCTGTGACTCCAATCGGAAACACATTAGACGAATTCTGGAATGGAATTAAAGAAGAAAAGGTAGGTATCGGAGCTATCACAAAGTTCGATACCGAAGATTATAAAGTAAAGATTGCAGCCGAAGTAAAAGATTTCAATGTAAAAGAAAGACTTGATAACAAGGCAGCAAGAAGAATGGAAGTTTTCTCCCAGTATGCCGTAGCTGCATCAAGAGAAGCATTTGCCATGGCAGGTCTTGATATGGAAAAAGAAGATCCATACCGTGTCGGTGTTATCATTGGTTCCGGTATCGGCGGTCTTTCCAGCATGGAGAAAGAGCATGAGAAAATCATTACAAAGGGACCAAAGAGAGTGAGTCCAATGCTTATTCCTTTAATGATTTCCAACATGGCAGCAGGAAATGTAGCGATTGACTTAGGCTGCAAAGGCAAATGTACTGACGTAGTAACTGCATGTGCGACAGGAAGTAACTCTATCGGAGATGCCCTTCGTGCCATTCAGTACGGAGATGCCGATGTTATGCTTGCCGGTGGAACAGAAAGCAGTATCACACCAGTTGCCGTTGCTGGATTTACAAATCTGACTGCACTTTCCAGTGAGAGCGACCCGTTACGCGCGTCTCTTCCATTTGATGAGGCAAGAGGCGGATTCGTTATTGGCGAGGGAGCTGGAGTTGTTGTATTAGAGGAATTAGAACATGCGAAAAAGCGTGGGGCAAAGATTCTTGCAGAGTTAGCCGGATATGGTTCTACCTGTGATGCCTTCCACATCACTTCTCCTGCAGAGGACGGAAGCGGTGCAGCAAAAGCCATGGAACTTGCCATGGAAGAAGCAGGTGTAAAACCGGAAGAAGTAGATTACATTAACGCACATGGAACAGGAACCCACCACAACGATTTATTTGAGACAAGAGCTGTAAGACGTGCCTTTGGTGAGAGCGCAGACCATTTAAAAATGAGTTCTACAAAGTCAATGATCGGACATTTGCTTGGAGCAGCCGGAGCGGTAGAGTTAATCGTTTGTGTGAAGTCCATCGAAGAAGGCTATATCCATCCAACCGTAGGAACAACCAATCCTGGTGAGGGATGCGATCTTGACTATGTAATTAACGGAGCAGTAGAGCAGGAAGTGAATGTAGCCATCTCCAACTCTCTTGGTTTTGGAGGACATAACGCTTCTCTTCTTGTAAAGAAATACGAGGAGTAGACAGATATGGATTATCAGCAGATTTTAGAATTAGTAAAAGAAGTATCAAAAGCAGGGCTTACGAATTTTGAATATACAGAGGGTAATATCCGCATTGCCATGAGTTGTCCACAGCCAGAAGAAAAAATCGTTGTGCCAGCTTCAAACATTGCGTTACAGGAAGCCATTGGTGTCAGCGCAAACAGCGTGAATGGTGCAAATACAGCCGGAACAGAGGGAGTTGCAGCTACTGCAGCTGCACAGTCACAGGCAGCAGAAGCAGTCGGGGAAAAGGGTGGAAACCTCGTAAAATCCCCGTTAGTTGGTACATTTTATGCAGCACCTTCTGAAGATGCAGAGCCTTTCATAAAAGTAGGGGATACTGTAAAGAAAGGGCAGACTTTGGCCATTGTTGAGGCAATGAAGCTTATGAATGAGATTGAGAGCGAATTCGATGGTGTTGTTACGGAAATTCTTGTAGAAAATGAAGAGAATGTGGAGTATGGACAGCCGTTATTCAGAATTCAGTAATATTGATAAGGTATGAATTTAAGTCTGATTTTCTCAAGTTAATAAGTCAGAAGCTTTAACAGAAAGTAAAAACAGGTTTTTATAAATATAAGTAAAGCAGTAAACAGGTTGGAAGAAAATTATGAGATTAGGAATTAAAGAAATTGAACAGATTTTACCACACAGACATCCATTTCTTTTAGTTGATTATATCGAAGAGATGGAACCAGGTGTCAGTGCCGTAGGATATAAATGCGTAACATTTCATGAAGACTTTTTCCGTGGACATTTTCCACAGGAGCCAGTTATGCCAGGTGTTCTTACTGTAGAAGCGTTAGCGCAGGTAGGGGCAGTTGCCATACTTTCCTTAGAAGAAAATAAAGGAAAGACAGCATATTTTGGTGGAATTAATAAATGCCGTTTTAAAGGGAAAATTGTTCCGGGCGATAAAGTAAAGCTTGAGACCAAAATCGTAAAACGTAAAGGCCCGATGGGTGTGGGAGAAGCCACAGCCTATGTGGACGGAAAAGTAGTAGTAAAGGCAGAATTAACTTTTATGGTTGGCTGATTTTTCATCAGAATAAGTCTTAAGGAAGATAGATAGAACATAGAAATAGCATAATTTTAGGATAGAGAATTGTGGCAGAAGTTGTCGCAATAAAGATAAAAGGAGAACATAATGATTCGGAAAATATTGATTGCAAACAGAGGAGAGATTGCCATCCGCATCATCCGTGCTTGCAGAGAGATGGGAATTGAAACTGTTGCAGTGTATTCCGAAGCAGACCGGGAGGCACTTCATACACAGCTTGCCGATGAGGCGGTCTGTATCGGACCTGCTGCAGCAAAAGACAGTTATCTGAATATGGAGCAGATTATCAGCGCAACGATGATTACCGGTGCGGATGCCATACATCCGGGATTTGGTTTTTTATCAGAAAACAGCCAGTTTGCGAAACTGTGTGAGGCCTGCCACATTACTTTTATCGGTCCGGACTCTGATATTATTGCCCGACTTGGCAATAAGGCAGTAGCAAGACAGACAATGGTAGATGCTGGTGTCCCAGTAATTCCAGGATGTCAGAAGGCGCTTACTGATGTAAAAGAAGCGTTGGAAATTGCAAAAGGAATCGGCTTTCCAGTTATCGTAAAGGCCGTTCTTGGTGGCGGCGGTAAGGGAATGCGTGTCGCTTACAATGAGGATGAGTTCGAAAATGCATTCTTAATGGCGCAGAAAGAATCCGGACTTGCTTTCGGTGATGAGAGCATGTACTTAGAGCATTTTGTAGAGAATCCCCGCCATATAGAGTTTCAGATTCTTGCCGACAATTATGGTAATGTCATTCATTTGGGAGAACGCGACTGTTCTGTGCAGAGAAATCATCAGAAAGTCATTGAGGAATCCCCATCTGCCGTAGTAGATGAGGAACTTCGTGAGAAAATGGGACAGGCAGCTGTTCTTGCAGCAAAGGCAGCAGGATATAAGAATGCAGGAACGATTGAATTTCTCCTTGAAAAAGATAAAAGCTTTTACTTTATGGAAATGAACACTCGTATCCAGGTAGAACATCCTGTTACAGAATGGGTTACAGGAATCGACTTGATTAAAGCACAGATTCGAATTGCTGATGGCGAGAAACTGAAATGGAAGCAGGAAGATATCCAGATTACCGGTCATGCCATTGAGTGCCGTATCAATGCGGAAGACCCATCAAAGAACTTCCGTCCATGTCCTGGAAGAATTACCGATATGTATCTTCCAGGTGGAAAAGGTGTTCGTATTGACAGTGCAATCTACAGTGGATGTGAAGTATCCCCATACTATGATTCTATGATTACAAAGCTCATTGTATTTGCGGCAACGAGAAAAGAAGCAATTGCAAAAATGCATCGTGCATTAGGCGAAGTTATCATCGAGGGAATCACAACGAATATTGATTTCCTTTATGAGATTATGGAACGTCCGGATTATCAGGAGGGCGATTTTACGATTCAGTATTTGGAAAAGGTGCTTGAAGAACGTAGTCAGGAAATCAAAAAGTAAGATTCACATCTTATTTTGTATTTTTGAGATGTATTTCCTATCTATTCGGCTGACGTAGTTCGCCATGTAGCTTTCATTTAAGCGAAAGCTTTTGTAAATTAGATGTACATCTTGCAGAAACATTTTCCAGACATGTTCTTGAAGAGATGGGAAAAATAAATAGTCAGCAGCCCGTAATAAAAAAATAACAGGTTTACCTGTTATGTACGAAAGGATTTATTTATGAAATTAAAAAGTATATTTAAGAAAACACCCGTCACAAAGCCGGAAGTAAAAGAAGCTGCCAGCAAGGTAAAGCCAGAAGTTCCAGAAGGACTTTTAAAACGCTGTAATAAATGTGGAAAGGGTATTTTCACAGAAGATTATAAGAAGAATTTATATATTTGTCCAAAGTGCGGAGGCTACCTTCGTATGCCAGCCCAGAAAAGGATTGCATTTTTAACAGAAAAGGATTCTTTTGAAGAATGGGATACCGGGCTTACAACAGAGAATCCTCTCCATATGATTGGGTATCCAGACAGAATCAAATCCCTGCAGGAAAAAACAAAGTTAGATGAGGCAGTCATCACAGGAAAAGCTCGCATCGGAGCAAATGAAGTTGCTCTTATGGTCATGGATGGACGATTCCTTATGGCAAGTATGGGTGAAGTCGTTGGTGAAAAAATTGCAAGAGGTGTAGAACGCGCGACAAAAGAAAAACTTCCTGTCATTATTTTCACCTGCTCTGGTGGTGCGAGAATGCAGGAAGGTATGACCTCTCTTATGCAGATGGCTAAGACTTCTGCCGCATTAAAACGACACAGTGACGCTGGCTTACTTTACATTACAGTTCTCACAGATCCGACAACAGGCGGCGTTACCGCAAGTTTTGCTATGCTTGGCGATATCATTTTAGCAGAGCCAAAGGCACTCATCGGATTTGCAGGCCCGCGAGTTATCGAGCAGACCATTCACAAGAAGCTGCCGAAAGGATTCCAGCGTTCAGAATTTCTCTTAAAACACGGTTTTATTGATAAAATCGTTGAGAGAAAAGATATGAAAACGGTGTTGGAGAAGATTCTTACAATGCACCGTTTAACAGCAGAAGGGATAGCGGAGAATACAGGCAATAATGCAGTCTTCAATGATGGTGATATTACAGTGGCATCAGAACAGGAAGTAGGTCAGACAGTTAAAATAGTGAAAAACTCCCGCAAACAAAAACTTTCCGCAACACAAAAGAAACGTGCATCAGAAAAAACAGCCTGGGAGCGCGTCCTGACTTCTCGTGAAAAAGACCGCCCAGTTGGTGAAGATTATATCAGCGGATTATTCGAAGAATTTATCGAATTCCACGGAGACAGAAACTTTGGCGATGATGCCGCCATCTGCGGAGGTATTGCTTATTTTCAGGGACAGCCGGTAACCGTTATCGCGCAGATGAAAGGAAAAAGTACCTCAGAAAATATTGAGCGTAACTTTGGGATGCCGGAGCCAGAAGGCTATCGTAAAGCACTTCGTCTTATGAAGCAGGCCGAAAAGTTCCACCGTCCAATCATCTGTTTTGTCGATACACCGGGAGCTTTCTGTGGAATGGAAGCCGAGGAACGAGGCCAGGGTGAGGCAATCGCCAGAAATCTCTATGAAATGTCTTCCTTAGAGACCCCAATTCTTTCCGTCTTAATCGGAGAAGGCGGCAGCGGCGGTGCGCTTGCCATGGCAGTAGCCGATGAAGTCTGGATTCTTGAAAATGCAGTTTATTCTATTCTTTCTCCAGAAGGCTATGCGGCCATTTTATGGAAAGATGGCAGTCAGGCAGCCCGCGCAGCCAAAGCAATGAAACTGACTTCTTATGATTTATACAAAGCAGGTTTTGTTGAAAAAATTATTTCAGAGCCGGAATCCTATACATTAGATTCAATGATGAATGTATTTGATAATTTAGAAGAAAATATCTCCGCATTTTTAGAAAACAGCAAGAAAATGACAGAAAAAGAGAGAGTTGAGGCAAGATACCAGCGTTTTCGCAGTATGTAGGGAACGCTTTATAAAGAACTAATATGATTCACATCAAATAAAATGAAATGTCAGTGATGTCACATTAGTATTTCACTGAATTAGTCAGTTATTTGAGTTTTATGTTGATATAAACATAGAAAATAGAATATTAGTACTTATAGGAGAATATAACTTATGAAGAAAAACTTATTTTCTATTGGAAAAAAACAAGTAAGAGTTCCAATCGTACAGGGTGGAATGGGTGTTGGTATCAGTCTTGGGAGGCTTGCCGGAACAGTTGCAAAAGAAGGTGGAGCCGGAACAATCTCTGCCGCACAGATTGGTTTTAAAGAACCAGATTTTTATGAGAATCCCATAGAAGCTAATAAACGTGCCATTCATAAAGAAATGCAAAAAGCGAGAGCGATTTCACCGGATGGAATTGTTGGCTTTAACCTTATGGTAGCCATGAACGATTATGAAACCTATGCCCACGAAGTAATTGCAGCAGGAGCTGATTTTATCGTATCAGGAGCAGGTCTTCCCGTAGATCTGCCTGCGTATACAGCAGACAGCGATATTGCGATTGCCCCGATTGTATCCACACAGAAATCCGCTCATGTCATTTTAAAATTCTGGGATAAAAAATATAAAAGAACCGCCGATTTTATTGTGATAGAAGGACCGATGGCGGGAGGACATTTAGGATTTCATAAAGAACAGTTAGAAGAATTTACTCCAGATATTTATGGAGAAGAAGTAAAGAAGATTATTACCGTAGTACAAAAATACGAAGAAAAATACGAGAAAAAAATACCTGTCATCCTGGCAGGAGGCATTTATGACCATGCCGATTATGAGAGAGCATTTTCTCTTGGTGCAGACGGGGTGCAGATTGCGACCCGATTTGTGACAACTGAAGAATGTGATGCAGATGAACACTATAAACAAACCTATATTCAAGCAGAAAAAGAAGATATCGTTATCGTAAAAAGTCCGGTCGGAATGCCGGGAAGAGCAATCAGAAACACATTTTTAGATAAAGTAAAATCCGAAGGAAGGATACCGCCGACGAAATGTCTTCGCTGTATTCATACCTGTAATCCAGCAGAAACACCGTACTGTATCACAGAAGCACTCATCCATGCAGCCAAAGGAGAGACAGAAAATGCCCTTTTATTCTGCGGAGGACGCGCTTATGAGGCAAAAACAATCGAAACAGTAAAAAAAGTAATTGATTATTTCTGTAGTTCTTGTATATAATGATAATAAAAGAAGATAAAGTCCATAATTGTATACAAATATAAAGAGTTGCGATGGAATTTAGGAAGCATCCCAGTCATCATAAATGCAGATCTTTATAAATGCCACATGATTTATAGGGTTATCATGCGATAAAAACGATACGGTATTAGATAAGGTGAGAATATAGGAATGAACGATGTAAGAGAAACGATAAACACAATGTTAGTAAAGACTTTCCACGAGATTTTAGAGCTGGAAGAGAAGGCAATCATCACAGATGAATTTTCCGATATCAGTAACAATGATATGCATATCATAGAAGCCATCGGTCTTGGAGATGGTGCACGCATGAGCGTAGTAGCAAAGCGGCTGAATATCACTGTAGGTTCTCTCACAACATCCATGAACAGTCTGGTGAATAAGGGGTATGTGGCAAGAGCCAGAAGTGAGAAAGACAGACGAGTAGTTAATGTCTATCTCCTCGAAAAGGGAATTGCTGCCTACAAACATCACGAAGAATTTCATGAGAAAATGTTAGATGCCATCATGGAAACATTAAGTCCGGAAGAACTCGTTGTCTGGGCGAAGTCCTGTGATCGTCTGACACAGTTTTTAAAATCTTACGATAAAAGCCACATTAAAAAGGCCAAATAAAACAAAAAGTGAAAAAAAGAGGAATAATTCGATACCTGTCTGCATAAGTTTATAATGCAGACAGGTATTTTTTTGTATATCACAAAGCGACTTACTAAAAATAATAATTTTTAATAAAAATTCTAATATACTAAGAACTATATATATAATGATTAAGTTTGAAATACAAAATGTCTCTGAATATGATACAAAATAAAAATTAAACAAAAAATAAAAAAATAAATGTAGTAAAACGACAAAAAATTATTTATTTTTATTCAAGTGTAGTGTATAATGTAGAAAATACGAAAAGTAATATCAGAATAAGCAGGGGGAAAAGTTATGTTATCATTATATTCTTTAATATGGACGTTTTTAATTAGTTGTCCGATGTTACTCCTCATATTTATTCTGAGAAGGCGATCAGATTATTTAACAAAGTATGGAGTTACGTTTATTTCGATTCTTTACATATTTTGTACGGTAAGAATGCTATTTCCGATAGAATTTCCGAGTCATCAGAAGGTGATATGTGATCCGTATTTGTACTCATTTCTTATGAATTTATATGCTAAGTCAGAAGATATCCATAAGAAGATTGTTATGGCAGTTATTCTTACAATATGGATAATTGGTATTATCATAGCAGTTGTTCACAAGATGAGAGAATGGAATAAGGTAAAGGGATATCTTATAAAAGGGACTTCCAAAGGAGATGGAGTAGCAGAGAAAATTTTAAGAGAAATTGATTCAGAATGTCCGATTAAGATTGAGTATAATCTGGCAATTGCAGAACCATTTATTAAGGGACTGCGACATCCAGTTATCTATCTTCCTGAGAAGGAATGTAACGAGAAAGAATTGGAATTTATTCTCATGCATGAATATCTTCATTGGAAGAGAAAAGATTTGTGGAAGAAGTTTATAATTAATATCATAGGAATGATATTCTGGTGGAATCCATTGGCATATTTACTTTGCAAAGATTTAGACCAGATTATAGAATTAAACTGTGATAATGCGATGTCGAAGAAATACAGTGAGATGGATACCCTGTATTATCTGGATACCCTGACTTATATGGCAGGTGGCAGAAGAGCGAACTTTGATAAAGTTTCTTCGGATACATTAGGATTTGTAAAGAAGCTTGAAGTAAGACCATTAAAGCAAAGATTTCATTATGTGATGTTTAAGAAGGATGATAAGAGGACACAGAGAAAGATGAATTTGTTTATCTTGGGTGTGAGTGTTATTTGGTTTGTTGCATCTTATTATTTTATCTTACAGCCTAAATATACTATGCCGCAGGTAGATGTTCATGAGGGGAATACGCCATTTGTTGCAGATGAGGAAAATTCTTATTTAGAAGAACAAGAAAATGGAAGCTATATCTTTCACTATGCAGGATTTACAGATACCGTTTCAAAAGAGGATGTAGAAAGTGGAATGTATGAGGACTATCCGATTATTAAATATAATAAAAAATAAAAGGGTTAGATAATATAACTACATATGGATGATAAATTCAGAGGGTAATTGTTGAATTTTTTTGTATTTTATTATATGATATACTTAGTATTAAACAATGAAGAAAAGGGGTATATCATGAAAAGAAAAATTCCAAAGATTACCAATAGTGAGAAACAGATATTAGAAGTATTATGGGATGAGGAGAAGCCTCTTACATCTTCAGAGATTGTAGGAGTTTCTGATGATAGAACATGGAAGGCAAGTTCTGTCCACTTATTACTGAATTCCCTTTTAAATAAGGACTTGGTAGAAGTTGCCGGCTTTAAGAAGACAACGAAGAATTATGCCAGAACTTTCCAGCCAACAATGACAAGAGAAGAATATTCAATTAATCAGCTCCGTCAGGAGCAGAGAAATACGAGCCGTACATTATCCAGACTATTTAATGCACTGTTAAAGGATGAGGAAGATGACGACTTATTAAAAGAACTTGCAGATATGGTAGATTCCAGAAGAAGCCAGATTCGAAAAGACGGATAGGCAATACTGCACATACGTTTTTGCATTTCTCTCCGGTTATGAATATAAATATACATTACGATAAGTTCAATAGAAATCTATTGAAGTAATACAAGTTTATAGAAGTAACCCCTATTATAAAGGTTATAAATAGAAGGAGAGATAATGATGAGAAAAGCAAAATGGAAAAGAGTAGTAGCGACAGGTGCGATTCTTATGAGTCTTGGAATGGTATTTCCAGCAGCAGATATTCAGGCAGAGGAAGTTGACTTTGGACCAGGAATTGTAGAAATCGTGGATGATGATAGCATTAGTACCTGTGCAGATCAGATCAGAATAGTGTATCGTATTCATAATGGGCGAAGACAAAAGCGTCGTTGGAATCAGACACAAGGTAAATGGGTTGACAAAAACTGGATTGATCTTGGACCAGCATAGAATTTAAAAGTAACTACATAAAGATAATAGGGCTTATTTCCCGGCTACATTTGTAGCCGGGCTTTTTTATATCAGATTTACAGCCCAGAATTTATTCAGAAAGCTCTTCCCATTTGTCGTAGAGTTCCAGGAGTGCAGCCTCATTTTCCTCAAACTTCGTATTCAGCTCCATAAGCTTCGCCACATTAGTAGCATTCTCCGGAAGTGCCATTTCTTCTTTTAACTGGTCGTTTTCTTCTTCTAAACGGCTGATTTCCTTTTCTGTTTTCTTTAAGTCGTTAGCACGTTTACGCTGTCTGGCAGCTTCCTCGCGGGAACGCTTCCAGTCTTCTTTCGCTTTTTCAGGAGAAGGAGCCAGAGCGGCATCTGTGGCGGAAGTGAGCGTGATGTTATCGCTGTCCGCTGAGATGTTTCCAGCCTCTTTTTGTTCTAAGTAATAGTTATAGTTGCCTTTATAGTTTACGATGCCTTCTGGGGATAAATCCAGAATTCTCGTGGCAGTCTGGTTGATGAAGTAACGGTCGTGGGAAACGTAGAATACGGTTCCTTCGTAATTGTTGATAGCTTCTTCCAAAATCTCGCGGGATTGGATATCTAAGTGGTTGGTCGGCTCATCAAGAATAATGAAGTTGGCATTAGAAAGCATCAGCTTTGCAAGGGAAACTCGTCCTTTTTCTCCACCACTTAAGGTTCCGATCACCTGAAATACGTCTTCGCCAGTAAAAAGGAAGGCGGCGAGTACGTTACGGATGCGGGTGTTTGTGAGCTTTGGATACGCATCGGAAATCTCATCAAAAATCGTTTTGCTATCGTCTAGTACGTGCTGTTCCTGATCGTAGTAGCCGATGGAAACTTTAGAGCCATATCGGATTTTACCAGAGTCGGCGCGAAGCTGGCGGTTGATGATTTTTAAGAGGGTGGTCTTTCCCGTACCGTTTGCTCCGAGGAGGCCGACAACTTCCCCTCGTTTAATCTGCACATTTAAATTGCGGAATAAGGCTTTGTCACCAAAAGATTTGGAAAGTCCCTCAATTGTAAGTACATCATTACCGCTGAGGACTTCTGGTTCTAAAGTGATACGCATCTTGCTGTTTAAGACAACGGGTTTGTCTACTAGTTCAAGTTTACTGAGCATTTTCTCACGGCTTTCCGCACGTTTGATGGATTTCTCACGGTTAAAGGAGCGGAGTTTTGTGATTACTTCTTCCTGATGGTGGATTTCCTGCTGCTGGTTCATGTAAAGCTTCATCTGTGCATCACGCTGTGCCTTTTTCTTTTCGGCGTAGGCACTGTAATTGCCGTTAAATACCTGACTGGTTCCGCGCTCAATTTCGATAACCTTATCCACAACTTTATCAAGAAAATAACGGTCGTGGGAAACGATTAAAACGGCGCCACGGTAGTTAGAAAGGAAAGTCTCTAACCAGCGAATGGATTCCATATCAAGGTGGTTGGTCGGCTCATCGAGTAAAATCAGATCCGGGTGCATTAAGAGAATACGGCTTAATGCGACACGGGTTTTCTGACCACCGGAAAGGGTATGGATTGGTGTGGCAAACTGGCTTTCATCAAATCCAAGTCCCTTTAATACGCCAGTGATTTCACTTTTCCAGGCATAGCCGTTTGCTTTTTCAAAACGGTCTGTCAGGCGGGAATAGCTTTCCATTGCACTTTCTAATGCTTCACCGGATAAGGTACTGATGTCCTTTTCAAGCTGGCGAATCTTTTTTTCCATCTCAATAATCTCTTTTTTGGCATCGAGCATCTCTTCATAAATACTGCGATGAGAGCTTACATCAATAACCTGAGATAAATAACCGTAGGTAGAGCCTTTCTGAAAAATAACTTCTCCGTTGTCTGCCTCATATTCTCCAGTAATGATTTTAAAAAGGGTAGTTTTTCCGGCACCGTTAATACCGATAACTGCTGCTTTTTCCCCTTCATTAATTAAAAAATTAACATTATTTAATACGGATTTGCCGCCGAATGCTTTTTCGATTTTCTGACAGGCTAAAATCATAATAACCTCCAAATTAGTTATATTGTTGTTGCATTATTATAAAGTAGAAATATTTCTGATGTATTTTATCATGAAAGAAAAAATAAGTAAATAAGTGTTATAATTTTTAACAATCTTATTTGACATTAAAAGAATTTTTGTATATAATTGATTCATTAGAGCTTAAGAATGGGAATTTTTTATCAAAGGGAGGAACTTATGCCAGATAGTAAAACAGTTGTAAAATCAGGAAGTGAAAAGTCTATTTCTCCGGCAGTGATAAAAAGATTGCCCCGGTACTATCGGTACCTTGGAGATTTACTGAAGAATAATGTTGTTCGTATTTCCTCTAAGGAACTGAGTCAGAGAATGAACGTCACTGCTTCCCAGATTCGTCAGGATTTAAATAATTTTGGTGGGTTTGGTCAACAGGGATATGGTTATAATGTAGAGTATCTTTATAATGAGATGGGCAAGATTCTTGGACTGGATAAGACGAATAATATCATTATCGTAGGTGCAGGTAATCTTGGACAGGCGTTGGCGAACAATCAGGATTTTGACAGTAATGGATTTAAGATTATCGGGCTTTTCGATGTGAATCCAAGATTAATTGGTATGACAGTGCGGGGCGTGGAAGTATATGATATCGACATGCTGGAAACATTCTTAAAAGAACATGAGGTAATGATTGCCGCATTGACATTGCCGAAGTCGAAGGCAACGAAGGTTGCAGAACAGTTAGTTGATTTGGGAATCAAGGCATTATGGAACTTTGCGCCGGTAGATTTGCATTTTCCAGAAGAGATTCTGGTAGAGAATGTACATCTTGCAGAGAGTATTATGACATTGTCTTATCGAATCCACAGTCACAATCAGTAAGTATAAAGTTTATATTGCAGAAGAGAACGAAGAGATGAGAAGCTGTGTTGTAAGAAACAGATTTTCATCTCTTTTTGCTAAAGGGTGTTTGCATACAGATGGTGATGCAAAGCTTGCTGAAAGTATTTTTCAAACATGTTCTGGAACGATGCAGTTTAACAATATGCTGCATTCTGTATCTTAGAATAAGAAAGGGATAGTTGTTAGAAAGTAGGAGGTTAAATAATGCGTTACGTTGCTTCAAGGGAAGAAATGCAAAATATTGATGCGTATAGTATAAATAATGTAGGGATTCCAGGTATCGTTTTGATGGAAAAGGCAGCACTTGCATTAGAGGAAGTCTTTTTGGAGAGAATACCGACAGATAGCAGGGTGCTGATTGTTACAGAAAAAGGGAATAATGGAGGGGATGGACTGGCGCTGGGAAGACTTCTGTTAGAAGAAGGCTATACCGTAGATTTTTATGAAATCGGAGTCATTCCACATGATTCAGATTCCCATCAGATTCAGAAACACATTTTAGAGCAGATGGAAGCAGATTTTTTGATGAAGTTTCCCGATGAGGAGTATGATGTTATCGTAGATGCTATTTTTGGCGTTGGATTAAAGCGAGAAGTGGCAGGACGGCACAGGGAGGTTATTGAGCGCCTGAATCAGATGGAAGCACTGAAGGTTGCGGTAGATGTTCCGTCTGGAGTCGATGCCTCTGCCGGACAGATTCTTGGTATTGCATTTGAGGCGGATATAACGGTCACTTTTGGGCTTCCTAAGGTGGGACTGCTTCTTTATCCAGGGGCAGATGTCAGCGGCGAAGTCATTGTAAAGGAAATCGGTTTTCCGAATAAGGCGGTTGAAGAAATCGCACCGCAGATGGTTTCTTTCACAACAGATGACCTGGAACTTTTGCCGGAAAGAAAGGCATGGACGAATAAAGGAAGTTACGGGAAGGTTCTTCTGATTGCCGGCTCCAAAAATATGGCAGGAGCCGCCCTTTTGAGTGGAACAGCGGCCTATAAGAGCGGAAGCGGTCTGGTACGCATTTTTTCCTGTGAGGAGAATCGTGTGATTTTGCAGGAAAAGCTTCCAGAGGCGATTCTTACGACTTATGATTCGGAAGAAAAGGCATGGGAACTATTACCGGAATCTCTTTCGTGGGCATCTGTTATCGGAATCGGACCGGGAATTGGACAGAGTGCATTTGCAAGTAAGTTAGTAAAACAGGTTCTTACATTAGGAAAGGCACCGCTTGTTATTGACGCAGATGGGCTTAATAATCTGGCGGCTTTGTTACAAGAAGATACAGAATTAAGGCAGCTATTTCATGAATATGAAGGCGGGATGATTCTTACCCCGCATTTGAAAGAAATGTCCAGATTAACTGGAGAAGAAATTGCAGAAATTCGCAGCAATCTGCCAAAAGCGGCTGCAAGTACTGCAGATAAGGGACATGTTATCGTGCTAAAAGATGCAAGAACCATTGTGTCCGATGGAAGCGTACCTTCATACATTAATATGAGCGGAAACAATGGAATGGCAACTGGTGGAAGCGGCGATGTATTAACAGGAATTATCTGCGGTTTTCTTGCCGGAGGACTTGACATTTTGACAGCGGCACGACTTGGTGTGTACTGTCACGGTCTTGCCGGAGATGCTGCCGCAAAAGAAAAGGGATATTATAGTGTTCTTGCCGGAGATTTACCGAATTATCTCGCAACTATTTTGAAGCGGAAACATTTTCCAGAAGAAATATAAAAAACAAAGGAAATCATCAGAATACTCATGACGTTTGCTGGAAATACTTCATTTAGAAAGAAAAGTAAAATGGAGTGAGTGAAAATGATGATAAAACGTGGAGATATTTATTATGCAGACCTTCGCCCGGTCGTAGGTTCCGAGCAGGGAGGTGTCCGTCCGGTGCTTATTATTCAAAATGATGCAGGCAACCGTCACAGCCCTACCGTAATCTGTGCGGCGATCACAAGCCGGATGAATAAAGCAAAACTGCCGACTCATGTGGAACTGTCTACGACGGAGTGTGATATTACAAAGGATTCGGTTGTACTATTAGAACAGATTCGTACAATTGACAAACAGCGTCTAAAAGAACGGGTATGCCATCTTGACACAAACACCTTAAAGAGAGTAAACTATGCCTTAAAAATCAGTCTGGAGCTGATTACATAAAGGACAACACAAAGGAGTAATAAAAATATGAATTTTGAACCAGCAGAGAAAATGAAGAATTTTGAAGCAGGAATTTTTCAGATTTTAGATGAGAAAAAGAAAGAATTGCAAAAACAGGGAAAGAAGATTTACAACTTTTCTGTAGGAACACCAGATTTTGAAACACCGGAATGTGTGATGAAAGCGGTATCCGAAGCCTGCCTTCACCCGGAGAATTATCATTATTCTTTAGGCGAGACCGATGAGCTTTTAGATGCGTTAGCAGCACGTTACAAAAATAGATATAATACGGACATTGCGAAGAATGAGATTATGTCTGTATACGGCTCTCAGGAAGGAATGGCACACATTTTCCTGCCACTCATTAATCCGGGAGATATCGTGCTTTTACCAAACCCAGGATATCCAATCTTTTCAACAGGCGCATTTATCGCACAGAGTAATCAGTGGTTTTATCCGCTGACAGAGGAGAATAACTATCTTCCAGACTTTGATGCCATTCCTGCGGATGTAAAAAAGGCAGCAAAAGTGATGGTAGTATCCTATCCAGCCAATCCAATCTGTAAGACAGCACCAGACGAATTCTACGAAAAGTTAATTACATTTGCCAGGGAAAATAATATTTTAATCATTCATGATAATGCATACTCAGATATTATTTATGACGGAAGAGAAGGCAAGTCTTTCCTTTCTTTCAAGGGAGCAAAGGAAGTCGGCGTAGAATTTTATTCCCTGTCAAAGAGCTATAATTATACAGGTGCGCGTATGTCCTTTGTCATTGGAAATGCACAGGTCATTGAAGTGTTCAAACGTTTCCGTTCCCAGATTGACTATGGTATATTTCTTCCTGTACAGGCAGGTGCAGTAGCGGCATTAAAATCCGATGATGCTGCCGTACAGGAACAGTGCAAAAAATATCAGGAAAGAAGAGATGCACTGTGCGGAGGACTTCGAGAGATTGGGTGGAACATTCCAGACAGCGAGGGAACTATGTTTGCATGGGGGCCACTGCCGGACGGCTATACGAATTCCAATGAATTTGTTATGGAACTTATGGAGAAAACTGGCGTGATCTGTACACCAGGAAGCAGTTTTGGAAGCCTTGGTGAAGGTTATGTCCGTTTTGCTCTCGTACTTCCGCCAGAAGAGATTAAGAAAGCAATTGCGAGCATAAAAGAGTCTGGAATATTAAAATAATTGAAAAAAGATTTCGGTATATTCATTAACACGCTCTGGTACAGTAGCTGATTTTGGAGAATATTGTACAGATTATAAAATAGCATGTTTGTCAATATGCCAGCACAGTAGCCTTTTTATGAAAATATAAAAAATAAAAAAATGGGTGTAAATCGAAAATTTTTGTGGAAAGGTAAATCAGAAAGATAAAGCCAGAATACTTGACTACATAATAAAACGGTGATAAACTTAAAAAAGTTATGCCTATAAGAGTATTTAAATATCATAGAGAAGTGAGGAGAAGATAAAATGTCAGGACATTCCAAGTTTGCGAACATTAAACACAAAAAAGAAAAAAATGATGCTGCAAAAGGTAAAATCTTTACTGTAATCGGTCGTGAAATTGCAGTAGCAGTAAAAGAAGGCGGTCCAGATCCAGCGAATAACAGTAAGCTTCGTGATGTAATCGCTAAAGCAAAATCTAACAACATGCCTAACGATACTATCGAAAGAGGTATCAAAAAAGCTGCCGGAGATGCCAACTCCGTAAATTATGTACAGAATACATACGAAGGATACGGCCCTAACGGAATCGCTATTATCGTAGAAACATTAACAGATAATAAGAACCGTACAGCAGCTAACGTACGTTCCGCATTCTCCAAAGGACGTGGAAATATCGGTACATCCGGCTGTGTATCTTTCATGTTCCAGAAAAAAGGACAGATTATTGTATCTAAAGAAGAATACGAAACAGATCCAGATGAATTTATGATGATTGCATTAGATGCCGGAGCAGAAGACTTCGTGGAAGAAGATGACAGCTACGAAATCACTACAGATCCAGACGCATTTGGTGAAGTAAGAGAAGCCCTTGAAAAAGAAGGCGTACCAATGGCATCTGCAGAAGTAACAATGATTCCAGACAACTATGTAACATTAACAGACCCAGAAGATATTAAGAACTTAAACCGTACATTAGACTTACTCGATGAAGATGATGATGTACAGGCAGTATACCATAACTGGGAAGAAGAATAGTTTAACTTCTGATTTGCCGCGGGCAAAATAGACGCTTCCAAAGAGAGCCGATCCCCTATATTTGTGACTTTAGTCGCTGCAGGTTGAATGTTCGCTTAACCGCTTGCA
>OFMO01000887.1_pt1 | contig 21961 bp, 25 predicted proteins | sample 1541821 | NCBI WGS metagenome assembly OFMO01 (sample SAMN04209253, study PRJEB22552) | human gut metagenome | biome: gut; material: feces | host: Homo sapiens | place: USA: Oklahoma | reverse complement strand
ATCCCAATTTCGTAATGTCTGGGCAGATACGCCTATAATTTTTGAAAATTCATGTCTAGAATAATATTTACTCAAAGAATCAACTCCTTTCAATAATATTCCACTCTAATATCTTATAAAACTCAACATATACTTATATAATTTTATAATCTATATTTAACTGTTAATACCCTCCGCCCTGTTCCTTTTCAGAAAATCAGCCATCACGTCTTCTTCCATACACTCCCGGATTGTCCGTTCCACTGCGTCTTCCAACGGTTGCTCCTGTGAATACCTTCTTACCTTATCCACAAAGATCATATAATCTCGCATCGGTCTGCATTTTTCGAAAAGTTCCCGACTGTTTCCCATATTAATATTTTTCATTTTTACGATCACTTCCAGATTCGGAATCTCCTGCTTTTTTACAAAAGCATCCGAAAGTCTCAGTTCCCCTTCCTCATCCATCTTCTGTTTTCCATTATAAAATACTACAAACGTAGCTGATGGAAGCGGAAGCATCTTCGTACCATAAATATTCTTATCCTTCACCAATACCGAATACGTGTCACTTGCATAAAACAGACAGCGTAACGGCATATTTGTATTTTTTGTAGACTGCTGCTCAAACAAAAACAACTCATCATGCAGCACATAAGCCACGTCATTTTTCATTGAGAGATAGATCGCATTCTCCAGCGTCACCACCTGAAGTTCACTGGCATCTGTATAATCCGACCTATTCATCGCATTATAAAGCTCTAATAACTTTTCTTTGTCATTAAAGATCATCCGGAATAAACGATCTTTATAATCATCTGCCACTTTCACATTATCCATAAAATCCTCCTGTCTTTCAAGAGAAGGATCTTCGCTTCCTCAGAACCCTCCTCTGCCCTTCTCTTATTTAATTTGCATTGGAAATTTCTAAGTCCGCGAACGCGGTTTGAATCAAATAGATACGGCTACGTGCCGTAAAGAAAAATAGAAATATAAAATGCTTGTAATTATCATACCCTAAAAGTTATGTTTCGTCAAATACAATTTGTTTTACAGTCTGATATTTTCAATATTATCAATATTCGTAGACATACATTTATGCAATTATTATAGATCATTCAGGAACGAACAGTAGAATATTTCTGTTTGTTCCTGAATCCATGAGTTATGTTTTATCAGTAATCAATTCAAATGTAAGAAAATTGTAAGTGTACCTGACACCTGTTACTTTCTATACTTATCATGCATGTATTGCCAAGTCCGCAGGTTCATGCAAATCAAGCGGATGAGATATATCTGCGTATTGGAGACAAATCCAAGAAGCTCAACTTCGCCCAGCGACTTCAGCTTTTGTATTCCAAGGGTACTCGTTTCTTTGAGGACACCCCTGTTCCAAACGCCACCATTAATGATATCGACCTCGATTTTGTAGCCGCCTACACAAAGAAAATCGGCTATGGACGATCTCCGCTGGATTATCTGCGCGGCAATAAGGATTTTATCATCACGCGCAATGGTACTGAACAGATCATCAGTGCCACAATCCTGCTCTTTGGAAAGAATCCGCAGCGATTCTTCCCTCGTGCAAGAGTAGCTTGCACCTTCTCCGCCACTTCCGATTCATACACACCTGCCGTGATGAGCAGCTTTCGTACCTTGATAGGGTTTAGAGCCAGAGCATCGCCGATGGCCTGCAAGGACATCTCAGAATCATAAAGCGCCACAGCACTTTCCATCTGCTCCTTCAGATTCTTCCCGGCATCGTACTCTGGCTTCAACTTCTTCCGACCACCGCCTGGTTTTCTTGTTTTCTTCATTTTACTCATGCAGCTCCAGCGGCAGTCCATCCGGGTCGTGGAAGAAAGTCATCTTCTTGCCGATGTAATCATCCACGCGGATTGGCTCGCATTCAATCCCGACCTCTGTCAGCTCATTCACCGTCTGTTCCACGCTATCAACGCAGAACGCAAGGTGACGTAGGCCACAGGCCTCCGGGCGGTTCACACGCTTCGGCGGATTTTCCTCTGCGAAAAGCTCAAGTTCCGTGTGCTCATTGACACGCAGATCCAGCTTCCAGTCCTTACGCTCTGGACGGTAGTTCTCTCTGATAACAGACAATCCCAGCTTATTCACATAGAAATCCTTTGCAGCTTCGTAGTCAGATACGATGATTGCAATATGATGTACTTTTGATAAATTCATTATTCTTACACTCCATTTCTTTAAATTTTGTTCTTCTTTTATTTTCGTTATAAACTATACGGAAATCTTCAAAAAATACCGTGTGAACTTCTGGAGTTCAGTTTGTCCACACGGCCGATCTTATTTCAGTTTTTCGAGGATCTCGTCCGCACTCATACCGCTTGCCAACAGCTTCTTCAGCACAGCCTCCGCTTCTGCCTTCTTAGCTTCTTCAGCGGCCTTAGCATCTGCCTTTGCCTTCTTCGCTTCCAGGAATGCCACTTCTTTTTCGGCCTTCTTCACTTTCAGATCAGTCTTTAAAGTGTCAATGTTGGCGGTAATGGATGCAATCTCAGTATTCAAGGATGCAATAGTCTCCTGCTTCTCTGCAATCTGGGATGCGTAGTCTTTGGTGATATTGGTTTTGGAACGGTTTTTGCTGCCTTTCGTTCTGGGCATAGGTGATAACCTCTTTCCTTTTATAGTTGTTTAAGTATAGCACTGTGTTGGGGTGAGGGCAATCTTACGGTAGCATAATTCCTTTAGACAGAAGATATGCCTTAAAAGCACCCTACAATACAGGAATTCCAGCTGTTGCACCAGCCACTGCAATATCTCCGCCCTTATCTTTAACATATTCCCAAAGAGGATGCGTCTCGTCTATCTCTTTCTTTATCAAGTTCATCAGTTCTTTTTCAACCAGAACTCCATCTTCTCCAGAAGCAAAAATATTCTGCAATATTTCTAACCTTTTTTGGCCGGTTTCCAATTGTTTTTGCAATGTTTCATTTGCTTTTTCTAGCAATTCAATATGTGACGATTGCTGGTCAATCATCTTTTCCAAACGTTCATTAGTCACATCTGTATTATGTGCTGTGCGCTCCATTGCTTCCTGCATCCGTTTTCTATTCTGATATGCTTGCTCGCCCACTTCTTGAGCCTGACGCATCATACGATCCTGTTCTGCTGCAATACTTTCTGCAAACATTCTTTGCGGTTGTATACTAGCATTAAATTTTGAAATCATGTCAGGCATAAGTGGGTTCCAAATTTGAAATCATCTGCCATTAATCTTCTCCTATATATGTAAACATCCTTACAATAATCTAATAGCGGGATCCAGAGGTACGGCCTCTAGGTGTAGTTTCGTTTATTAACGCTTTATTCTTCGCTTAGCTGTTTTGTTCATGTAAGTGTTGGCTACGAACCCCAAATACACCCGTAGGGAATCCCATCTGAACCCACATATACGTTACAATCAAACTGTTCATCACAGCACCTCCATCAATCTCAATGTCTTTGACAAATCCTTTGGTTTCGAATTTTAACTTCATGCAACTCAGCCAAGTTCCAAATAAAGCAATAAGCGACAAGTTATTTTCACATCTTCGCCGATCATAAGATCGTTGCCTGCTGCTCACCACGGAGAGGTGTGTGATTATTACGAGCAGCGTAGGGAGCTTCCGCTCCCAGTAAATCATAGATCACTGAACAGGTCTGTCTTATACGCACCGTTTTCCAACATCTTCTTGAAACTGTCCTTTACTGCTGCGACATCCTCATGGTAGGTCATGCCATACCAGGTGTCGTTGGTCTTCAAAACCTTTACAGACATCTTGCCCTGAACAAATTAGTCGATAGTAATTCTGTATCATTATTAGTTACAATCACAAACTTCGGATTATATTTTTCACACGACAGTTTTATTCCTATATTGTTTCCTTTTGCAAAACCGCAATTTTCTTCTAGCAATACAACATCTACATCTTCACTTGATTTGTACAAAGTAGCAAGCATTTGGCCAGACTTATCAGGTGAAGCATTATCCACAATAATTATTTTATACTTTTTCGTATCCAACCTACATTGAATCGACTCAACACACTTCTTAGTATATTCTGGTGTCATATAATGTAAGATTACAAATACAATATCCATAGTTATCCTTCCACATTATCCGTCACTCTGTCCCTTAGTTTCTTTGCCGGGATTCCACCTATGACAAGATTATCTCCAAAACTTTTTGTAACAACCGCATTAGCTGCCACGACACATCCTTTTCCAATTTTAGCACCATCTAGAAATACTGCACCAGCACCAATCCAACAATTATCACCTATTTCAATTCCCTTATGTGTAACTCCTTGCTGATAAATCGGCTGATCTGGATTATCGTATAAATGATTTTCTGCATGAAAACGTATATTCTGCCCACCTATAACATTACTTCCTACTTTAACGCCGCCAGCTGCTCCTATAAAGCAATATTCCCCAAAGTGTGAATTATTTCCTATTTTAATTCCTTTACCTAAATACCTCAATGAGCCTGTACATGCAAGAATTGAATAATCCCCGATACTAACATTATCTTCTAATACAATTCCTTCTCTACTCAAAGCGTCAATTCTACAAAATCTCCCAATTGAAACATTATCGCCCGCGCTAATTTTTTTTCGCTGTAGAACTCTCGAATGTATTCCCACTTTAAAGTTGGAGCCGCATTTAAAAAAGCCAATTTTAATTAAACATCCATGAAAAAATTCAAATAATTTTCCCATTTTAAGTATAATCATATATGATATCGGTATCCCATTATCAATATAATTCTTAAGATCTCCCATCAACTTTTCCTCCGACTTTGATTGAATATTTTCTCGTAAAGTTCAACATATTCCATATACTTTTTGTCTTTATCAAAGTTTTTAGACTGAGTGATACAAGCCAGTTTATAATTTGACTTCGATACTTTACAAATGGTTTCAATTTTACAAATCAACTGATGAACATTGTTTTGCTCCACTATGAATCCTGTATCGTTCGATACACATTCAACTGATCCACCGGTGTCGTATGTTATAACAGGTGTTCCACAGGCTTGTGCCTCAATATTTACCAATCCAAGAACCTCTTCCATCGTCGGATTCACGAAAACCTCTGCACATGAATACCAATTTCGCAATTCATCAACACTAAAAGTTTTGGGAAGGCCTAAAATACCTTTTGGAAGTTCCTTAATCTGTCTATCATTTAAACCAATTAGTACAATTTTATATCCTTTTGGCAACTTTCTTTCCAACTCAATAAATGTGCTTAGCCCCTTCCTATTACTCCATACAGCAGCGACCCCCAGAATAATTTTATCAGTAATTCCGTATTTTTCCTTCAGCATCATAGAATTATCAGGATAAAAATCACTCAAATTTATACCATTATGTATGGTAACTACTCTCTTTTCCTTAAAAAAAGACTTTTTCACTTCACCTTCAAGCCAGTATGATGGAGTCACAATCGTTAGATCATCCAATGATAAAAAAAGATTTTTCTTTTTCAAATAATTATGTTTACTGAAATCAGCAAATAAATGTTTTGGAAAAGAATTTCTGTCTTGGGGACAATGACTACATTCTGTTTGCCATTTATTACATTTAATATAGTCATAATATATACATCTACCCGTATAAGCCCAGCAACAATGAAATGTCCATATTACAGGTTTTTTATATTTTTTTAAAAAGCCAAAGAACAAATCCAAATTCAAGTAATATCCAGCAATATCATGAATATGGATTATATCCGGATTTATTTTTTTTATGTGATTAATAAATTTTGCAGTGGCAAGTAAACTTCCGCAATCCTGAAAGTCTGTTATACTTGATAGTTCTCTATTTAAAGTATGCTCCAGCCTACTCCCTATCAAATAATGATTATATTTAATACCTTTCTTTAGTGATGTTTGGGTTTTCTTTGCAGCAGTATATACTTCTATACCGTTTTTCCTCGCCGCATCAGCAATTTGAAGCATGATATTGCCGGTACTAAAAAAATCATATGAATTTAGTTCTAATACTTTCATTTGTTTAAATCCTCAAGTGCTTTCTTGATTGCATCTAAGTAACCGTACTGATTTTTCATATCAGGCTCTAAATATCCACCTTCTGACCATTCATTCCATGCAAAAATGAAAATATAGTCAGACTTGTACTCGTCTCGCGCTCTTTTCAGTTGTTTTCCAAAATACTCTTTAAACTTCTCAGGCGTTGCACCAGTCAACACACGACCTTTTTCTTTATATCTCGGCGTATTATCCCAGTCCACAAATGCCCCTGGAATCATTCCCGGCTCTGCTTTTCTATTTAGAACTGTATTCCACACTTCGTCATACGATAATTTCTGCAGGTTTGCCTTTTTAGCAGACTTAAAGCTCTTCAAATGATCCCTTGCCCATGTCTGTACATTCTGCTTAATAACGCTCATCTGCTTCTGCATCCAAGAGCTCATATCATAAAACGCAAAGCCTGGCTGATATTCAATCTGGTATTTAAACATCGATTTATCGACGCTCTTCTCAGCATAAAAAGAAACATGCTGTGCTACAAAAACCAGCCCGTCAAAGCCCTCTTCTTGAGCACGCTTATTATAATAAGCCAGTCTTGCACTCAACTCTGTAATATACTGTGGACGATAAATCACAAAAAGCGGCTTATTACCCTCCTTTATGTATCTCTCGTCCTTAAAGAATGGAAGCAAATACTGGAAATGTCTCTCCCATTCTTCTTTATCGCCGTACTCCTGTTTGATTAAGGTCTTTCGATCAGACTCTGTTTCCGCAGCCCAAGCATTTGTCCATGTTTCGTTTGCCCAGCAAAAGCAAAATGGCAAATCACAGTTTTTATCTTTCAGATAAATCTCCATAGGCTTTTCAAGAAGCATTTTGCTTCCAAACCAATAGTGGTAGCAGCAGAAACCGTATACGCCGTGTTCTTTCGCAATTTTAGTCTGCCACTCCAGAGTTTTTTCATCTAAAAGATTGTAATAATTATTGTTAAGCGGAATTCTTGGCTGGTTATGACCTTCAAAAAGTGGTTTGGCAGCTTTCATGTTATTCCACTCAGTAAAGCCTTGTCCCCACCACTCATTATTTTCTGGCGTTTCATGGAACTGCGGCAGATAGAATGCAATTACTTTCATTTCTTCTTCCTTTACTTTTTAATCTTTGTAAGTAGCTTTTTAATCTTCAAATTTTTACTCAGGCCTGTGCTAACCATCACTCGTTTAACCTTATCCATAATGGCTTCTTTTTTAGAATATGGAATATACTTATCAATTAATTCTGTATATGAAAGTTTTCCATAATCACTCCAAAATTCTGCACGAGCTTTATTTTTTACTGCGGATTCGTAGATCATGTCTCCGTCATTCTTATTCGTAACCGCTGTTTCCGTTTTTACAGCAGTAACTTGAGTCTCGATTTGTTTCCACAAATCAATTGCCTTTTGTGTACGAACATACACATTGGACAGCCCCATATCATCATCTTTAAAGCCATACTGTCCAGCTGACTTAAAAGAATCAAACAGTGTAAAATCACTCACACGATCTTCTTCTTTAAAACTGCAGGCATAGCAAGATGGCCGTGATGCAAACCCAGCAAACCATAATCTCGGATAAGATTTCACCAATCGTCTGCTGTGAATTAACTTTCCATTTGAAAAGCGAACTGCAATCGTGGACAAGTGATGCCCTAAGACTTTGCTTCTAAAATATATGTTCTGAATATCACTTTCGTATTTTCCTGAGAGCGCAGCCTTATAGTCTTCAAACAGCTTTGGCGATGGAACGCCATGACAAACCAAATCAAGGAGAATTAGATTTGCGTCTTCTCTATTAATATACGCTCTAAGTCCTGCCACTTGACAAGGCGTACCAGAGAACAAAACGATTCTATCCGCTTTCAGATACTTGTCCACCTGTTTAAATGTATCACCTAAATCGCTTTGCACATACTTGGACATTCTCAATTTTTCTAAATCTGCTTCGTGTTCTATAGCAATATGTTTAACCCTAAGTTTTTCATCATATGCCGCGCCAAAAACAACGCCATTTCTTTCTAGGACATAATGAGCTATGACACTAAACAGACCACCTGATGCACTTACCTCACGCTGATTCTTATTGTTATTTATAGCAATATATGAGGCTACGACCGGATTTTTCTTTTGCTTATTTGTGATAGGACATGTCCTTACACATTTTCCGCATTCTACGCACCGATTTCTATCAATAACCGGATATTTAAACCCTTCCTCATCGGCGCACATTGATATTGCTTCTTTTGGACAGCAAGCCATACAAGCTGTGCAGCCTGAGCAGTGCTCTTTCTCAACTAATTTAATCATTCCTGTGCACCCTTTAAGCACTTTATGGCTCTTTCAAAATACTCTCGTGAACTTTTTCTAAACAGAGAAGTCGCTTAAGGGAAAGTTAAGCGACTTCTTTTATAATTTTACTGCTCACAAATTAATTCAAACCTATATTTCTGTTTCACATCTGGATATTTCTTGTCACCATTTATACAAAATAAAAATGCTATGATAACTGACTATAAAGTTCTTTCAGTTATCATAGCATTTTTGTAATTATGCTCTTTACACAAACGGATTATAAAATCTCCCAAACAAGATCGTCACCGTCAGGCTCGCCCCCAGCAGCACAACTCCGAGTCCCAGCACGATAAAATCATTTCTTGCGAAGGATCTTTTTGTATACCAGGTTCTCTTTTTGTGTTTTCCGAATCCCCTCAGTTCCATCGCATTCGAGATCGTATCGATGCGGTTCAGGCTTGTAAGGATCAGTGGCAACAGGATGTTGACAGAGTTTTTCAGTCTTGCGAAAAAGTGTTCTTTTTTTCCAAGTTCCACACCTCTCGCCTGCTGTGCCTGGCTGATGCTGTGGTAGTCTCGCTGGATGTCCGGGATGTAACGCAGGGCGATAGCCACGGAATAGCCTACTTTGTAGGAGATACCGATGCTGTTCAGGCTGGCAGCGAATTCACTGGGGTTCGTCGCTGAGATAAACAGGATCGCTACCGGCAGTGCCACGAAGTATTTGATGGAAATATTTACCATATAAAACAGCTGTTCCGCTGTCAGATCATACCTCCAGAATAGATGGCAGAGTACATGCCGGGTGCCATACAGTGTTGTTCCCTGATCCGGGTCGAACAGGAAGATGAACAGGTTGTTCAGCAATAAAAAAACAAGCATAAAAATCATCATAAAACGGACTTCTTTGAAGCGGATCTTGCTGAGTTTGAACGCTGAGATACTCACCGCCAAAAGTCCCAGAAGCACCCAGGTGTTGTAGGTGATCATGCTGGCAAAGGTAAATAACAGGAAAAATGCCAGCTTGGTAGTTCCGGTGAGTCTGTGAACTACACTTTCCCTTGGCAGATAATTTAATACCGTATTAGCGGCCATGGCTGCGCACCTCCCGATCTTCTTCGATAAAACATTCCACAAAGGCTTCCGGCGGCGTGATACCTGCACGGTTTGCCAGGGTGAATAAACTGGTTTCCTTCAGAGCCGCCCTCTCAACCAGCTTCCGATTACATAAAACTGCCGCCGCACTGTCATCAGCGATCAGCCGCCCGTCCGCAAAGACAAGTGCCCGCGGTGTATATTCCAGCATCAGATGCATATCATGGGTGATCATCACAACGGTGACACCTTCTTCATTTAATTTTCGCAAAAATTCCATAATTTCTGTATAATGATAAAAATCCTGCCCCGCCGTCGGCTCATCCAGAATGATCAATTCCGGATTCTGTACCAAAACACTGGCGATGGTCACACGTTTTTTCTGTCCGAAACTCAGTGCTGAGATCGGCCAGTTTCGGAACGGATACAGGCCACAGATCTTCAGTGTCTCTTCCACCCGCTCCCGGATCGCAGCATCGTCCATTCCTGTATTGCGAAGACTCAGTGCCACCTCGTCAAAAATCATGGTCTTGGAGATCATCTGGTTTGGATTCTGCATCACGTAGCCGATATGTTTTGCTCTGTGACGGATATTTTCTGTCAGCAGATCCTTCCCCGCAAAGCGAATCTCTCCCTGATCCGGATCCTCGAAACCACAGACCAGTTTGGAAAATGTTGATTTCCCGGCTCCGTTCTTTCCTACGATGCTGACCATCTCTCCTTTTCGGATCATCAGGCTTACATCCTGAAGCGTCCGCTGTCCTTTTGTGTATCCAAAACTCAGGTTTTTCACTTCCAAAAGAGGTTCTCTCTTCGACTCCTGCTTTCCTGCCATACGCGACTGGAACCACTGCTTTAACTGTTTTACATCGTCTTCCGGCAGTGCAACCCTGTCTGCATGGGATGGTTTTTTCTCCGGTGTCAGCGTGATTCCGGCATAGCGCATCGCAGTCAGATACAGTGGCTCCCGGATCCCATTTTCAGCAAGAAGATCCGTTGCCAGAAGCTCATCCGGATGCAGATCTGCCAGGATCCTTCCTTCACTGACCAGGATGATCCGATCCACATCTCTCCATAATACATCTTCCAGACGATGTTCGATGATCACTACCGTAGTGTCGGTCTCTTTCTGGATCTCATCGATCAGCTCGATCGTCTGTTTTCCGGTTGCCGGATCCAGATTGGCAAGCGGTTCATCAAATAACAGGATCTTCACCTGATCCACCATAACACCGGCAAGACTGACCCGTTGTTTTTGTCCGCCGGAAAGTTCATGGGGTGCATAGTCAAGATGGTTATTGATTTTTACCAGTTCTGCTACTTTTCGCGTGATCTGATGCATCTCATCCTGGGGCATACAGCTGTTCTCCAGGGAAAACGCGATATCCTCTCCTACAGTCAGTCCGATAAACTGTCCGTCCGGATCCTGCAGAACCGTTCCCACATGAGCGGAAAGCTCAAAAATACTGCTTTTTGTGGCATCCACCCCATCGATGATCAGTTCGCCGGTGGCTTCGCCCGGATTGGAACAGGGATTCAGTCCGTTAATACAGCCCGCCAGAGTGCTTTTCCCGCAACCGGAGGGACCTGCGATCAGAACTCTCTCACCCGGATAGATATCCAGATTGATATTTGTTAAAGTCGGTCGTTTCTGGGCACGATACTGAAAGGAATAATTTTTGAATGAAATAACAGGGGATTGTTTGTTTGTCACGTTTTTCTCTACCTCGTCTTACTATTTACAAAAGAAAAAGCTTTTTCACAAGCCTCTGAGACTTTATGAGAAAGCTTTTTCGTAATCAGCAACTGATTTTATTCCTGATCCAGAGATCCTTTTTTGGCAATGGTCTTTGTGTAAGCAAGGATCAGAAGTCCACCTACTACCACACCGGTGATCGTATTGGATACTGCGGCAAATGCACCCTGTGCAAATACTTTTTTTGCCGGTTCAGCATAAATCAGAATATCCAGTACCGGAGCCACTACAACCCATCCGATGACATGAGCAACTACGTTTGCGATTGCAAATACTGCTGCTTTTGCTTTACCAAAATCACCTTCCTGAACGTTCAGCTTTCTGGCGAATGCTCCTACAACCACACCGACAAATGCAGATGTGATCACCCAGCTCCACCACGGGATTCCACCCCAGGACAGATCCACCAGTGTATGACCGATGAAACCGATCAGACCACCGGCTACCGGACCGTACATAGCAGCCAGCAGAGCCAGTACTGCATACTGAAGACTGATGTTGGTGTTCGGAACCGGGCTCGGGATCGCCACAAAACGTCCCAGTACAAAGAACAGAGCCGCGCCGATACCGATGGCTACCACAGTTTTGATACTGTTATTCTTTTTCATATTCATTTCCTCCCTCGTGTTTTCGCTGCTGCAGGCTCCGGCTTTATCAGAGACCTCAGCAACGCCATATTCTTATATAGTATACGCTGTTTTATGGAAGGTTGTCAACTGTTCTCTGCGTCTTATGTCCGCATGATATCCCGTCTGTGTTACTGTTTACTCCGTTCCAGACATCACGCTGCGCGATACACCGAATCTATGCTGATCGCATAGATTCGTACGATATGGCCCGGGTTTTCTGTGACCTTCGCTCACGAAAAACGCCTCGTGGAATATTACCGGATCGCTGCCACAATCGCCCGTTCCATCACATATGCTGCCAGGGTTCCCGCCACATTCAGATCCGCTTCCACATCTCCTGCGGATGCCGCGTAGATACTGTCGCCGTCTGCCATGGTCCCTACAGGGTTGATGCACCGTGCATAGGCATTTCTGGTCATGGATGCGATCTTATTCATCTGTGCTTTATTGAACTTTCCGTTAGTGAACACTGCTCCGATCGTTGTATTGCCGGTAAAGAGATTCTCTCTCCTCCCCATCTTCCAGAGTTCTTCGCAACTGTCACCAAAAGATGTTCCATCTGCTGTAAGAAGTCCGGCGATCTTTTTTCCGGTGGATGGATCAAAGATATCCCCCAGTGCATTGACCGCTACAACAGCTGCCATCCGAAGTTCTCCCAGCTCTACGGCATACATACCGAGACCGGATTTCATCGCACGCTCCATGCCACAGATCTTACCTACTGTAGCACCGGTTCCGGCGCCCACACTGCCGCAGGAAGGATTGCCGCCTGCCAACGCTTTCTCGCAGGCCGCATATCCCATTGCACTGTCCGGCCGGACAGTGGCACTTCCGTAACCCAGGTCATAGATACAGGACTGGCACACCAGCGGAACCCTGGCATAGCCTGTCTCAAACCCGATTCCGTGGTCTTCCAGGCAACGCATCACACCGTCTGCTGCTGCCAGTCCATAGGCGGATCCGCCGGATAGAACGATCGCGTTGATCGGGTTATCCGCTGTAACCGGAGAAGTCAGCGGAGTTTCCCTGGATGCCGGTCCTCCACCACTGATATCCACTCCGACAACCGCACCCTTCTTATCAAATAAAAGTACAGTCACACCGGTTTTTGCCTCGTCACTCTGGACATTACCGATGGAAACCTCCGGCATATCCGTTATTGCTATTTCACGTATTCCCTTCATTACTCTCACTCTCCTGATAAATAGAAATCCTGATACAAGAAGCATGCCGGACTTCCTTCCCGAAATCTTCCGGCATGCTTCTTATCATGTAAAATGTTCTTTTTTGTATCCTCTAATTATTGCTTAGATTCTGTGTAATGCCGCACTCAGCGCTCTTGAGATTGCTCCTGCCAGGATAAAGCAGACGATCGCCTCAATCAGTCCCTGTACACCGACGAATGCCACAACAAAGGTAAATGGGTTACTCACTCCCAGAGATGTCACAAATCCCTGGATATAATCTGTATGATAAAAAATCAGCACAAGCGTACTCATAAAAAACAGAGTGTTCAAAAGCGGGCAGGCAAGACTCGCCACCAGATAGGCACCATTTTTCATTTTTCCGCGGACCGCTTTAAAAATCAGTCCTGTGATCCATCCTTCTAGGAGTCTCGGAACGATACATACTACTGCGGTTCCCAGCGGATTAATGCTGAATAACATGGTTCCGAAAGCACCCATACCGAAGCACTGCATAAAACTGGTGATACCGAATGCCAGTCCGCAGATCGCACCGCCCAAAGGTCCGAGAATCATCGCCCCAACTGCTACCGGTACCGTCAGAAACGTAATAGATAATCCAAGTGTCCGGAAATATCCCAGCGGGGTAAATGCCATAACGAAAATAATGGTCACCATCAGTGCCAGTTCCACCAGATACCGTGTCCGTGATGCATGTGTGTTGTTCATAGTTTCTTTTTTCTCCTCTTCTGTCCGATGAAACGGCATACCACCATAAAATACAGCTATACGTTCCCTGTCTCTCGGCTCATTAAATTATAGAATATTGGGAATAAAACTGAACATCAGATACCTGTGAAAAAACAGACATACAAACAGACAGCTGTATAACATCTGCATATTCATACAGCTTCGGATAAGATTTCATGGATCCTCCGCATAGTTGCCGCCTGTAAATGGTCAGCACCATCATCGTTTCCAAGTTTTTAAAAATATTATCAAAATGGTTGATGCGTTTTCACACAGGAATAACGTTCTTTTCTACTATACCATCATTTTCTTAAATAGCAACAAAAATTTCCGGAAAACATTGTATTTCTTTCGGAACATACCGGAACGGGCTTTGACTCGTTATGCAACGCAAAAAAGCGGTACCAGAATCTTTCCTGATTCTGATACCACCCGATTTTAGTCTTTAATATAATGTTTCTTTTAATTTTGCAATGGTCTGTTCCCAGTCCGGAACAAGCATATCCTGTTTCTTCACATAGATAACTTTATACATATTATCATATGGAATACGGTCTTTTACCAGTTTGTACTGTAACAGGGATGGAGACTTCGCAAGCAGAGACCACATCTCATCTTCCGGGATGTTATGAGTTACCAGCGGAAGAACATCTTCAGCGAAACTGTACAGTTCCGGAAGACTCATATCCTTGATCTTTTCCATCATCTTGGTCAGAACGGTTCTCTGACGTTCGGTACGCTGATAATCGGCATTACCGACATAGCGGATACGCGCATAGGCTACTGCCTGTATACCGGAGCAGGTCTTTGTCCCACCTTTTATAAAGTAATAGCTGTTTGGATCCAACTTTCTCAGATTACACATCTCTGTGATGTAATTATTGGCAACTCTCACTTCATCATCGGAAAGTGTCAGTTCCACACCACCCAGCTTGTCAATGATATCGATCATGCTGTTAAAATCAACAGATACATAACGATCCACCTGAACCTTATAGTTCTGTGTCACTGTTTCCAGAAGCAGCGGACCGGCACCATTGGCATGGGCTGCATTCAGTTTTCTCATACCGATACCGGGAATATTCACATAGGTATCACGCATCAGAGAAATCATGCTGATCTGCTTTTTCTCATAATTCAGAGACATCAGGATCATACTGTCTGAGTTTCCTGCCCAGGATTTGTCACGGCGGTCAACCCCTACCAGCAAAACGTTATATACATTTCCGTCATTTGTAACCGGTTCTGAATCGGCAAACTCGGCCAGTTTTGCATCCAGTTCCTGTTGTTCTTCGTCCGATAAAACTTCTCCGGTTGCATCTTCCGGATTCACTTCATCTTCAGCAGTTGTATCTTCCCCTACGTTTGTAAAGTCTTTCATCGCATCTTCATCCGATGTGTAATTACTGGATCTATAGAATCCATGAGTAACTCCGTAAACAGCTCCGACCGCACCCAGGATCAGAACTACGATCACTGCAAGAGCAATCAGCAGAGCTTTTTTCTTTGATGAATGTTTTTTCATAATTTTTCCTCATTTGTACTGTCGCATCGCAACAGTTCCGTTACTGAACCACGATTGTCAGTTTTGCTTCGTTGGAACGGTTTCCGTCCGTATCAACGATGTAATACGTCTGCTCATAAGTGCCTGGAGTGTCTTTATCGAATGTGTCTCCGGAAATCTCGATCCGTTTGTACAGAGTTTCTTTGCTGTCCTTATCATCTGTTACACTTTCCACATACGAGATACGGTTAATCGACTCTCCTTTTTTGATCGTCACACGGTTCGTTGACAGTTTGATCCTCGGAGCTTCCGCCGAAAGATTATCTGTGGAATCATCTTCCTCACTGTCTTCTTCTGATGTTGTGTCAGCGCTTGCCTTCTCCGTGTCAGATCCGGCATCCGGTGTCACTGACGGAGTCGGAGTTGGCGTATCTGTCGCTTCCGGTGTTGTAGAAGGCTGTGCATCTGCACTCTCATCTGTTGCCGTTTTCTCTGTGGCATCTGATGTTGCTGCCTGGTCATCAGCAGCCGCACGATACGTTACTACTTTATTTGCTTTTCCCACATTGTTTCGGGAGTCTCTTGCAACATATACAATCGTAGCAGTCTGTCCGTCTTCGTTGGGATATACACTCTCAACAACCAGGCTTTCTGTCACATCACCATCTTTATTATCTGTCGCTGTCACTCCGTCCAGAAGTCCGTCATAGCTGTCACCTGCTGTATACACGATCTCGTTATCCTGGAACTGGATCTCCGGCGGCGTATTGTCTTCCGAAAACTTCATAAAACCCACAAAGCCCATCAGTCCAAGACACAGAATCACCATAATTGCTATGATACCTTTTTTCATTTCTTTTTCCACGCCTTCCTCTGTTTAATCTTCATATCCATACTTGCCGTATTTTCCATAGTATTTGCCATAATATTTACCGTAGTAGCCCTGTCTGGACATATCTACTTTATTCAGAACAACACCAAGGATCGGACAGTTACTCTTTTCCAGCTGCTGCTTTACGTCCTGTGCAAACCGATAACTGATCACACCGGATTCGATGACGATCATCGCACCATCACATTCTTCCGCGATAATCGCGCTGTCGATAACGCTTCCCAGAGGCGGGGTATCGATCAATATGTAATCATATACTTTTTTGAGGGAATCCAGCATCGCTTTAAAATGACGGCTTCCCAGCAGTTCTGCAGGATTTGGCGGAACCGGTCCGGCAAATATAATACTCAGATTCTTTACATTGGTGGAGCAGATCACATCGATCAGAGGTGCCTGTTTGGAAAGATAGTGAGTCAGTCCTTTTACAGAACTTCTCACTTTTGTTCTTCCCACCAGTACAGATTTTCTCATATCCGCATCGATCAGGATCACTTTCTTTCCAGCTTCTGCCATGGAAACTGCCAGATTCATGGTCACACTGCTTTTTCCTTCATTTGGTGTACAGCTTGTTACTGCGATCACTTTTTTATCTTCTCCACAAAACTGGAGATTGGTACGGAGAGACTTATAGGCTTCTGTTCCGCTGTAGTCCATCTCCTGCACTTTAATTTCTACATTTTCCACAGCTTTTTATCTCCTTTTATGTTTTTTCGCACGTTTTTTCTTCTTTTTATCCGTCTGTAACAGAGGAATGGTTCCCAGAGTACTAAGCTGCAGATAACGTTCTACATCCTCTGCTGTCTGAATGGTATCATTCATAATAAAGCGGATCAGGATAATGGCAACTGCGATCATACATCCCAGGACACCACCGATCAGACCATTCTTTGAAACACTCGGACTGTATTTTTCAGCCGGGATATTGGCCTCATCTACAACGTTAACTGCTTCGGAATTCATAACATTTTTGATATGTTCTGCGGCTGTATCACGCACCGCATTGGCAATGTCTCTTGCCATATAAGGATCCTTATCCAGTACACTGATGGTGATGATACGGGTATCTGTCGTATTGGATACGGAAATCTTGTTTACCAGCTGTTCATGTGTCATATCCAGACCCAGCTGTGCAATAACCGCTTCCGTAACGGTACGGCTCTGAATCATCTCTGCATAGTCTTTTGTCAGCAGGGTACTGGTCTGCATATCTGCGCTGGTCAGTGTATCGTTGTTCTGTTTTGCCAGCACATACATCTTGGTTACGGACTGATACTGAGGGGTGATAAATACTTTCGTTCCTACGATTGCCACCAGACCCAGGACAAGCCCGGACAGGATAATGATTCCCAGGTGACTCAGCAGTACAGAGAAAATCTCCCTCAGATCGATCTCGATCTCATCGTTGTTCATCTGATTTTGTTCCATATTCTTTCTCCTATCTTCCTTCCTCTATGATCTCACGGGGATTTCTGATCAGAATCTTATCTGCATACTCCCGTCCCATAGTCTTCTCCATATATTGGGCACAACGGCCCATCTGGGGTTTTCTGTCCCCTGTATTATGTGCATCACTGCCTACAAAATGCAGCAGGTTCTGCTTCATAACCTTTTTACAGAATCTCTTCATACCCCAGCCTTCCACACCGCTGATACTGTCCGCATTCATCTGTATGTATGCGCCCATATCCACCAGCTGTTCGAGATGTTCCAGATTCTTTCTGATAACCGGATAGCGTTCTGCATGTGCAATGATCGGTTCATATCCGTTACTGATCAGCTCATAACATCTTTCCTGAATAAAACGAAAATCATGTGCTTCAGAAAATTCTGTCAGTACAAACCGCGTATCTCCCATGGTTGGTCTTTTCCCTGCATTCAGAGTTTCTACCATATCCAGATTGGCGTGAAACTCGCATCCCAGAATGAGCCTGAGATCCGGTGCAATCTCTTTTGCTGCCTGCTGAACCTGAAGATACTGCTGCCTGATCTTTTCCATCGGTGTCTCAAACATCCTTCTTCGAAAATGCGAAGTTGCGAAAATCGTCCGCACTCCATCGTTATATTCCATTTGAAGGATCTTTTTTGTGATTTCAATCGTATCCGCACCATCATCCACATGAGGAATAATATGTGTGTGGATATCATACAAACCTTTCATATACTTTCCTTTCTGTTCTTTCTGCTCGCAATCGTTTTTATTATACAAAAGCTTCTTATATTTGACAAGCAAAAGATTGCACAAAAAAATTAACAGAATCTTTTATTGTTGCTGGGCACGGAGTGGACAGTAATCTTTTATTTCATGATCCTCCATGCCATCCAGACTCCGGCGATCCCTCCGGTCAGTTTTCCTGCCAGAAGTGCTCCTGTCGCCGGAGCATCCACACCGAGAACAAATCCCAGATGTGCCGCCACCATAGATGTGCCACATACCAGAAGGGCTGCATTCATGACGATTTCTCTTTCGTTCATCCGCTTCATATCTGCGATTACCGGCAGTGCGCTTACTATTCCCACCAGCAATCCTGCCGTACCGTTCCTTCCAAGACCGATTTTTTCTCCGATCCATTCCAGCGGATTCTTTAACAGCCTCTGCAAAATTTCCGCAAATGGCAGACTGCCAAGGAGAACGATTCCGATTGAGGAAACCACCTTCAGTGCCTCATCCAGAGGAGTCAGACCAGGAAGCAGCTGCAGACCCGTCATATAAGAAAATGCTCCAAGCGCAATTCCTATAGTACCCGCACTGCGGATCACCGTTGCAAATACCCGAAACCCATGGATCATTCCGTCCGGAAACCGGGAAATTCCAAAAACCAGAAGAACCGCAAGAATCAGAACCGGAATGCTCTGTAAAAGCAGTTTTCCCAGAGAAACACCGCACATCAGACCCCCTGTCAGGATTCCCACTGGAAGCATGCATAAGCCTGCAAGAATCCCTTTGGCAAACAATGGTTTTTCCCGTTCTCCCAACATCCCCATTCCAACAGGGATCGTAAAAGTAATGGTGCATCCAAGGGTTGCTCCCACGATAATCCCACCGTACCGGCCGATTGCCGGATCCTGTGCCAGTTCTTTACAAAGCTGATAGCCGCTCATATCAATAGCCAGCACACCACCCAGCATCCCCGGATCAAGATGAAGGATCCTGTAAAGCGGAACAATCGTATGTTCCAGCCCCAGTGAAAGTAACGGTGTTATACAGATCAACCCAGCCATAGAAAGCGCCGTCGGTCCGAGAAGTTGAAACCCATCCTCGAATCGTCTGCCCAGACCGAACTTATTTCCCGCAAGCTGATCCACGCCGCCGATCATGGCACAGATTGCCATCACCCACATCATTATCTTATCCATTTTCGTTCTCCCCCGTCACCTTACTATTATTTTTCCGTACATCTGTGTAAAAGCCACAACGTATTTTTCATACAATGAACGCAAATATGCTGCACATCCCCACAATATTCTCCATCCGCATGCAGTACCACCGGCTGATCCAGTTCCATCACGATCTCAGATCCGTCTTTCACATCAAATCCACGGATTCTTCCCTGTTTTCCCATTGCCAGCAGCGGAAGCAGGAAAAATGTTTTCCATTTTGGTATTCCGGACGCACTGCTCAGAGAGATCTTTCCATCATCCGGTACACTTTCCGGTGCCATCGGAACCCCGCCGCCTTCTGCCCTCAGATTCATGGCGGCAGCAAAGATCATATTTTCATAACTCTCTGTTTCCCCGTTTGTCGTTACATTCGCCTGAAAGGTTCTCATGGAAAACAGAGTCTGAACTGTCAGCATCAGATACGTCAGCTTTCCCAGGTGAAATCTGTTCAGGATCTTTTTCAACTTTGAATGCAACGCCTTCTTACATACAATCGCATCCAGACCGGCACCTGCACTGATACCGAAGATTCTTGGCTTCTCACACCCTTCCCAGCTTACTTTCCCAAGATCGATCCGCTGCAGTTTTCCTCCGTTTTGTTCCTGGTCGATACAGGCTGTGATTTCCCGCAAATCTTCTCTGGTATCCCGAAGGATTCCGAGATTTCTGGCAAAATCGTTGCCGGATCCTGTGGGAATCACACCAAGGCGGACACGGTCAAAATCCGTAATGCCATTCAGCACTTCATTGATAGTTCCGTCTCCCCCTACCACCAGCAGATAGATGGGTCCTTCCGGAATCTTTCCACAGATCTGTCCGGCCAGCTTCACTGCATGTTTTTCATAACGGGTCAGATATGCATTATATGATATTCCATTTTCCTGTAAATATTCTTTTGTTTTCTTCCATACCGCCACTGCACTTCCGGTACCGGCACCGTTATTTACAATAATCTGTATATTATTCATAATTTATTTTTCCTTTGTTTTTTACTCAATGATTTTATTGTACCGCAGCCAAAGGCTTTTTACAATCGATAAAATCTGTGCTACAATATTTATCGGATTTAATAATAATCTGTAACACCAATCATATCTCAAAGGAGTTTATTTATTTTATGCAAATTACATTTCCTTCTTATTATAAAAAGTTTTCCTGTATCGCAGATGCCTGTCCGGATACCTGCTGTGCGGGATGGCAGATCATGATCGATGACAAAAGCCTGAGCAAATACCGCCATTTTCAGGGATCTTTCCGGAATCGGCTGCATAACGATATCAACTGGAAAGAACATGCCTTCCGCCAGTACGGGCATCGCTGTGCATTTTTAAATGAAGAAAATCTCTGTGATATGTATATAGAGTCGGGATCCGGGATGCTCTGTGATACCTGCCGCAGATATCCACGGCACATCGAAGAATTCGAGGGTATGCGGGAAATATCCCTATCCCTCTCCTGTCCGGAAGCAGCACGGATCATCCTCTCCCAAAAAGACCCGGTTACTTTTCGAACCTTTGAAAAAGAAACTGCCGAAGAAGCCTATGAAGATTTTGATTACTTTCTGTTCAGCGCGCTGATGGATACGAGAGATTATCTGCTCACTATGCTTCAGGATCGCAGTGTTCCGGTACGATATCGGATGGCAAAACTTCTGGTGTGCACCCATGACTTTCAGCTGGCGGTGAATAAACAGGAACTTTTTTCCTGGGAAACGATCCGTGCACGACATGAACAGTCCGGTTTCTCTTCTGCTTTTCGAAAGAAAATTTCCGATCGGTGTTTTCCTGATATGGATCGGGTCGATCTGATGAAACAGATCTGGAAAACCATAGTTCCGAAACTGGAGGTTCTCTCACCGGACTGGACCGTCTTTTTAAAGGATACACTGATTTCTTTGTATCACACCTGTCCGGAAGAAACATCCTATATGGAACTTCTCCTTGATTTTCAGGATACTTTCCCGGAATGGCAGGTACAGAAAGAACAGTTGCTGGTATACTGGCTGTATACATATTTCTGTGGTGCTGTGTATGATGAAAAAATCTTTGCCAAAGGAAAAATGGCGGTGATCTGTACACTCTTCATCGAAGAGCTGGTGCTGGGACTCTATGCCCGGAAACGGGAAAAGCCGGAACCCGGGGAGCTGGTGTCCGTCTGCTACCGATTCTCCCGAGAACTGGAACACTCGGATCAGAACCTGAATATGCTGGAAGAACTGCTGGATCAGGAAGAGATCTTTTCACTGGAACATCTGATGACACTGTGTAGCATCTGATGGTTGCTGCCGGCATCAAAACTGGTCCTCCGGACCAATTATTGATATATATGCAAAAAAGAACAGGTGGAAATTGTCCAAAAACAATCCCCGCCTGTTCTTTTTTATACTTCTTATACATAATGATGTTGGGGTCAAAAGGTATTTTGACCCCTTTGATACCAGATTGCTACGTGC
>OFMO01000885.1_pt1 | contig 21995 bp, 24 predicted proteins | sample 1541821 | NCBI WGS metagenome assembly OFMO01 (sample SAMN04209253, study PRJEB22552) | human gut metagenome | biome: gut; material: feces | host: Homo sapiens | place: USA: Oklahoma | reverse complement strand
CAGCCGGCCGAGCCGCGCGAGCAGCGTGATCTTCACATCCGGGTCGAGCGCCGCGGGTTCGGCATAGCAGAGCGGCACCGTGACACTTTGGCCATCCGGCCCGTTTGCCGTCAGCGTGCCCGCCCGCGCGCCCTGCTCCACCGGCGCGAACGCGAAACGCGGCAGCTCTGTCTTCAGCACCACCGGGTCATCCGGGTGTACGAGCAGGTAGGCAGGTTCCTCCGGAACCGCCGCGCAGAGCTCCACCGTGGCGGAGAGCACCGGCACGGCATACACCGGCGTGTCACCGGCGACGCAGCGGTACTCATAGTTTTCAAATGCCCAGTCGAGCAGGTGCGTGTGGTCGTTCCAGTCGTCCGGGTCCGAGAGCGTCACGCACACGAACTGCGTCGTGCCGCGCTGCGCGCAGGACACGAGCGTCCGGCCCGCAGTTTTCGTATATCCGGTCTTGACGCCGACCGCGCCGTCATAACTACGCAGCAGGCGGTTGTGGTTCACGAGCGTCTGCCCGTCCACGGTTGTGCTCTTTGTGGACACGATCGTGCGGAATGTCTCGTTTTCCATGGCGGCGCAGGCGAGCTTCGCCATATCGCGCGCCGTGGAATAATGCCCCTCGGCGTCGAGACCGTTGGGATTTTGAAACGCGCTGTCGGTCATGCCGAGCGCACGCGCCTGATCGTTCATCATGTCCGCGAACGCTTCCACGGAGCCCGCCGTGTGGCATGCGAGCGCGACGGCGGCGTCATTGCCGGACACGAGCATCAGGCCGTAGAGCAGCTCCTCGACCGTGTACGTCTCGCCGGCACGCAGATACATCGACGAGCCCTCGACCGCCGTGTATTCCGGCAGGATCTCGACCGGTTCCTCCAGCGCGCAGTGCTCGAGCACGACGAGCGCAGTCATGATCTTCGTCGTGCTGGCAATGCCGAGCCGCTCGTCCGCATTCTTTTCATAGAGCACGGTGCCGGTCTCGGGATGCACGACAATGGCGGCCCTCGCCGCATTGTCGGTCCCGGCGGCATGTGCGCGCAGCATGCAAAGCAAAGAAAAGGCCAGCACGCAGGCAAGGCCAAAACATGTCCGTTTCAAAACAAGCACCACCCTTTCCAAGTTACGGGCGGTGCTTATTATGGGCGCTTTCGGCGCGGTTTATGCTTTGTCGGCCCTGCGCTGGTCGATGAACTGGTCGATGCGGTCAATCACCTGCGGGGTCATGTCGATCAGGCGGTCGAACGTGTTCGAGGCCGGCGGCATGACGTTGAGCATGCGCACATTGCCGTCCTTGACGATCAGAAAGCCCATCGGCTCGACCTTGACACCGGCGCCGCTACCGCAGCCGACACCGTTTTTGTTCTCCTTCATCGGGAACTCCGACCCGCCGCTGGCAAAGGCAAAGCTGACGCGGGACAGCGGGATGAGCGTAATATCGTCCGGTGTCGTGATCGGTTCGCCGACGACGGTGTTCGTGTCCACCATTTCCTTGATCTTGCTCATGGTCGCAGTCATGACTGCACTGATTTCATTATCCATTGCTGACCTTCCTTTCCTGCGCGGACGGCGCAGTATTTGCGCGCGTGGCCCGGGCCTGTTTCGAGTGCATTTTTTGCTTTAAGAATCCAACGCCGAACGCCAGCGCGATGACAACAATCTGCCCGATGCGGATCGTACAGACGATGCGCGCATCGATGCGCGGCCGCTCGGCCTGAAAGTCCACACCGGTCTGAATGTCCCGCTCGTCAATGCGCAGGGCCCGCTCCGCCAGCGGCGTGAGCGCGCCGAGCGCGGCGTTGACATAGCCAAACGCCAGCGCCGTATCGTACGGGTCCGGCGCGCCGGACACGAACACCAGCCGCAGCAGCTGCACGCGCAGCCGCTGCCGGAAGCGATTGAGCGCCTGCAGACCGAGCTTTGCAAGGGCGAGGATCGTCCGGATATCCGGCGGGGCGGATTTCTTCTTCGGCTTTTCCTTCTTCGGTTTTGGGGACTTTTTCTTCTTCGGCTTTGCATCCGGCGGTTTCGGCAGGAGCCGGAGCCGGAGCGGGCCGACGCGCGCCGCAAGCGAGAACGTCTCGTCCGTATAGGTCGCATCCACGCCGACCGGCAGCAGATTCAGCACCGTCAGCACCAGCGCGATCGCCAGTATGATCCACAGGGCCGTCAATCGGCATCACTCCCCTGTCGGTTTTTGCTCCGTATCCGTCAGCTCCATCTGTTCGCCGCGGCCGCGCAGCTCCGAGATGGCCTGTTCGAGCTTTTCCGCGCCCTCATCGGACGACAGATCCGGCAGCACAGGCAGCTCGTCGAGCGACTGCATGCCCATAGTGCGCAGAAACAGCGCGCTCGTGCGGTACAGCGACGGGCGGCCTGGCGCGTCGAGCCTGCCGCAGGCCTCGATGAGCCCGCGCTCGAGCAGTGTCGTGACCGTGTAGGCACTGTCCACGCCGCGCACCTGATCGATGTAGGCGCGCGTGACGGGCTGAAAATACGCCACGATCGCCAGCACCTCCAGCGCCGGCTGCGAGAGCTTGGGCGGCTTGCGCTGCTCGAGTGCGCGGCGGATATCATCCGCGTACTCCGGCGCGGAGCACAGCTGCAGCAGATCATTCATCTGCACCAGGCGCATGCCGCAGCGGTTTTCCTCATACGCCGCAGCGAGCTCCCTGGCGGCCGAGACGATCGTCTGCGTCTCCTCGCCGGTGACGAGCGCGATACGCGACGCCGGCACAGGATCGCCCGCTGCAAATAAAATGGCCTCAATGACCGAAAGTAATTCCTCGTGTTCCATAAAAATTTCTCACTCAACAATGGATTCCAGAATATCGTCTGTGGCGCCGCCGGTGAAACTTGCCACATATTCGCCGTTTTGCTCGGAAAGCATCAGATGGCCGAGGCTGCACAGCTCCAGCACAGACAAAAACGTCGCCACGATCTCACTACGGCTGGCACACTGGCTGTAGAGCGCGTTCAGTGACATGCTCCCCCGCTCACGCAGCTGATCAATGAGCGTGCGGCATTTGTCGCGCACACTGTAGATGATGCGCTTCGGCGCCGCCATCTGCAGCGCATCTGTCGCTGCGGCACCGCCGCGCGTAAACACGGACAGCAGCGCACGCAGGAGGTCTGCTTGCTCGATGCGGTAGCGGTATTCCCCCGCCGACTTCGGCAGCGGCTCCGGCGGGCGCGACAGGTAGTGCAGGCCGGTCTGGGCCGCGGCGTCGAGCATCGGCGTGACGGACTTGACAGCCGCATAGGTGTCCTTGCACTTGAGCTGCTCGAGCGAGGCGATGAGCTGCTCAAGCTCCGTGACCTCCTTCTCCTCCGTGAGGAGCATGCGGGTCTTGATATAGAGCAGGTAGGACGCCATCTGCACAAATTCGCTCGCGATCTCGAGATCGAGCTTTTCCATGGCGTTGAGGTATTCCAGATACTGATCGAGGATCTCCGAGATCTTGATGTCGCGGATCTCGATCTTGTTCTTGGACAGAAGCAGCAGGATCAGGCTCAAGGGCCCCTCAAAATCCGCCATCTCGCTCTTGTCGTGGATGATGCCTTCAAGAAAATAGGTTGGATCGGCCGGCTTAGCCGAAGATGCCGATAAGTTCATAGCCCCACTCCGCAAATACAAAGAGTTTGTCAAACGCGGCCTCCGTCACCGTGGTGAGCGGCTTGCCGAGCACACCGGTCGCGACCAGCACGAGCAACAGGATCATCCCATAGCGCTCATAGCGCATGAGCTTGGCATACGCCGCATCGGGCAGCAGCGCGAAGAGCACCTTGGACCCGTCGAGCGGCGAGACCGGGATGATATTGAAAATGGCCAGCGCCAGGCTGATATATGCCGTCAGCCAGATCATGTCCAGCAAAAACTGCACCGAATACAGCGCCCGGTACAGCAGGCCATACAAAAACAGAAATACGAGCGCGAGCAGCACGTTCGACACCGGCCCCGCCAGCGCCGTGAGCGCCATACCGCGCTTGGGATTACGAAAGCGCATCATATTTACCGGCACGGGCTTTGCCCAGCCGAACTTGAACACGATCATCATCAGCAGGCCCATCGGGTCGATGTGCTTCAGGGGGTTGAGCGTGAGCCGGCCGGCGTCCTTCGCCGTCGTATCGCCGAGACGATAGGCAATATAGCCGTGCGACATCTCATGGAACGTGATGCACAGCAGCGACGGAACGACCGACAGCACGATATTCAGCAGATAGGACCAGTCAAGCCCGTTCCAGATCGATTGCAGGGTGTTCACGCGCACACCTCCCATTCCTACAAATTTGTATTATAACAAGTCCCCAGCGAAAAAACAAGTGCAGAGCGCGCGAATGCGCGCTCTGCACTTTGAGCAGTCAAAAATGACCACGCCACTGCCGAATCGCATACGCAGCAGGGGTGCTCGAGGTGGCAAGGCCCGCCTCGAATCCAATCAGCCGCCGCAAAGCGCTGCTTTGTCAGCGTTTTGCGGCGCAGAGCGCGCGAATGCGCGCTCTGCACTTCGGGTCATCCAACAGCGTGAAAGATCTCACCGAGCAGTGCCTCGCGGCCGGTGCCCTTCTCCGCCGAAAACGGCAGGAGCACCGCGTCGTCCGGCAGCAAAAGCGTGGCGCGGATGCGCGCAAGGTTCGGCTCGATCTCCGACTTTTTGAGCTTGTCGCACTTATTCGCCACGACGACCATCGGGCAGCCGGTGGAATGAAACCACGCGGCCATCGTCTCATCGTCCGCCGTGGGCTTGTGGCGGGCGTCAACGATCATGACGCCGAGTGTGATGCGCGCGGGGTCTGCGAAGAAATCCTCCATGAGCTTGCCCCAGCGCGCGCGCTCCGTCTTGGCGACGCTGGCGTACCCATAACCCGGCAGGTCAACAAAGTACGCCCGGCCGTCGATGCAAAAATAGTTCACATGGACGGTCTTTCCGGGCTGAGAGCCGACGCGGGCAAAATTCTTGCGGTTGATCAGCCGGTTGATGACCGAGGACTTGCCGACGTTTGACTTACCGGCAAAGACGATGCAAGGCAGGTCGGCCGCCAGGAAGCCGGACGGGCTGACGGCGGACTTGAGAAACTCCGCCTTATTCAGGTTCAATGTCGCCATGGCAGTCTCCTCACTGGCGCAGGTTCACATTCGCCGCGTCGCCGTGCGTGTCCTTGTGCGCCGCCTTGACAGCAGCAGCAAAACGGCGGCCGAACGCGACGTCGAGGATCTTGTCCACGTGGTCGGTCGTGACGAACTTGAGCGCGCTGCGCACGGTCGGGTCGATCTCTTCCAGATCCTTTTCGTTCTCACGTGGGATGATGACCGTCGTGATGCCGATGCGCATGGCGGCCATAGTCTTTTCCTTCAGGCCGCCGATCGGCAGGATGCGGCCGCGCAGCGTGATCTCGCCCGTCATGGCGAGGTCGCGGCGGACCGGCGTGTTCGTGAGCGCGGAGATGACCGCGATGCAGATCGTGATGCCGGCCGACGGACCGTCCTTCGGCACGGCACCCTCCGGGAAGTGGATGTGGATATCCTTGTTCTTATAAAACTCCGGGTCGATGCCGAGCAGCTGCGCACGGCTGCGGATATAGGTGACGGCGGCCTGCGCCGACTCCTTCATGACGTTGCCGAGGTTGCCGGTCAGCTCGAGCTTGCCGGTGCCGTCGAGCACGGCGACTTCGACATCGAGTACTTCCCCGCCGACGGACGTCCAGGCAAGGCCGCGCACGAGGCCGACCTCGTCCTGCGCATAGACATGCTCCGGCTCAAAGCGCGCGGGGCCGAGATAATTGGCCACGCTGCCCGCTCTCAGCTGCACGCTCTTGCACTCGCCGAGTGCGATGCGCTTGGCCGTCTTGCGGCAGACGGCGGCAAGGTTCCGTTCAAGCACGCGCACGCCGGATTCGCGCGTATAGAGCGTGATGATCTCACGGATGGCATCGTCGCTCACGCGCAGCTGCGACGGCTTGAGGCCGTGCTTTTTGCGCTGCTTGGGCAGCAGGTGCTGCTTTGCGATCTGCAGCTTTTCCTCGTCCGTATAGCTCGAGAGCTGGATGACCTCCATACGGTCGAGCAGCGGGCGTGGGATGGTATCGAGGGTGTTGGCCGTCAGGATGAAAAACACATCCGACAGGTCGACTGGGATCTCCATGAAGTTATCCCGGAAGTGGCCGTTCTGCTCCGCGTCGAGCACCTCCAACAGCGCCGATGACGGGTCGCCGCGATAATCGCTGCCGAGCTTATCGATCTCGTCGAGCACCATGACGGGGTTCATGCTGCCGGCGATGGTCAGGCCGTTGATGATGCGGCCGGGCATAGCGCCGACATACGTCTTGCGGTGGCCGCGAATCTCCGCCTCGTCGTGCACGCCGCCGAGGGAGATACGCGCGAGCTTGCGGTTCGTAGCATGGGCGATGCTCATGGCGATGCTCGTCTTGCCGGTGCCCGGAGGGCCGACGAGGCACAGCACGCCGCCCTTAACATCGGGCGCGAGCTGGCGCACGGCCAGATACTCTGTGATCCGGTCCTTGACCTTCTCAAGCCCGAAGTGCTCTTTGTCAAGCACCTCGCGCGCGGCGCGCACGTCGAGCGTTTCTTTCGTGCGCGTGTTCCACGGCAGCTCGAGACAAATGTCCAGATAGTTGCGGATGACGGACGCCTCCGACGAGCCGAACGGCTGCTTTTTGAGCCGGTCAACCTCTTTGAGCAGGCGCTGCTCGGAGTCCTCCGGCAGGTGCAGGGCAAGAATTTTCTCGCGATAGGCCGCGCTCTCGGAGTCCGGATCATCGGACTCGCCGAGCTCCGCCTGGATGATCTTCATCTGCTCGCGCAGCAGATACTCCTGCTGCGTCTGATTCAGGCGGTCCTGCGCCGCTTCCTCGAGCTGATGCTGCAGGCCGAGCACGCTTGTCTCATGCAGCAGCATTTTCGAGAGCTTGGACAGTCTCCGGCTCGGGCGCGTTTCCTCCAGCAGCTCCTGCTTCTCTTCCGGACGCAGGAACACATGCTGGGAGATGAAGTTCGACACGAACGCCGCATTCGTGCTGCCAAGCACGCTGATGACCGCCTCCGGCGCCATGTTGCCGGACGCGGTGACGTACGCGTCAAACAGATTGCAGCAGTGGCGGATGAGCGCCTCGGTGCGCGCCGTTTTGCGCTCGGCCACGTCCGGAAGCGGCTCGACCTCGGCCACGAAGCAGGGCGTGTCCGTTCGCACGGCCAGCGTCCGGCCGCGCTCGATGCCCTCAGCCATAACGCGGATGGTCTTGGTGCCGGGCTGCTTCATCATCTGCTTGATGCGGCAGACCGTGCCCACGCCGTACACATCGTCCGGTGTGGGGATGTCGGTCGCAATGTCTTTCTGCGGGACCAGATAGATGATCTGATCATCGCTCATGGCCATGTTCAGCGCCGCGATGGACATGCTGCGCTCGACCTCAAAGGTCAGCATCATGCCCGGAAACACGGTCAGGCCGCGCAGCGCCATCATGGGCAGGCTGCGCCTGGCGGTGAATTCCGCATGGTCCATAGAAGTTGTGTTATCCATTCAGATTCCTCTTTCGCTCAGGGGGTCGCGGGGGCAGGCGCGATGGGTCACTGCTCCCGATGCTCAATGCGCGGCGGCTCGGTGCCGTCCACGCTCGCCGCGGTGATGGTGATCTTGGCGATCGTCGGGTCCGACGGCACGGAGTACATCAGGTCCGTCATGACGCCCTCCATGACACTGCGCAGGCCGCGGGCACCGATCTCCATCGCGATCGCCTTATCCGCAATTTTGCCCAGCGCTTCGTCTTCAAATTCCAGTTCGACGTTATCAAACTGCATCAGCGCCTGATACTGCTTGGTCAAGGCGTTTTTGGGCTCCTTGAGGATGCGCACCATGTCCTCGCGGCTCAGGCTGGCCAGCGCCGTGATGACTGGCATGCGGCCGATCAGCTCCGGGATGATACCGAACTTCAGCAGGTCGTGCTGCTGCACGTTTTTCATGATCTCGGTCAGGTCGCGTTCCTTGGCGCTCTGGATCTCGGCGCCGAAGCCCATGGACTTCTTGTCCATGCGGCGCTCAATGATCTTGTCCACGCCGTCGAACGCGCCGCCGCAGATGAAGAGGATGTTCGTCGTATCCACCTGGATAAACTCCTGCTGCGGGTGCTTGCGTCCGCCCTGGGGCGGGACATTCGCGATTGTGCCCTCGAGGAGCTTGAGCAGCGCCTGCTGCACGCCCTCGCCGGAGACGTCGCGCGTGATGGACGTATTCTCGCTCTTGCGGGCGATCTTATCGATCTCGTCGATGTAAATGATGCCGCGCTGCGCGCGCTCGACATCAAAATCCGCCGCCTGCAGCAGCTTGAGCAGGATGTTCTCCACATCCTCGCCGACATAGCCGGCCTCGGTGAGCGTGGTCGCATCCGCGATGGCAAACGGCACGTCGAGCATCTTGGCCAGGGTCTGGGCAAAGAGCGTCTTACCGCTGCCGGTCGGGCCGATGAGCAGGACGTTGCTCTTCTGCAGCTCGACGTCATTGTCCTGATCGCCGCGCAGAATGCGCTTATAGTGGTTGTACACCGCCACGGACAGCACCACCTTGGCACGGTCCTGGCCGATGATATAGTCGTCGAGCGTGGCGCGCATCTCGGCCGGCTTCGGCAGCTGGTCGCGCCGGAGGGTGATCTCCGCCGTGGAGACGCTCTCGGGCTGATAGCCCTCGTCGATGATGCTCATGCACAGGCGCACGCACTCATCGCAGATATAGACGCCGTTGCCGGCAACGAGCCGGTTTACCAGCGACTGCGGCTTGCCGCAAAAAGAGCAGCGCACGCTCTTTTTCTCGTCATTTCTGGCCATAAAAACCTCACATTTTCTACATTTGAAACAGGGAGGGAACGGCGGTTCCCTCCCCTGACAGATTATCGCTTATAGATGACCTTGTCCACCAGACCGTAGGTCTGTGCTTCCTCCGCGGTCATGAAGTTATCGCGCTCGCAGTCCTCAGCGATGGTCTCGACCGGCTTGCCGGTGTTTTCTGCGAGGATGTGATTGAGGCGATCCTTGATGCGCAGGATCTGCCGTGCCTGGATCTGAATGTCCGTGCACTGGCCCTGGCTGCCGCCGGAGGGCTGATGGATCATGATCTCCGAATTCGGCAGGGCCAGACGCTTGCCCTTGGCGCCGGACGAGAGCAGGAACGCACCCATCGATGCAGCCAGGCCGACACAAATGGTGGAAACATCCGCCTTAATGTACTGCATGGTATCATAGATGGCGAGACCTGCGGTCACGCTGCCGCCGGGGCTGTTGATATAAAACTGAATGTCCTTATCGGGATCCTGTGCTTCGAGATACAGCAGCTGCGCCACGATCAGGCTGGCTGTCGTATCATTGACCTCCTCAGACAGCATGATGATGCGGTCATTGAGCAGGCGGGAAAAAATGTCGTACGAGCGCTCCCCGCGGGAGGTCTGCTCGACAACGTACGGTACTAAACTCATGGTACGCTCCTTTCGATGTTTCGCTTATCCAAGAGAGCATAACCGTTCTGCCCGGAATCCAAACAGCTTTCGGGGAATTACTCGGCTGCCTCTTCCTTGGCCTCGGGCTCCTTGTCCACTGCGGTGTCGCGGATGAGCTGGGCAGCCTTGCGGCGCTTCATATCCAGAACGATGATCTTCTCGTCGACGTACTGCTTGATCTTGTCGACTTCCATCTTGTACTCTTCAGCCATCTTGTTGTAGGTCTCGTCGAGTTCGCCCTCATCGAGCTCGATGTTCTCGGCCTTGACGATCGCGTCGAGCAGCAGATCGGTCTGCAGCTCAAACACGGCCTGCGGACGCATGATCTCCTGGAAGGTCTTCTCGTCCAGGCCCATGGAGGCGAGCACCTGCTCACGAGTGAGCTCGGGGCTGATGCCCATGGTGGAGATGTAGTTGCGCAGCTGCTCGTCGAGCTTGTCCAGGATCATAGGCTCAGGGATCTCGACGGTCATGTTGTCGACAGCGGCCTTCATGAGGCGCGTCGCGTAATCGGACTCCTGCTGCTCGGTGAATTCCTTCTCCAGATCTTCACGGACGTGATCACGGTACTCGGCGATGGTTTCGTAGTCGGAGATATCCTTGGCCAGCTCATCGTCCAGCGCCGGAAGCTCGGGCTCCTTGACGCTCTTGACGGTGACTTTGAAGGTGGCCTCTTTGCCGGCCAGCGCCTCAACATAGTTCTCGGGGAAGGTGACAACGACGTCACGCTCGTCGCCGGCCTTCATGCCGACGATCTGCTCCTCAAAGCCGGGCACGAACGTGTTGGAGCCAAGCTCGAGGTCATAGTCCTCGGCCGTGCCGCCGTCAAACTGCTCGCCGTCGATGAAGCCGGCGAAATCGATCGTGACGTGGTCGCCCATCTGCGCCTCGCGCTCGACATCGAGCAGGCGGGCGTTGCGCTTCTGAACGTTATGCATCTCTTCGTCGACCTTGCTCTCGTCAAACGCTTCGTGGTTCTGCGGGACCTCGAGGCCCTTGTACTGGCCGAGCTGCACTTCCGGATACATGCCGACCTCGAAGGTATAGATCAGCTCTTTGTCCTCGGTGACCTTCTGGTCGATCAGGCTCGGCGCGCCGACGCACTCAAAGCCGCAGTCGGCACGGCCGGCCTCGAACGCGTCCTGTGCCAGCGCCTCGATGGCGTCGGGATAGAACACTTCCTTGCCATACATGCCCTCGATGACGGCGCGCGGGGCCTTGCCCTTGCGGAAACCAGCCACGTAGAGATGGTTCTTGTTCTTTTTATATACTTCGTTGACCGCATTGTCAAAGACATCGGCCGGGACCTTCACTTCAAAGGTCGCCATATTTTTCTCTTTCTTTTCGATGTTCTGGATGTTCATTGGGTTTCCTCCTCTAATCATTTATCGCCGGGTGCATTGTTTATAAAATTTGTCATGAAAAGAACATGCCTAAATACTATAACAGATTTATGCCCTAAAATCAACACCTGTTTCACGGGAGAATCCTGCGCGGGCAAAACGAAATATAATCCGCCGACAGCAGCCGGAACTCCGTGTCGTGATACATACCCTGAAAGGCGCTGCGGCAGCCGCGGCTGTGGATATGTCCATAGCAGCACAGCGGCACATGATACGCATCGAGCAGGTCCAAAATCTCCGGGCACTCATAGCCGAGGTACTTCGGCGGGTAGTGCAGAAAGACGAGCTTCGTCCTGTCTCCCGCCGCCTTGAGCGACGTCTCGAGCCGGCCGACCTCGCGCAGCATGATCTTCCGGTCGTGCGCCTCGCCCTTGGCCTCCTCATAAAACCAGCCGCGCGTGCCGCAGATGGCATAGTCCTCATAGAAGTAGCAGTTATTATTGAGGATGTCCATGGTGTGCATGTCGTGCGCTTCAAAAAAGCTGTAGGCCTTTTTCGCGGTGCTCCACCAGAAATCATGGTTGCCCTTGAGCAGGATCTTTTTCCCGGGCAAAGCCTCGATGAACTGAAAGTCCGGCAGCGCCTGCTCCATGGTCATGCCCCAGGCAAGGTCGCCGCAGAGCACGCAGACGTCATCGGCATGCAGAGGCGAAAAACCAAGTCTGATTTTTTCTACATAATTTTCCCACGGTCCGCCAAATACGTCCATGGGCTTATCTGCGCCCAGCGACAGATGCAGGTCGCCGATTGCATACAATGCCATTTGCGTTCCTCCGTATATTCTGCGCCCGGCTGCACACAATAGATTCGACCGGCGGATGCCGGAATCTGATCTGGAGGCAGAAACCATGAGCGATCATACCAAAGACTGCTGCGAGTACAACGTCGCGTGCGACGTGAGCAACTGCGCCTACAATGCGGACGGCAAGCGCTGCCACGCAGACCACATTCAGGTCAAAAACACCCAGGGCACCTGCACCTGCAAGGACGAGACGTTCTGCAGCACCTTCACCAAGAAGGGCAGCGCGGCGTTCTGACCCGGCGGACGGGTCTCCCCGTCCGTTACATATTATTTCAGGAATTCGTCCACGGTATGCAGCATCTGCGCCTTGTCCACGCAGCCGCCAAAGCGCACCGGGCGCGCGTCCAGGCCGGTCAGCGGCGCGGGCGCATCGATCTGTGTCTCGCACGACAGGCGGCGGATCAACGCCGGGCCGAAGGCGTCGGCCGTGCCGCCGATGCCGCGCAGCACCTGGTCGCAGAACTTGAAGGGGCTGGCCGTGGACACGACAACAGCGGGCGTCGCGTCGCCGGTCTCGCTGCGGTAATCCTCAAGCACGTGATAGGCAACGGCCGTGTGCGTGTCAATCAGATAGCGGTGGTCACGCCAGGCATGGCCGATCTTCTCGCGCGTCTGGATATCATTGCAGAAGCCTCCGGCAAACGTCGCCTGAATCTTTGCCTTGAGTTCGTCAGAGACTGTATAACTCCCCTGCTCGCGCAGCTGCTGCATGTAGCCCGCGACCTCCGTGTCGCTGCCGCAGAGGGCATAAAGCAAGCGCTCGAGATTGCTCGACACGAGAATGTCCATCGACGGGGATGCCGTCGTGTGGAACGGACGATTTTTATTATAGGTACCCGTACGGATGAAGTCCGTGAGCACGTTGTTCGCGTTCGACGCGCAGACGAGCTTGCCCACCGGCAGGCCCATCTCCTTGGCATACCAGCCGGCAAGAATATCGCCGAAGTTGCCGGTCGGCACGACAAAGTTCAGCTTGTCGCCCATGGCGATCATACCGCCGGTAACGGCGTCACAGTACGCCGAGAAATAATAGACGATCTGCGGCAGCAGGCGGCCCCAGTTGATGGAGTTGGCCGAGGACAGGAACCAGCCGCGCTGCGAGAGCTCGGCAGCAAACGCCTTGTCGCCGAAGATCTGCTTGACACCAGTCTGCGCGTCGTCAAAGTTGCCGCGCACGGCGCTGACCGCGACGTTATCGCCCGTCTGCGTGACCATCTGCAGGCGCTGGATCTCCGACACGCCGCTATATGGGTAGAACACGAGGATCTTCGTGCCCGGCACGCCGGCAAAGCCCTGCAGGGCCGCCTTGCCGGTGTCGCCCGAGGTGGCGACGAGGATGCACACCTGCCGCTGCTCGCCGCACTTTTTCAGGCTTGCCGTGAGCAGGTACGGCAGGATCTGCAGCGCCATGTCCTTGAACGCGCACGTTGGCCCGTGCCAGAGCTCGAGAAACGCGGTGGTGTCGTCGAGCCGGTGCACCGGCGCAACGGCCGGGTCGTCAAACTGGCTGCCATAGGCCGCGGCGGTGAAGCGCGCAAGCTCCTCGTCCGTAAACTCGCTCAGAAACGGGCGCATGATCGTCACGGCGCGCTGCTGGTACGTCATGCCGCGCAGCGCCTGAAGCTGCTGCACGGACACCGCCGGCAGCGCCTCCGGCACGAACAGGCCGCCGTCCGGCGCGAGGCCGCAGGCGATCGCCTGCGCGGCGGAAACAATATGCTGATGATCTCTTGTGCTGTAGTAGTTCATATCTGGTCCCTCATTATTCAAAAGCATTTTCGATCTGATTGATCCTGCGTTGGCGGCGCGGGGTGTCCGCATCGCCGTAAATTTCGATCACATCAAAGCGCGGCTGCAGCTGCGTCTCGTGCTCCGCCAGCCAGAGCGACGCCGCCGTGCGGATGCGCGCCTGCTTGGCCGGGGTGACATACGCGCCCGCGCGCACGAACCGGTCGGACGCGCGCAGCTTCACCTCCACGAACACGACATAGTGCCGGTCGGCCGCGATGATGTCGATCTCGCCGAAGCGGCAGCTATAGTTGCGCACAAGGATGCGGTAACCGTGCCGGCGCAGGTACGCCGCCGCGCAGTCTTCGCCCCAGGCGCCCTTCGTTCCCTTGACTGCACCGGCCATATCAGTGCATCTTCTTCAGGAACGACGGCCGGTGGATGGGGCATGGCCCATGCGCCCGGATGGCCGCATAGTGCGCCGCCGTGCCGTAGCCCTTGTGCTTTTCAAAGCCATACTGCGGATAGGTCTCCGCCATCCGGCGCATGTAGCGGTCACGCGTGACCTTTGCGAGCACGGAGGCCGCCGCGATGTCGGCGCACTTACCGTCGCCGCCGACGATGCACCGGCTCGGCACCGCGATGCCGGTGTTCCGGTTGCCGTCGATGAGCGCGAGCGCCGGCTGCAGGGAGAGCTGCGCGATGGCCCGGTTCATGGCCAGAAACGTCGCGCCGAGGATGTTGTGCTCCTCGATCTCCTCCACGGTCGCAAATGCGATGCCGTAGCTCAGCGCCTGCGCGATGATGGTATCATAGAGCGCCTCGCGCTTGTTCTCCGAGAGCTTTTTCGAGTCGTTCAGGCCCGGGATCTCCAATCCCGGCGGCAGCATCACCGCCGCCGCGCACACAGGCCCGGCCAGCGGTCCGCGCCCGGCCTCGTCCACACCGCACAGCGGATCCGTGTCCGGCGTGCGGAGCTCGTTTTCCAATGTCCACAGATCGATCTGCGTCATACATCCGCCTCCGGCATCTCGAGCGTGATGCGGCCAAGCTTGCCGCCGCGGTACTCATCGAGCAGCACACCCGCCATCCGCTCAAGGTCATATTCTCCGCCGGAGATGAGAAAGCCGCGCTTTTTGGCCGCCTGCTCCAGCAGCTCGAAGCCATTGCAGGCCGGGTCCGGCCGGAACTTGTAGCGCTGCTCCACCGCGTCGGGGTAAAACTTTGCGAGCCGGAGCATGAAGTTAGCCGCAAGCGTCTCGCGGTCGAGCACCTCGGCCTTGATCGCGCCGGTGATGGCCAGCAGCTCACCGACCTCCTGACTGTCAAACCGCGGCCAGAGGATGCCCGGCGTGTCCAGCAGCTCCAGGCCCTGATCGACCGTGATCCACTGCTTGCCGCGTGTGACGCCCGGCCGGTCGCCGGCGGCGGCCGCCTTGCGCCGCGCCACCTTATTGATAAATGTGGACTTGCCCACATTCGGGATGCCCAGCACCATGACGCGCATCGGCCGGCCGACCTGCCCCTTGGCGGCATACGCCTCGATCTTATCGTGCAGCGCCGTGCGCACGGCGCCGGCAAAGCCGTTGACGCCCTTGCCGCTGCGGCTGTCGGTCTCGAGCACGGTCATGCCCTGCCGCTGAAAGGCTGCGCGCCAGCGCGCCGTCGCCTTCGGGTCGGCGAGATCGGTGCGGTTGAGCACGACGATGCGGGGCTTCTCGCCCGCGAGACGGTCGATGTCCGGGTTGCGGCTCGCCATCGGGATGCGCGCATCAAGAATCTCGCACACGGCATCGACCTGCTTCATGTGCTCCTCGATCATGCGCTGGGCCTTCGTCATATGGCCCGGGAACCACTGGATATTCAGTTTTTCAAAGTCCTGCGCCATGTTATTTCACAACTCCGATGTTCTTGACCGGGAAGAGTGTAAAGTACACCCGGCCCATGATATAACGCTCATCGACGCAGCCGAGACGCGCGTCGCGGCTGTCGGTGGAGGCGTTGCGGTTGTCGCCCATGACGAACACGCAGCCTTCCGGCACCGTGATCTTGCCCTCAAAATTCTCCCGGTCGTGCACGGGCTCATTGACATACGGCTCGTCAAGCGCCTTGCCGTCGACGTAGACCACACCGTCGTCAAAATCGATGTCCACGGTCTGCCCCTCCGTCGCGATGATGCGCTTGACGATGGGCTCTTCCATGAGCGTCTGCTTGCGCAGAACGACGATGTCCCCCTGCTTCGGATGATAGAACAGGTTGGAGATGACGACCTTGTCATTCTGTTCGAGCGTCGGCACCATGGAGTGACCGACGACGTTGACCATGCGCACCGCAAACACAAACAGCAGCACGCAGAACACCAGCGCAAAGATGATGCACTGGATCCAATCGTATACTTCGGCGCGGCCCTTGGCGCCGCTCGGATTCTTGCTGTCCATTTTCAAAACCTCGGTGTAAAAAATTCGTAAACTATATTATACACGCTCAGACCCGTTTTCGGCAACTAAAATTGTGTGAATTCTTTTCCGGCGGCATCGCAAAAACGCCCCGAAAACGCAAAAAAGAGGCCGAAGCCTCTTTTTTGCAGTATCCACTTAGATAAGCTCTTTGACCTTGGCTCTCTTGCCCACGCGGTCGCGCAGGTAGTACAGCTTGGCTCTGCGGACTTTGCCGCGGCGAACGGTCTCGACGGACACGATCGTGGGAGAGTGCACCGGGAAAACTTTCTCGCAGCCCACGCCGTAGGAGATGCGGCGGACGGTGATCGTCTCGTTGATGCCGCCGTGCTTCTTGGCGATGATGGTGCCCTCGAAAGCCTGGGTACGCTCACGGTTGCCCTCGGTGACGCGGACAGTGACACGCACGGTGTCGCCGACGCGCATGGCCGGCAGTTCGGGTTTCATGTACTGCGCGGTCAGAGTTTTGATGAGATCCATAATGAAATCCTTCCTTTATCAGACGTTCATACCGGTGGACAGAGCCGGTCACGGCAGCGGACCGTCGTTATCTTGCGAAACGCTGTTTCGCACAAGCCATAAGATAATAGCACATCCCGTGTCGGTTTGCAAGTGTTTTCAGCGGAAAATTTGCATATCCTCCGTGTAGACCTCCCGCCGCGTGAAAGCAGCGAAGTCCGGCGCCAGCTCGGGTGCCAGCTGATGCAGCGCCGTGACGAGATGGTCGGGGTTGAGCGTCGGCTCCTGTGCGGAGACAACGGCCTCAATCGTCACGAACCGCACCTCCGGGCGCACGTGCAGCTCCGAGATTGCGGGCACGATGTCCATCTGCCCTTCCCCGCGCTTGGTCTTGCGGGTGATAACGATGGCATCGCGCGCATAAAACGCGCGGAGCTTTTCCGCCATGTCCGCCGGGTCTGCGTTGTCGTATTCATACCGCCCGGTCACGCGCAGCCACTTGAGCTCGCGCACCTTACGCCCGCCGGAGTACGCCTCGAGCGCGCGGATGCCCTCGGGCATGACCGCCGTGAGCCGCTCGGGCAGCGCGGCGAGATCCACGTCCTCACGCAGCTGGAAATCCATCAGCTCGCACACGCTCCCGACGCCGACGGACAGCGGCAGCAGGATGGAGATGAGTGCGTGGGGATTGAAGCCCTCGGAATATTTCAGCGGGCAGTCAGCGCGCAGAAACACGCGCTGCATCGTGCGCATGAGGTCGAGGTGCGAGATATAGATCGCGCGGCCAGTCTTTTCAAACCGCAGTCTCAGCTTTTCAGGCATCGCACTTGCCCCCTTCCGTCATGAGTGAGAGCGCACCGCAGCCGGTGCACTGCTTGCGGCAGTCGGGCGAGAGCTCGGCCTTGTACGCCTGCTCACGCTCATGCCACAGGTGCGCGCGGCGCACACCCATGTCCACAATGTCCCACGGCAGGAACTCGTCCTTCCCCCGCTCGCGGCAGGCATAGAACATCGGGTCGACACCGCAGGCGTCCATGGCCGCCATCCAGCGGTCGAACGAGAAATAGTCGCCCCATGCCTCGAGCTTGCCGCCGCGGCGCCAGACCTCTTCAATGACGTCGGCAATGCGCCGGTCGCCGCGCGAGAGCACGGCCTCGACGAAGCTGGTGTCCGGGTCGTGCCAGTTGTACGTCACGTTCTTGGCCTTGATATTTTCGCGCAAGAGGTTCACCTTGCGCTTGTACTCATCCATCGTCACCTGCCGCTCCCACTGGAAGGGGCTGTGCGGCTTCGGCACGAAGCACGACGTGCTGACCGTGATGCGCACACCGCGGGCCTTGTTCGTCGCGTGCATGCGCCACGTGTGCAGCACCTGATTGGCCAGCTCCGCGATGCCGAGTACGTCCTCGTCCGTCTCCGTCGGCAGGCCGAGCATGAAGTAGAGCTTGACACCGTTCCACCCGCCCTCAAAGGCGACCTGACAGGAATGGAGCAGGTCTTCCTCGCGCACGTTTTTATTGATTGCGTCGCGCAGGCGCTGCGTTCCGGCCTCGGGCGCGAAGGTCAGGCCGCCCTTGCGCACCTTCTGCAGGCGGCTCATGATGTCCATGGAGAAGTTGTCCGCGCGCAGCGACGGCAGCGCGAGACTCATGCTGCGCGGCTCGCAGTATTCCAGCAGCCCGTCGCACACCTCGTCGAGCGGGCGGTAGTCGCTGCTCGAGAGCGACAGGAGCGTCGCCTCCTGATAGCCGGTGTTTTTGAGCGATTCGATGCCCTGACGGATGATCGTCTCCGGTTTGCGCGGACGCACCGGGCGGTAGACATACCCCGCCTGGCAGAAGCGGCAGCCGCGGATACAGCCGCGAAACAGCTCCACATTCACGCGGTCGTGCACGATCTCGGTGCTCGGCACGATGGGATTGGTCGGATAATAGCAGGCGTCGAGATCCTGAATGATGCGCTTGGTCACGCGCGCGGGCGCGCCGTGCGTCGGCGTCAGGTCGTGCAGCGTGCCGTCCGGGTTCCAGTGCGAGACATAAAACGACGGGATGAGCACACCCTGGATCTTCGCCGCCGTCTCGAGAAACTGCGTCTTGCTCCAGCCGGCCTGCTGTGCCTGCCGGAACAGCGCGAGCACCTCATTATTGACCTCCTCGCCCTCTCCGATGATCATGAGGTCGAAAAACGGGGCCATCGGCTCCGGATTGCTGCACGCCGTGCCGCCCGCGATCACAAGCGGCGTCAGCTCCGGCCGGTCGGCGCTGCGCAGCGGGATGCCGGCCAGATCAAGCATATTGAGCACGGCGGGATACGCCATCTCATAGCCAAGCGAGAACGCCACGACGTCAAACGCGCTGACGGGGTCGCCGCTCTCGAGCGCGTAGAGCGGGATGCCCGCGCGGCGCATTTCGGCTTCCATGTCGCCCCAGGGGGCGAACACGCGCTCACACCAGACGCCGGGCATCTGATTCATGGTTGCATAGAGGATGCGCATGCCGATGTTCGACATGCCGATCTCATAAATATCCGGGAAACAAAAAGCGAGGCGCAGGTCCACCTCCGCCTTGTCCTTGATGATCTGGCGGTATTCGCCGCCGGTATAGCGCGCGGGCTTCTGCACGCGCGGCAGGATGCGTTCCAATCGCTGATCCATACTACACTCCTACATATGATAGTAGGAGTATTTTACATCATGTTTTCCCCCTTGGCAAGTCATTCCCGGCTGCAAAAGCGCCAGCCACGCGCCAAACACGCCCAGCGCAAGCCCCATGCCGCGCGCAAACAGCACCACGCCGAGCCCCATGAGCGCGACTGGCAGCACCAGGCCCAGCACGTCCAGCAGCTGCTCCGCCGCGCGCGCTCCCGCCAGCGCCGCGACCACCGCTTCCAACGCGCGGCCGCCGTCGAGCGGCAGCACCGGCAGCAGATTCGCGCACGCGTACAACAGGCTCAGGTCCGCCCCCTCCGGGTATCCGAGCCCGCGCAGGATACAAAACAGCCCCGCACCGGCGGCGGGGCCTGCCAGCGCCGCCGCGATCGTGCGCACCGCGCCCTCCGGCGGCGCGCAGCGCAGCGCCAGCCCACAGGCCTCCATACGTAGGCCGTAGACCTCCGCGCCGCACAGCACCAGCGCCGCAACATGGCCCAGCTCATGCACCACCACGGCGAGCACCAGACGTACGCACCAGCGCAGCGGCAGCAGAAAATACAGCCCGGCAAGCAGGGCGACCGCGCCCGGGCGGATATCGAGCGCAAAGCGGCGGCGCTTCATGCGGCGGCGAGGTAAAACTCCGGGTTATAGTAATACCCGTCGTGCATGAGCTCAAAGTGCAGGTGTGGCCCGGTCGCCTTGCCGGTCGCGCCGACGAGCGCGATCTCCTGCCCCATCGTGACCGTCTCCCCGGCGCGCACGAGCAGCTTGCTGCAGTGGCCGTAGAGCGTCGTGTAGCCGTCGGCATGACGGATCTTCACGTAGTTACCGTACCCGTCGTCCTGCCCGGCGGCGAGCACCGTGCCGTCAGCAAAGGCACAGACCGCAGTGCCGGAATTGGCCGCGAAGTCTGTGCCGTAGTGAAATTTCACCTTGTTTTCCAATGGGTGCAGCCGGTAGCCGAAGCCGGACGAGGTGTAACCCGCGACCGGCGACGCGTGCGCGAACGGCAGCTCGCTGACCACATAGCTGACATTGGCCGGCACCGCATAGCCGGAATAGACCGCCTGCTCGTTGAGAAATGTCTCGCGCGCAGCGAAGGCTGCCTGCAGCTGCGGGCTCTGCGTCGGTTCGGGCGTCGGAGCCGGTGTGGGCTCCGGGGTCGGTTCCGGCGTGGGTGTCGGCGTCGGCTCCGGCGCGGGCGTCGCCCAGGCGGACATATTCACATTCACGGCAGGCAGATACTGCCGCAGCTGTTCGTCCTGTGCCTGCACCTGTGCGGGCGCAAACACGCTGCGGATCTCGGCAAAGACGGACTTGTAGTCATCGTCCGTATTGATGGCCGGCAGCAGCACCTCGCGCGCATCCACGGCCGCCGCCGGGGCGACCATCTTCACCGCCGTCAGCAGCAGGAACACCGTCGCACACAAATAAACTTTCCAGCGCTTCACGCACATCACCCCCGATAACAGGAGTGTATGCAGACAGGCTGGGGGTTAGTACATCACAAGCTAGCCGCTTGCCTATCCCTTGTTCAGCTGCATGAAAAAGCACCATGCGGACACATGGTGCTCTATCATTTCAAATCTAATGGCTCATTCTTCAGTTGCCGTTTCTTTTTTCTGCTGCAAATAATGCTCAAAGCTCTCTTGGGCTTCTTTGGGCGCATCCTCTTTCAGCTTTGGAACAAGGCCATCATATTCATACCATTCTTTATTTGATTTCCAATATACATCAAATTTCCGCATAGAGTCAGCCCTTTCACGGCTGCAGAGTCCGCCTCACTCAATGCCCTGCTGCTTGCACCAGATGTCCATGACGGTGTCCACCGGCAGGAGCTTGACCAGACGCACCTGACGGCGCACAGGGTGACCGAGAATGGAGACGCTTTTTTTCTTCTTGAGATCCTTCATGGCCTGCGCCGCCACCTCATCGGGGCCGTACCACTTGTCCACATAGCGGATGTATTCATCATGATGCGCGACCTGCTGGAACTCGGTCTTGATCCAGCCGGGACAGACGCACATGACATGGATGCCCTGCGGGCGCAGCTCGCGGCCGAGCGCGCGCGACAGGCTCAGGACATAGCTCTTGCTTGCACCGTACACCGCCTGATACGGCACCGGCTGCCAGGCAGAGTTCGAGCCCATGTTGATGATACTGCTGCCGGCGTGCATATACGGCAGGCTCGCGTGGCACATGCCCGTGAGCGCGAGCGAATTGAGCTGCGCGCTGGCGAGCAGCTTCTTGCGGTCCGCCTCGGCAAAGGGGCCGAACACGCCGCAGCCGGCCGCATTGACCAGCATCTTGATCTCTGGCTGCTCCTGCTCGAGCAGAGCCTGATAGGCGTCGATGCTGCTCAGATCCGAGAGATCGAGCGCGATCGGACGGATGGGGTTCGTGCACTTGTCGTGCAGCTCCTCCAGCCGCTCTTTTCTGCGGGCAATGACCCAGATCTCGTCATAGCGTGCGTCCTTATCCACGGCATAGACGAGCTCCCGGCCGATACCGGCGGATGCACCGGTGATGACAGCAATGTTCATACTTTCTCCTCCAAAACGAAAAAATCGGTAGTCCTATCATATCGAATTTGCTCCGGTTGCGCAAGGGATGTGGGAATAAAAAATCGCCGCGAACGGTACAACGTCCGCAGCGATATGGTCGGAGTGGCGAGACTTGAACTCGCGGCCTCATGGTCCCGAACCATGCGCGCTACCATCTGCGCTACACCCCGATGCAGCTTTTTCATTATAATGATAACGCACACGGTTGTCAAGTATCAATTTTCATTTTTGCAGAGAAATATGTGAAATTTGTCGATTCTTGTTTTCGGAAGAAATGTTTCTTTCTGTTATTTTCATCTTGACAGCATTCCGGAATCCCACTATAATAAAACCACTGCGGTCAGCCCTGTCTTGCAAACTTTGCTGACTACATCCTTGGAGACTGTGCACTGCTGCCAGTCTCCTTTTTTCTTTCTTTCAATGCTGCGAAAATATAAAAATGCC
>OFMO01000876.1_pt1 | contig 22098 bp, 23 predicted proteins | sample 1541821 | NCBI WGS metagenome assembly OFMO01 (sample SAMN04209253, study PRJEB22552) | human gut metagenome | biome: gut; material: feces | host: Homo sapiens | place: USA: Oklahoma | reverse complement strand
ACTATCAGATCTCCGGGGAGGAAGAGCCTTATAAAAAAGCGATAAAAGAGTGCATCGAAAAAGGAATTCTTGCTGATTATTTAATGCGAAAAGGAAGCGAGGTTGTCAATATGCTGTTGGATGAATATGATTATGAAACAGATATCGAAGTGCAGAGAGAAGAAGCAAGAGAGCAAGGGCGAGCAGAAGGCAGAGAGGAAGGACGAGAACAAGGACGAGCAGAGGGAAGAAAGCAAGGGAAGGAAGAAGGCAGAGAAGAAGGTCGAAAAGAAGAAAAAAGAGCTCTCGTTCAGAAAAAACTTGAAAAGGGGAAAACAATTTCTCAAATCGCAGATGATCTTGAAGATACAGAAGAAAATATTGCTCACCTGATCGAAGAGTTTCATCTTCGGGTGTAGAGCGGCGGCAGTTTATCAAGAGATCGGATAGCGCCCATATGCAGACAGATTTTCCCGAAACAGCAAAAGAAATAAAAACAAAAGCAAAAAAAATAAAAAAATTCGTTTGTTCTATTGACATTTCATAAAAAGTGGTGGTACTATTATGCACAAAATTTTTATGTATAAATACAGGCATCAAAGGAGGATGTGGAACAATGTGTGGAATTGTAGGATTCATCGGAGAACAGCCGGCAGCGCCGATTCTTTTGGAAGGGCTTTCAAAGCTGGAGTACAGAGGGTATGATTCGGCGGGAATCGCGGTTCGTAATGAAAAGACGGATAAGATCGCGATAGTAAAGGCAAAGGGGCGTTTGAAGATCCTTGCAGAAAAAACAGATAACGGGAAAAGTGTGCGAGGCACATGCGGGATCGGTCATACACGATGGGCCACTCACGGCGAACCTTCCGAGAATAATGCACATCCTCACTGCACGGATGATAAATCCGTTGTTCTTGTGCATAACGGGATTATCGAAAACTATCAAGAATTAAAGACAAAGCTTCAGAAAACGGGATATACGTTTTATTCACAGACAGACACGGAGATCGCGGTAAAACTGATAGATTATTATTATAAGAAGACCGGAACACCTCTTGAGGCGCTTACAAGGGCTATGCTTAGAATAAGAGGATCATATGCTTTCGGAGTGATGTTCCGCGATTGTCCGGGCAGATTGTTTGCGGCCAGAAAAGACAGCCCGCTTATTATCGGAAAGAGTAAAAAAGGCTGCCTGATCGCGTCAGACGTTCCGGCGATTCTGGATCGTACAAGAAACGTATATTATATAGGCAATCTTGAAATAGCGGAGATGACTTCGGAGGAAGTGCATTTTTATAATATCGACCGGGAAGAGATACAAAAAGAAATGACAGAGATCAAGTGGGATGCCGAGTCAGCCGAAAAAGGCGGGTATGAACACTTTATGTTAAAAGAGATACATGAGCAGCCGAAAGCCGTTCAGGATACGCTGGGCGCTTATATAAAAGACGGTGCGATTGACTTTTCGGAAGCAGGTCTGACAGACGAGCAACTAAAAAGCATTGAGAGGATCTATGTTGCGGCATGCGGATCGGCGTATCATGTCGGAGTTGTCGGAAAATATGTGACGGAAAGTCTGGCAGGTATTCCGGCAGAAGTGGATCTCGCATCTGAATTCCGTTATCGCAACCCGATTCTTGCGCCGAATTCGGCGTTGATCGTCGTATCACAGTCAGGAGAGACGGCAGACAGTCTTGCCGCCTTGCGTCTTGCAAAAGAGAAAGGAATTCCGGTTATCGGGATCGTCAATGTGGTCGGCTCAAGCATTGCAAGAGAAAGCGATCATGTCTTATACACATATGCAGGCCCCGAGATCTCGGTTGCGACGACAAAGGCGTACAGCGCACAGTTGGCGGCAATGTACCTTCTCGCCGTACAGATGGCAAAAGTAAAAGGCAGAATAGATGAGAAACGGCATGGAGAATTGCTCGAGGAACTGTGCAGAATTCCCGATAAGATTCAGAAAGCGCTTGACGATAAAGAGCGGATACAGTGGTTTGCAAGTAAATATGCGAATGCAAAAGATGTATTTTTTATCGGGCGCGGCATCGATTATGCAATCAGTCTGGAAGGAAGCCTCAAGATGAAGGAGATCAGTTATATCCATTCAGAAGCATATGCGGCAGGAGAGCTGAAGCATGGAACAATCAGTCTCATCGAAGACGGAATTCTTGTCGTGGGAGTCTTAACTCAGAACGATCTGTTTGAGAAAACATTGAGCAATATGGTCGAGGTAAAAAGCAGAGGCGCATATTTGATGGGACTTACGACATATGGAAACTACAGCGTGGAAGATACGGCGGACTTTTCCGTTTATGTGCCGAAAACAGAAGAATATTTTTCCGCAAGTCTTGCGATCGTGCCGCTTCAGCTTATGGGATATTACGTCAGTGTCGCAAAAGGTTTGGATGTTGACAAACCGCGGAATCTGGCAAAATCCGTAACAGTAGAATAATTTTTACATCGTGTGAAGAAATTATACTTTTAATATCTGAATAAAAATGCATATTCTCTCTTTTTAATATATTTATAAGAGAAAATATGCATTTTGTATTTGAAAATATACATTTTGGAGAGTTGACAAGGAACAGATGTTAGCCTATTATTAAAAATGTATCGTGAAAATTATGATAAAAGTAATGTTTGTTTATAGTGAATTTAAACAGCGGTCTATAAAAGGCAGCATATCTATCTAATGTGTTTTATTGAAAGTTGATAAATGACATAGGGATATGCTGTTTTGGCGTGTCATGAAAAAACTTAAACACATTAATGCGTTATCGCAATGATAGAATGAAGCGCCGTGAAAATGTTGAAACTAGGTATTGGAATTCAAAGTTAAGGAGCGGCGCACAAAATGGCAAAAATAATTGATACACACAGTCATATATTACCCGGGATCGATGACGGGGCTGGTTCATGGAAAGAAGCGCTTTGCATGTTGAAAACAGCGCAGGCTCAGGGAATCAGAAGAGTGATCGCAACTCCTCACTGGGGAGGACCTTTCGGTTATACCGATCCGGTGCAGATCAGAGAACTCTGTTTTACATTACAGGAAAAAGCAAGACGTCACAATATCAGTGTGAAAATTTATCAGGGGCAGGAAGTGATGTACACCGAGGAAGCGGCGGACAGGATTGCAAACGGCGAGATCCTTACATTGGCGGACAGCCGGTATGTACTGGCTGAATTTTATCAGGGAATCGGGTATTCGGGAATTTTTCGGGCAGTACAGCGCTTTACACAGTCGGGATACAGTCCGATCATCGCTCATGCAGAGAGATATGAAGCGCTGAAAGATATCGGGCGTCTGGAAGAACTACGAAAGCAGGGAGCATATATACAGTTGAATTTCAGGGCGATCGGGGGAAAGTGGCATGATTTTACAACACGTTGGTGCAGGAAAGCTCTGAAAGAAGGATTTGTTCATTTTGTCGGAACGGATATGCATAATATGAGAACGAGAAAACCGGAGACAGAATCCGCAGTAGTGTGGATGGAGAAGCATCTGGAGCCGGATTATGTAAAAAAACTGTTTTTAAAAAATCCCGAGAAGATTTTAAGAAACGAGCGTTTGTAAGAAAAACATTGTAAAACATAGTCAATTTATGTAAAAAAGACGCATTGTAAAATGAGAAACAGGGAAAAAGTGAAGAAAATACTGGTAAATGGAATTAATTTATTTCCTTATAGAAAAATATGATATATAATTAGAAGGATTAATATATTACGAACAGAGAGACGGATAATAGAGGAAGTGATAAAATATGGAAAAAACACATGATGAAGAAATGGCAATCGACCTGTGGGAGTTAATTTCCGCACTGAAAAAGCGGGCGCTGATTATTTTGGCGGCGTGTCTGCTTGGCGGTGTTGTGGCAGGTGTATATACAAAACTTTGCATCACCCCGATGTATACGGCGACATCATCGATGCTTGTGACAACACAGGAAACAACGCTTACGTCTATTGCGGACCTTCAGCTTGGAAGCGCTCTTACGGGAGATTACAGTATTCTTGCGACAAGCCGGAGCGTTCTTGAAGAGGTGATCGAAGATCTGGGTCTGAACATGAATCATCACCAACTGAGAGGAAGTATTACGATCACCAATCCGGAAGGAACGCATATTATGGAAGTGACGGCCAGAAGTTCCGATCCCGAGACCGCAAAAAAGATTGCGGACACTATGGCGGTTGTTTCAGCGCAGTATATAAAAGAAAAAATGGAGGTGGCTCCTCCTAAGATCATCGAAGAGGCGGAAGTTCCGTCATCCCCGGTCAGCCCGAGTATGAATAAAAACGTTATGATGGGCGCGCTGGCAGGATTTGCTCTTGCGGCGGCGATCGTGATTTTGTTTGCGATCATGAATGATTCGATCAAAACAGAGGATGATATCGAAAGAGCGCTCGGCATTCCGACACTTGCCGTGATTCCGGACAGAAAAGATTATATAGATGATCATGGCGGCAGTAAAAAGAAGAAAGGCAAAAGAAGGAGGCAGAGTAAATGGCGGAACAAAAGGTGATAATGACAGATCCGAGACAAGAGGATTATTTTTATCAGGAAGCAATTAAGACGCTGCGAACGAATATCCAGTTTGCCGGGATGGATGTAAAGACAATTCTGTTTACAAGCTGCTATCCGAACGAAGGAAAGAGCGATATTACGTTCCAACTTTCGCAGGAGATCGGAAAATTAGGGAAAAAGGTACTTCTTCTCGACGCCGATATCCGCAAGTCGATACTCGCATCCCGGTACGGAGTGGGAAAACAGGTTCAGGGATTATCAAATTACTTGAGCGGTCAGGCTTCTATCGCGGAGATTATTTATCGTACGAACTATGAGAATATGGATATCATTTTTTCAGGTTCATTTGCGCCGAATCCGTCAGAACTGCTTGGGCAGGAAGCGTTTGGAACGCTTTTGGGAGCGGTGAGAGAACATTATGATTATATCATTGTAGATACGCCGCCGATCGGAAGTATTATCGATGCGGCGATCGTCGCAAAACAGTGCGACGGGGCGGTGCTCGTATTTGAAAGCGAACTTGTGAGCAGTAAGGAGGCGGCTCGAGTCAAAGAACAGCTTCTGATGACAGGGTGCAGACTGATCGGAGCCGTGCTTAATAAGGTAGATGTAAAGAAGAATAAATACTATCACAGATATGACTATTACTATCATGGATATCAGGAAAAAAAGGAAGTTACAAAAAAAAATAAAGAAAAATAAAACGGTACTCAGATAATGGAAGGGGATCGGAAAGAAACAGATGAAAAAGAAAAAATATTTGAAATGGTGGATCGCGGCGGTATCAGCGGTTTTCATTGTAGGAGCGGGAATATTTGTATATACGCAGTATAAGGCGGCACAGACGTCGGGAGACGTCGCCACGAAAGACGGAACATCCGCCTCGGCATCGGATATTACATGGAACGGCAAGACATACAGTTACAATGAACATTTGAGTAACTTTTTGTTCCTCGGTATTGATACAAAAGAAAAGGCAGAGACAAAAACAGGTCAGGCAGACGCCGGGCAGGCGGACGCGTTGTATCTTCTGTCATGGAATCGGCTGGAAGGAGATATTACAGTGATCAGCATTCCGAGAGATACGATGACTCAGATCGAAACGTTCGGTCCGGGCGGAAAAAGTCTCGGAAAGAGCAAAGATCATATCAGTTTATCTTATGCATACGGTGACGGCGGATATGAAAGCTGTGAGCTGGCGGAAAATGCAGTTTCCGAATTGCTTTACGGACTGCCGATAGACGGGTACTGTGCTTTGAATATGGATGGACTTCCTGTTTTGACAGACAGCGTCGGAGGCGTAACAGTAACCGTGCCGAACGACAGTCTGGCGGAAGTTGACCCCGGATATGCAAAAGGAGCGGTGGTCACTTTGAAAGGTGAAGATACAGAACAGTTTGTTCGATACAGAAATACGGAGATCAGCCAGAGCGCGATCGCACGTATGGAGCGCCAGCAGGAATATATCAGAGCATTCGGCGAAGCTTTAAAAAAGGCATCTGCAGATAAAGCGCTTGTTACCGATCTGTACAAGGCGATTGAACCGTATATGGTAACGAATATGGGGAAAAGTCGTTTTGTTGATCTGACGGAAAGTGTATCAGAAGGCAAAAAGGTGAACCGATGGACGATTCCGGGAGAAGGAATTCAAGGTAAAGAATATGATGAATACGTCGTAGATGATGATGCTTTGTATGAAAAGACAGTTGAGACATTTTATGTAGAGAAAAAATAAAGTGCAGAAAGAACAGAGACGGCATATGAAAAAGATATCTAAGATAATAGGAAGCGTTCTTATCACAGCCGCAGCAGTTTGCCTTGGCATCGGAGTTTATCAATTTACGAAAGAACAAAACGCCGGAAAAGGGTATCAGGATCTTTCGGAAGAAGTGAAAAAAGAACCGGAAGATGAAGGTTCAAAATCAAAAGTTGATATCCCGATCGATTTTGCGGCGCTAAAGGAAAAGAATCCCGATGTGTATGCGTGGATCAGTATACCGGGAACGGCGATAGACTATCCGGTTCTCCAAAGGGAGAATGACAACACATACTATTTGGATCACACGATCGATCATGAAGAAAAGACCGAAGGAGCGATTTTTACGGAGAATTACAACAATACTGATTTTGAAGATCCGAATACGGTCATTTACGGGCATGACATGAGAAACGGTTCGATGTTTAAAGGACTGCTCGACTATCGGGATAAAACATTTTTTGATCAAAACAAAGAAGTGCTGATCTATACGCCGGATGCAATACGACATTATAAAATATTCGCTGCGTATCCGTATGACAGCAGACATTTGCTTAGAAGTTTTGACTTTACAGATAAAGAAGTGTATCAGCAGTATTTATACCGTATCTTTGCAATCCGCGATATGAATGCGAGCATTGATACAACAGCGCAGGTGGGGACGGACGATAAGATCCTGACCTTATCAACATGCTATGCAAACCAGCCGGATATGAGGTTTCTTGTTCAGGCAGTGTTGGTTTCCATAGAACAATAAGGCAAAAGAAAATCATTTATCAGAGAAAGGAAGAGTGAACAATATGAAAAAGAAAATCATGGGTGTAATTTTGGCGGCAACGCTTATCGTATCACAGGCAGTAACGGCGTTTGCAGGAAGTAAAACGTCAGAAGTTGTGCTTCCGAATGATTTTGCGGCTTATTATACCGTAACGGAAGGAACAAGAGAGGCATTTGCAGAGGCAGAGGCAGTTTCCCCACAGACAGTTGACGCGATCATAGAAGTAAATAACGGAAGCATGACTCTTGCACAGCTTGTTGCAGATATGAAAGAACTGCTCAAAGCAGAAGGCGCAGCAGGACTGAAGATGACAGAAGAACAGGTCGACGCTCTGGCGGCAGATCTGGGTTCCAGAACGTTTGTCACAAAGCTTTTTGACCTTGAGCCTGTAAACGGCGGGATTAAAGATGACAACGGAGACTACCTTGTAACATTAAGCGTGCCGGCAATTTCCACAGCTATGACAGAAGTAGCGTTTCTTCACTTCAGCACAGACCGCGCGGCATGGGAAGTTGTGGAAGCGTCAGACGTAGATTATACAAACAAAGAGATCACTGCGTCCTTTAAAGATCTTTCGCCGGTTGCCGTGATCGCAAAAGTAGATACGTCCGCAGACAATGCGATCGGAACGTCTCCGCAGACAGGAAGATTCCCTGTTTCCGTACTTTGGATCGGTGCAGCAGTAATCCTTGGTGCGACAGGCGTTATTGTGTTAAGAAAACGCAAAGAAAAATAAATATTGAATGTGCCTTGAAAGGCTGACGGTAAGGAATGGCTCGATGATAAGAAATATTTTCGGGCTATTTTCTTGCAAAAATCAGGGGAAAAACGGCTATTTTCCGGTAATGTATAGTAACAAAAGAACCGGATACGCAAAAGACAAAAATTTACGAAACAGTAAAAAGAAAAAGAAAGAAATAGCAGTTAAAGAAGTATGAAAGATAAACTAGAGGGACAGCAGTTAAAAACATCAAAACATGAAAGATGGATTTGGAGAGATAACAGAGGAAATTACAGATGAGAGGAAAGACTACATTTCATATAAGATGGAAATTATTTTTTTACGATGTGATCGTATTTGCAGTGACGTCTGTATTTCTGCTTGTATTATATGAAGGACCGGTAAAATTGACGCAGAGAGGGGAATTGCAGCAGATGCTTCTTGCATTTGTATGCGTATTTGCCTGCCGGCTGGTCGGAAAGATATATGGGCAGATATGGAGATACGGGGGAATTCAATGCTACATGCGTTTAGTTTGTACGGATTGTGTGGCATTTTTAATATATGTGATTTTGGAATCTGTTCTTCCGGTCGCTCATATCTCATTTCCGCGCCTTCTGGTGTTGAGTACGGTAAACACCATGGGAGCGCTGATCATGAGAATGTCTTACCGTTATGCGTATAAGTGCAGCAACCTGGAAACTTTTTCAGGTAAAATTTTAGCCGCACTGCTGAAAATATTTGCCGGAATTGAAGTGGGGGAAACAAGAGACGATCAGAAGATCAAAGTGGCGATCATAGGGGCAGGAAATGTCGGAGTTACTCTGGCAGGGGAACTGTTGGCAAACAAGATGGCATCCTATGTGCCGAAATGTTTTGTGGATATCGATAAATCAAAAGGCGGACGAGAGATACAGGGACTTCCCGTATTATCTGAAAACGAGGCGACGTTTCAGAAACTGAAAAAATACGGAATACAGGAAATTATCTTTGCGCTGCCGTCTATGGCGGATGAAAGAAGAACAGAGCGATATCTTTATTATAAAAATGCCGGATATAAAGTGAAGATGTACGATTATCCTAAGATGCAGATGGCAGGCGGAAAGAGATCGCTTCGAGAATTTGATATAGAAGAACTGCTATTTAGAGCTCCGAGAAAGCTTACGAACGAAAAGACAGATGCTTATTATAATGATAAAGTAATCCTCGTCACAGGAGGAGGCGGGTCGATCGGATCGGAACTGTGCAGACAGATTGTAAAAATGGGGCCGAAAAAATTGATCATCCTTGACGTTTATGAAAACGGAGCTTACGATCTTCAACAGGAGTTAAGAATCGCATATGGCAACGAACCGGGCATCAGTGTGGAAATCGCTTCGATTACAGATTCAAAAGCAATGGAGCGTGTATTTTCAAAATATCATCCCCAGATCGTTATTAATGCGGCTGCCCATAAACATGTTCCACTTATGGAAAATAACTGCATCGAAGCGATCAATAACAACGTGTTCGGAACGGCGGTTGTCGTTGAGATGTGCGAGAAATACGGCGCAGAACGCTTTATGATGGTTTCGACAGATAAAGCGGTTAATCCGACTAACGTGATGGGTGCAACGAAGAGAATGTGCGAAATGATCGTGCAAAGCGCCAGCATTAACGGAAAAGTAAAATACAGCGCGACAAGATTCGGAAACGTATTAGGAAGCGCAGGAAGTGTAATTCCTCTGTTTAAACGTCAGATCCAAAACGGTGGACCGATCACACTTACAGATAAAAGGATCATCCGCTACTTTATGACGATTCCGGAGGCGTCTCAGCTCGTGTTGGAGAGCGGCGTGATTGCTCACAATGGCGAACTGCTTGTTCTCGACATGGGAAAACCGATCAAGATACTGGATCTTGCAGAAAATATGATCCATCTGTCAGGAGCAAATAATATTAAGATCGTAGAGACAGGACTCCGTCCGGGAGAAAAGCTGTATGAAGAACTTCTTGTTAAGACAGAAGAACTTGATAAGACCGAAAACGATCTCATCTTTAGAGAAAAAGATAAGCCATTGCCGACAGAAGCAATCCGTGAAAAATTAAGAATGCTCAAAGACGTCTGTGAAAACGGAGACGATGAGCAGGCAAGAGAAATGCTGCGCAAAGTTGTGCCGACATTTAAAAGACCGGAAGAAGTGAACCGGGAAGTAGGCGATGAAGTAGAGCCGGAGGATAACAGCTTCCTTCGGTGAAGAATGAAAGCCTGAAATTCTTGGATAAGGTGAAGAGATACGATGAAAAGTGCGGATCGGCATTGGCAGATAAAGTGTGCGGCAGGAGTAATCAAAAGGAAAATAATATAATAAACATAAGTAAAAAGAAAGAATCTACAGGAGAGAGAAAATGAAGAGGAAAGCTTATGACGGGATTTATAATAAGTTTATTAAAAGAGGGTTGGATATTGTTATCACCGGTTTAGCGCTTCTTATCCTTTGGCCGCTTTATTTGATTTTATCATTAGTTATTGTAGTTGAAGATGGATTTCCGGTTTTTTATAAGGCCGATCGAGGGGGCTATAAAAACAAGACTTTTCAGATATGTAAATTTAGAACGATGATTAAGAATGCGGATAAAGTGGGTGGTGGAACGACTGCTTTGAATGATCCGAGGATAACGAAAGTAGGAAATGTTTTAAGAAAAACAAAATTGGATGAAATTCCCCAATTAGGTCAGGTGTTTATCGGAAAGATGAGTCTGATTGGTCCAAGACCGGAATTAGTAAGATATACGAATCAGTATGAGGGAGAAGAAAAGGATATTTTGAAAGTTCGTCCGGGGATTACAGATTTCAGCTCTGTGGAATTTATTAATTTAGATGAAATCGTAGGCGGTGAGAATGCGGATGAGATGTATGAAAAATATGTGTTAAAAAAGAAAAATCAATTACGCATTAAATATGCTCATGAAGTATCGTTTAAGACGGATGTTTCTATATTATTCAGAACATTAGGAGCAGTGTTACATAAGAGTTTTGGCTTTTTGTTTAGAAATGAGCATAGATAGAGGAGTGTTTGTTTATGGAATATACAATGCTTAGAAATTCAGATTTAAAAGTTTCCAGACTTTGCATGGGAGGATGCCCTATGGGAGGTTATGGATGGGGAGATACCCAGGAAAACGAGCTGATAGAAGCAGTACATACGGCGGTAGATCAAGGGGTTAATTTTTTTGATACCGCAGATACATACGGACTTGGTCAGTCAGAAAAAACTTTAGGAAAAGCGTTGGGAAGTCATCGGAAAGATGTAGTGATTGCGTCTAAGTTTGGAGTGCGTATAGAGAATGGAAAAACCTTTTACGATAATAGTTCATCATGGATAAAAAAAGCTGTGGAAGGAAGTCTTCGCAGATTAGGAACAGATTATATTGATTTATATCAAATTCATTACCGTGACGGGAAAACGCCTATAGGTGAAGTGATAGAAACATTAGAAGAAATGAAAAAAAAGGGATATATACGATATTATGGTCTTTCAAACATTCATGAAGATGATATAGAAGAAATAAAGCCGTTCCGCGGAAAATTTGTTAGTTTTCAGGATGAATACAGTTTGGCCTGCAGAAAAAATGAAAGTGATATGAAATCTATTGCTCAAGATTTGGAAATGACAATTTTGACATGGGGAAGTTTAGGTCAGGGAATTCTAACCGGAAAATATACAAAAGAAAATGTGAATTTTGGAAATGACGATAGAAGAAGCAGGGATATTTATGTGAATTTTCATGGCGAAAAGCTTTTGAAAAATCTAGAGATCGTTGAAGTCATGAGAACGATAGCTGATAAATATGAAAAACCGGTTGCAGCAGTTGCAATTAGATATATTTTAGATTTTCTTTCGGATTCTGTCGTACTTTGTGGAGCAAAAAGACCTTCTCAGATATTAGGAAATATAGAAGGACTTGGTTGGAATCTGGAAAGGGAAGATATAAAACGATTGGATGAGGTTTCCAAATGAATTTATCAAAAAGATACCCTAAGATAGATATTTTATATACAATCGGGATTTTACTGGTTCTTTTTGGACATTCGCATTCTAGTGATTGGAGTACTTTTGAAGGCACTATTTTACAAAGTGCAATAGAGTTTGTATATACTTTTCATATGCCTTTGTTTTTCTTTATTGCCGGTTATTTGTTTATTAACTCTAAATCTATAGAGAGAGTGGGGTACGGAAAGTGGATAAAAGAGAAAAGTATGAAGTTATTAACTCCGTATCTTGTACTTTCGATTGCAGCATTGGTACCTAAGTACTATGTAGAGTATCATACTTTTGTGAAAATAGACTATGTAATAGAAGCAATATTTAATCCTAGAGCAGGTGTATGGGGGCATTTTTGGTTTATTCCGGTTTTATTATTGTGCTACGCGCTGTTTGGAATATGGCGGGTATTTGTGACAGAAAATAATAAATATGTAATGATCTTTATAGTTACGGTGTTGTCAATTATAGGGTATTTCCTTCCTGTTTCAATTCAGTGGCTGGGTATTAAAGATCTTCTTAATTCTTGTGTATTCTTTTGTGTTGGTATGATAGTTAAGACATTGGATTTCAAGAAAAGAAGAGTTCCCTATGTGATAAAATGTGGAATAGGGATTGTTGTATCAATTATTATTTTCCAAAATGTTCCTAAAAATAAGAGTACTTTATTATTAATTGCATTGATAATGATATACTCTTGTTGGCAGTTGGCGGGAAAGATTGGTAAAAGTAAATTTGCCTTATGGATTGGTATGCATAATTTTACTATTTATATTTATTCATGGCCATTTCAGGCGATTATGATGGCGGTTTGTGATAAGATTCAAATGAAGTGGTATGTAACAAGTTTTTTGATGTTTGTAATAGGTTTGTTTGGGCCGATTTGTTTAGTATATACATATGAAAAATTTGATCGGATACATAATAAGGTGTTTGATCTTATATTAGGCATGAAATAAGTAGGAGGGAAGACATATGACAAGTGAACAACTGGCATGGAAGATAAGAAGACACGGAATTGAAATGACACATTTATCAGGAGGTAGTCACATAGGGGCAATTTTATCTGTAGCAGATATTATTGCAGTTTTGTATAGCGGGGTTATGAATATAGATCCCGGCAATCCTAAGAAAGATAGCAGAGATCGATTTATTTTAAGTAAAGGGCATGCGGGCGCTTCAATTTATGCCGCATTAGCGGAAAATGGATTTTTTGAGGTAGAAGAGTTAAAAACACATTATCAGAATGGAAGCAGATTGTCAGGGCATGTTTCCCATCACGTTCCGGGAGTGGATTTTTCTACGGGATCGCTTGGACATGGCCTTTCAGCTGGAACAGGTATGGCTTATGCAGCGAAAAAAGATGGGAAAGATCATAAGGTTTATGTGGTTTTAGGAGATGGAGAATGTGATGAGGGATCTGTGTGGGAAGCGGCTCTATTTGCAAATCATTTCCGTTTGAGTAATTTGATAGCAATCGTAGACCACAATCATATGCAGAGTATGGATTTCCAAGAGAATACACTTGAAATAGAAGATTTTGGGGAAAAATGGAAAGCATTTGGTTGGAATGTAATTGAAATAGATGGAAATAATCATCAAGAATTAAGAACAGCATTTGAACAGGCAGAAAAGAACAGTAAAGCAGAAGCGCATAAACCAACTGTGATTATTGCAAATACAATTAAAGGGTGTGGAGTATCTTTTATGCAAAATGATATTTTGTGGCATTATCGTTTTCCGCATGAGGGTTGGGAATATGATTGTGCGGTGGCGGAACTGCATAGGCATAAACCGGAAGGAATAGAAGATCCATATACACCAAATGGAATTGAAAATCCGGTGCAGCCTGATGAAAAAGATGATATTGGAAATGATCATACGTTTTCTTATACATGGAACACAACTTATCCGGAGAAAATGCGTCGTGTAGAGGCAAAATCAGGAAGCAGTGAAAGAGAACACAGAGTATAAGGAGAGAAAAAATGAGAGATACATTTGTCAAAACGTTGGTTGACTTAGCAAAAGAAGATAAAAATATTGAATTGGTTACAGGAGATCTTGGATTTGGCGTATTAAAGCCTTTTTGGGAAACTGTTCCGGATCAATTTACAAATGCCGGTATAGCGGAGCAGAATATGACAACTGTAGCGGCTGGTATGGCATTAGAAGGAAAGACAGTGTTTACATATTCAATAGGTAATTTTCCGACATTAAGATGTTTAGAGCAGATAAGAAATGACTGTGCTTATCATAATGCTAATGTAAAGGTTGTTTGTATTGGCGGAGGATTTGTATATGGATCGCTTGGAATGAGTCATCAGGCAACAGAGGATTTGGCAATTCTTAGGGCATTGCCGGATGTTGTTGTTATGGCACCTGCAGATTTGATTGAAGCAGAAGAATGTACGAAAGCATTGGCAGCATATCCAGGAACAGCGTATCTTCGACTTGGCAGAGGCGGAGAAAAAAGAATTCATGATCACATAGAAAATTTCCAGATCGGGAAAGCAATTAAAGTAAAATCAGGGGAAAAAATTGCAATCTTTTCTACAGGAGCTATTTTTGAAGAGGTGAATGCAGCATATGACATACTTGTGTCTAAAGGATATAGTCCTGCAGTTTATACATTTCCGACAGTAAAACCGATAGATAAAGAAGTGATTGAAGATTGCGCCAAAGAATTTGAAGTTATAGTGACTTGTGAAGAGCATAATATCGTAGGTGGATTTGGAAGCGCTGTTGCAGAAGTAATGGCAGAGATGCAGGCTAAAAAAGCGTATTTGTTAAGAATAGGATTAAATGATGAATATTCTGTTAAAGTAGGAAATCAAGAATATTTAAGAGAACAATATGGTATGGATAGCAAAGCTATAGCAAGAAAAATAGAGGAAACTGTGAATGAGTAAAAAAATTCTTGTTACATCGACAGATCTAATGATGGTTCAGTTTTTACTGCCCCACATTAGGAACTTGTTTGAAAACGGATATGTTGTAGAAGTCGCCTGTTCGGATGTGGGTGGACGGATGGATGAAATTCATGAAAAAATCAGAGACTGTGTAAGAAAAATTCATACGGTAGATTTACATAGAAGTCCGGCTGCACCGGGGAATTTCAAAGGGTATCGGCAAATGAAAGCAATCATTGAAAAAGGGCATTATGATATTATTTGGACAAATGAACCGGTAATGGGGGTTGTTACGAGATTAGCAGCGCGGCGAGTGAGAAAATCAGGAACGAAAGTGCTTTATATGGTTCATGGTTTTCACTTTTATAAGGGCGCGCCCCGTGTAAACTGGATGATTTATTATCCGATTGAAAAAATCATGGCATCTAAAGCAGATGTGATTTGTACGGTGAATCGTGAAGATTATAAAAGGACGCAAAAATTTAACGTTGAGCAAGTTCGATATATCCATGGGATAGGAATAAACACTGCGCGTTTGACTCCCGGAAAAAAGCAAAATGATATCCGGCTTGAACTTGGATTAAATAAGGATGATTTTATTGTACTGTCTGTTGGTGAATTAAATGAAAACAAGAATCAAAAAGTGATTATAGAGGCATTATCTGTTCTTAATGATAAGAAAATACATTATTTACTTTGTGGTAAAGGAAATCAGGCAGACGCACTGAAAAAACTTGCGGCAGAGCGACACTTAGAGCAGAATGTTCATTTTCTTGGGTATAGAAAAGATGTAGTTGATATTTGCAGTCAGTCTGATGTATATGTAATGCCGTCCAAACGAGAAGGATTACCGGTAGCTTCATTGGAAGCAATGTATTGTGGACTTCCGTTAGTGACATCGAATATAAGAGGATTGACTGATGTGATGGAAAATGGAAAGTCAGGGTATATGTGCCGGCCAGAAGATATAAAAGGATTTGCCCAGGGAATTAAAAAACTAAAAGAGAATCCGGCAATGCGTGAAAACATGGGGGAACATAATAAAGAAACAGTGAAACCGTATTGTATTGAAGAAACAAAAAAAGAAGTAATGAATTTAATAAATTATTTATAAAGACAGCGTAAGAGAAAAGGAAGCAAACATGATTATATATATCTCCATGATAATAGTAGTGTTTTTAGGGTATTGTGTGCAAAAACTACAGACCAATAAAGCTATAGCGCAAGTGAAAGCCACAAAATGGATGGTTTTTGTGACATTTGGATATATTATTTTTTGGACTGGAATACGAGATGCTTTTGTGGATACGGCTGCATATATCACCCAATTTTTAGGTAGCAGTCTGTTGGATCTGAAGTTTTTGGATGTGTCTTTTGATAGTGGTTGGGGATTTGATGTGTTGATGATTTTGTTTAAAACATTTATTTCACAAAATTATCATGTATGGCTGATGTTTTTGGCAATTATCAGCGGTGTTTGCATAGCAGTAATATTTTGGAAATACTCAGTTAATTATTATTATACGGTATTTCTCTTCCTGTCTATGATAGGTTTTACATGGCTGATGAACGGAATTCGTCAATTTTTAGCTGTAGCAATTATTTTTGCCTGCACACCGTTAATAAAAAAGAAAAAATGGCTGCCATATTGTTTAGTCGTACTGGTATGTATAACAATACATCCTACATGTATCATTATGATTCCAATATATTTTATTGTACAAGGGAAACCATGGTCAAAAAAAACACTATTGTTAATTACTGCAACACTATTAGCTTTAATTTTTGCGACGCAATTTACTGATTTAATGGATTCCATGTTAGTAGATACAAAATGGGCTAATGTAAGTACCAGTGAAGATTTTGCACAGGATGATGGCGTAAATCCATTGAGAGTATTAGTGTTTTCAGTGCCTACTATTTTAGCTTTTGTTGGAAGAAAACTTTTAAAAGATGAAGATAAACAAGTAGATATATTTATTAATATGTCTATTCTGACAACATGTTTGTATGCTGTAGGAATGGTTACACCAGGACTTTTAGTTGGACGATTACCGATCTATATAGAAATGTATGGCTATATATTGTTGCCATACATAATTGAAAGATGTTTCACAGAGAGAAGTAAAAAATTGCTATATGCAGTAAGTATAGTATGTTATTTGTTTTATTTTTATTTAATGACGAGAGGAATGTATTATTCTTCTGAATTTACGGGAAGGATATTTTGATGGCAGAAAGGAAAATGTTATGATTAGGGTGTTACATGTATTTCACAATATGGGGAATGGTGGAATTGAGCATTTTGTAATGGAGTTGTATCGACATATAGATCGAGAAAAGGTACAATTTGACTTTTTGACTTCAGTTGAGGAAAAGGGATACTTTGATGATGAAATACAAGAACTCGGTGGAAAAATATTTCATGCATATCCATTGAAATCTAACCCTATTAAAAACTTTAAATCTATTTCTAATATTGTTAGGAGTAATCATTATGATATTGTACATCGACATACGGGAAGTGCATTTGGATATTATGATCTAAGAGCTGCTAAACATGGTGGAGCAAAACGTTTGATTTTACATTCACATAATCCACAAGCGGGAAATAGTTATCTACATCGGATTTCAAAGTTACTATTAAGAACAGACTGTATTAAATTTGCGTGTTCAAAAGAGGCGGGAGAATTTCTGTTTGGAGAAGATGCAGATGTACAGATCATAAAAAATTCTATTGATTGTGAAAGATTTAGATTCAATAGTGAAATTAGAGCAAAAATGCGGCAAGAATTAGGAATAGAGGAAAAACTTGTTATTGGACATATTGGCAGATTTGAAGAACAGAAAAATCATGTGAAATTATTACAAATATTTAAAGAAATACATATACGGCGCCCTAACAGTGTGTTGCTTTGTGTGGGAGAGGGAAAGTTACTAGAGGAGAGAAAAAAGCAAGCACGTCAATTAGGGATAGAAAAAGATGTTCTCTTTTTAGGAGTTAGAGATGATATAGATAAAGTAATGCAAAGTTTTGATTGTTTTTTATTTCCATCTTTATACGAAGGCTTCAGTATTGTACAGATTGAAATACAGGCAAATGGTTTGAAGTGTTTTACATCAAAGAAAGTAGTGCCAGAAAGTTCTAATATTACAGGAAATGTTAAATTTATTGGATTGGAAAAAAGTCCTGAAATGTGGGCAGAGAGTGTTTTGGCGTCTGATTTTAATAGAAATAGGAATGCGATTAATATCGTCAAACAAGCTGGATACGATATCAATGATAATGTGGAAAATTTATGTAAGTTTTATGAAAGGTTATCTGAAAATGCTGGAGGAAAATAAGAAGGTTTCCGTTATAATGGGAGTCTATAATGGAATGGATACACTCAAAGAGGCAATAGAGTCAATTATAAATCAAACATATTCAAATTGGGAATTGATTGTATGTGATGATCAGTCAACAGATGAATCTTTAAGTACTTTAAAGACATATGCTCTGAAAGATAATAGGATTAAAGTAATAACAAATTCAAAGAATAGTGGCCTGGCAGCTTCTTTGAACCATTGTTTAAAATATGTAAGCGGTACATACATAGCGCGAATGGATGCAGATGATCTGTCGGTACCGGAACGTTTGGAAAAGCAGGTAGAATTTTTAGAAAAAAATCCAGAGATTAATCTTGTGGGAACAGAAATGCAGGAGTTTTCTGAGAAAGGTTATGGAGATATTGTTAAGAATAAAAAAAATCCTACTAAATATGATGTTCCCAAAGGTGCACCATTTTGTCATGCAACTATTATGATTAGAACTCAAACCATGAGAAATCTTGGAGGATACCGCATTTCTAAACATACAATGAGAACGGAAGATGTTGATTTGTGGTATCGTTTTTTTGCGGGGGGATATAAGGGGGAAAATATAGAGGAACCTTTATATTTGGTAAGAATGGATGATGCGGCATATAAGAGAAGAAAATTGAAGTATATGTTTCATGCTTCATATATTATTTGGTATGGAACAACTATGTTAAAATTACCAGTTTATTATAAAGTATATTGCATAAAGCCTTTATTATCTTGGTTGTTGCCGCCAAGTACTAAAAAGAAATTAAGAAAATTATTAATACGATAGAGAGAAAGGAAAAACTATGATTCCTAAAGTAATTCATTATTGTTGGTTTGGTGGAAATGAACTACCAGAGTCTGCAAAAAAATGTATTGATTCATGGCGAAAATTTTTTCCGGATTATGAAATCAAAGAATGGAATGAGTCTAATTATGATGTGAGAAAAAACATTTATATTTCTCAGGCATATGATGCAGGAAAATATGCATTTGTGAGTGATTATGCAAGATTTGATGTTCTATATCAATTTGGAGGTATATATTTTGATACAGATGTAGAGGTAATAAAAAGTTTTGAAGATATCCTCACACAAGGATCTTTTATGGGATGCGAAATAGATGGTGAAACACACACAGAGGAAAAAGATAAGAGTATTAGAGAAAATAAGTGTGTAAATCCTGGAGTAGGAATGGCTGCGTCAGCAGGATTGTCAATATATAAAGAAATATTGGATTTTTATAATACCCAAAAGTTTGTTGATCAAGAGGGAAATTTAAATATGGAAACCGTAGTTGTTAAAACAACACAGATATTGCGTAAATATGGATTGAAAAATGGTGATGAAATCCAGAAGATTGGTGGGATTACAATTTATCCTAAGGAATATTTTAACCCCAAAGACAGTAGTACGGGAAAAGTGGATATTACAGATCATACACATTCTATTCATTGGTATTCGATGACTTGGTTATCGAAAAAACAGAAAATCAGAAAAATAATCCTTGATCCATTTCACAGAGCATTTGGTGCAGACTGTTTTTTGTGGTTAAAAAAAATATTAAGATCAAACAAATAGCAATAGGGAGAAAAATTAGTGAGCAGTTTTAAAGAATTTATTAAAAAGTATAATCCTATTTATAAGTATGTTCAAAAGAAAAGAAAACAAGCATTAATGAATCAAGATTTTACTATTTTATGTTCAAATTGCATAGGAGGGATAATATACCATGAATTAGGATTGAAATTCTTGTCTCCTACAATTAATTGTAGGATGGATTCTCCAGATTTTATAAAGTTTGTTCTGAATATAGAGTATTATCTTAAATGTAAGTTAGAGTTTATTGAGACGGACAATAATTTTCCAGTAGCAAAATTAGATGATATTAAAATCTATTTTGTACACTATTCAACGGAACAAGAAGCAGAAGAAAAATGGAATGAAAGGAAAAAGAGAATAAATTGGGAAAATGTTTTTATCTTGACAAATGATTTGGATAATGTTACTCAAGAGGAACTTATGGAATTGAAAAAAGTAACATGGGCAAAATCTATAGCAGTATTTACTAGTAGTTCTTATGAGAATTTACCATTTATATATAAATTTAGTGAGAGTGATATGAAGAATTATTTGAGAATTAATCCGTTTAACGGGAAAAGGGTATTTGAAAAATATTTTAATTATGTAAATTGGCTGAATCAATAAAGGTAAGGATGAAATAATAATGAAAAGAATATTGTTTGTCGGGATGACTACTAATTATGGAGGAGTAGAAACCTATATATTAAATTTATTTTTGAATTTGGATAAAAAGAAATATGAATGCTATTTTCCAGGATTTAAAGGTAAAGTTGCTTATTATGATGTTTTAAAGCAAGAAGGTGCTAAATTTTTAGAATTACCATTTAGTAGGCGAAATTATATTAAATACAAAAAAAGTTGGATGGATACGTTTAGAAAGTATAAGTTTGATGTAATGTATTTTAACACATGCGATATAATCAGTATAGATAAACTTAAGTTTGCGAAAAAGACTAAAGTACCAGTTAGAATTATTCATTCCCATAGTACTGGAATACAGCAAAAAACAAACTACTTTCACAAAATATCTGAAAAATATAGTAGAAAAAATCTAGGAAAATATGCGACTCATTTACTGGCGTGTTCAAAATCAGCAGGAGAGTGGATGTTCGGCGGACATCAATATCAAATAATTCATAATGGAATTGATCTTTTTAAATATAAATATGATTTAAAAAGACGAGATGCTGTTCGTGATGAACACGGAATAAAATCGGAAAGAGTAGTAGGATGCATCGGAAGATTAGATCCTGAAAAAAATCCGATATATGCGGAAAAAATAGCGGAGACTATTTTGAGAAGGGATTCAGGGGCAAAGTTTGTATTTATCGGAGATGGAGAATTGAGGCAGGAAGTTCAAAATGTTGTTAAAGAGAATAAATTGGAAGAAAAGATTCTTTTTACTGGCAAAGTAGATAATGTAAATGAGTGGATGTCAGCGCTTGACTGTCTCGTAATGCCGTCGTTGTTTGAAGGATTGCCTTTTGTTTTAGTTGAGGCACAGGCTGCAGGTTTGCCGTGTGTTGTTTCTTCTACGGTATCAAAAGAAGCTGATTTTACAGGGTTGCTTCAGTTCATTGATTTAGATGCAGGTGAAGAGGTTTGGGCAGAAGTAGCGATTTCTGCGTGTGACAATGCAAGGAAAGCTTATTTGCAAAATTTGATTGATGCAGGATATTCTATTGAAAATACAGCGGCAGAGGTATGTGAAATTATAGAAAGTGTGGAAAAGTAAAGTGATACATAGAATTGTAAGAAAAATTAAACTTCTTATATGGAAGAAATATCGGCTAAAGATTGATAAAAGAGATCGAAAACGGCTTACAGACAAAATAAAAACTACTTCTATTATTTCAATGAACTGTACAGGTGGAATTATCTCTCATAATTTAGGTCTTCAATTTCTGTCACCGACTGTGAATTTGTATATGAATGCAGAGGATTTTATGAAATTTTGTGAAAATCTAAAATACTATATGAGTATTGAGAAGATGCGGGAATGTACAGATCAGAATGTGATTGGTGGGAGAGATTATCCGATAGCATATTTGGGCGATTTAACCTTATATTTGGTCCATTATTCATCTGTAGAAGAAGCAGAAAAGAAGTGGAATGAAAGAAAACAGCGCATAAACTGGGATAATATTGCGATTTTTAATACAGATAGAGAAGGGATGACAGAAGCATTAAAGGATCGTTTTGAGAAGCTTCCATATCGGAAAGTTATGTTTGTAAATACCCCCCCCATGTATAGTAAGCATCCTAGTTGCTTTTATCTGAAGGGGTTTGAAGAGGAAAAGAGCGTAGGGATTATTACTGATCCAAAAGGTTGGAAAGGGATGAGACCGATTGATCAGTTTGATTATGTGAATTTTTTAGATGGAAAGGATTGCGTTTAAGAGGAGTGGGATGGAAAATTTTGAGAGCAGAGCAGAGCAGAGCAGAGCAGAGCAGAGCAGAGCAGAGCAGAGCAG
>OFMO01000874.1_pt1 | contig 22108 bp, 12 predicted proteins | sample 1541821 | NCBI WGS metagenome assembly OFMO01 (sample SAMN04209253, study PRJEB22552) | human gut metagenome | biome: gut; material: feces | host: Homo sapiens | place: USA: Oklahoma | reverse complement strand
TTAAGCACGCCGCCAGCGTTCATCCTGAGCCAGAATCGAACCCTCCACAAAAAACCTCGTGAAGAGACATCGACATGATGACTCTCGAAAAAAGAAAATTGACGATCGCCTTATAAGGAAAGGCGCATCGCACAAAAACCTCGCCGCCGTTTGACCGATCCCTCGGCACCACGCGTCAGCGTGGCCGGCAACGAACTGGCAATCATTGACTATAAAGAAGTAGTACAAATACGCTCTTGAGTTCTCAAACCACCACCACTCACCCACCTCGCGGACCGGAACCATCCGGACCACTCGCTGAGCGGCAGCAAGGGATTAACTTACACAAACCCGTCCACTTGCGCAAATCGGCATTCCGCAAACCCCGTAAAAACCCTTGCGGCGCAACGCATTCATCGGCGTGTCGAAAACCGCCTATCGCACGCCACATCATCGCAGAAATGCTTCAGACAAGCCTCAAAACGGCCTGAAATTCATCAGAAAAACCTGTCTACGGGCGTGTCGTGAGCCTGCAACGGTTTCCAAATACGGTCGGAAAGCCGAAAAAGACGCATGCGGAGGAAACCGCGCGGTGGTATGTATGGAGGTATGAGCAAAAAAATCGCAGTATTGACGGGCGCAGGCATCTCCACGTCCGCAGGCATCCCTGACTTCCGTGGACCGGACGGCGTCTGGACCAAACATCCCGAGCAAATGAACGTGTACGACATCGACGCGTTCCTAGCCAATAAGGAAGACCGCGAGTATTCCTGGCGCTGGCAAAAGGAATCGCCAGTATGGAACGCACAGCCGGGCACCGCACACAAAGCGCTCGTCAAGCTGGAACAGGCAGGGCTGCTGACGCTGCTCGCCACGCAGAATTTCGACGCACTCCATGAAAAAGCAGGCAACAGCAGCAACGTCATCGTCAACCTGCACGGCACCATCGGCACTTCGCATTGCATGAAATGCCATGCGAAATACAACACGGCGGACATTATGGCGAACCTCGACAATGAGCCGGATCCGCACTGCCATCGCAAGCTGCCATACAGCGGCAATATGCCATGCAATGGGCTGATCAAAACCGACGTCGTCTACTTTGGCGAAGCGCTGCCGGATGGTGCGATTGAAAAGTCATACCGTCTGGCCACGCAGGCCGACGAATTGTGGGTGATCGGCTCCACGCTGGAAGTGATGCCGGCGGCGAGCATTGTGCCGGTAGCCGCGCAGGCGGGCGTGCCGATCACCATCATGAACATGGAACGCACGCAATACGATCGCTTGGCCACACGGCTTATCCGCGACGATATTGCGACCGCGCTGCCGCAGTTGGTTGATGAGACGATCGCTGAAGAACAGGGCAAATAACACCGAATGAACAAGCAAGGCTCCTCAACCTGATTGGGTTTGAGGAGCCTTCTTTGATGCGGAAGATATGCGAGAATCCGCGCTTATCCACCGTGGGAAATCAGTAGATGCGCTTGGGCTGGAAACCGGCCGCGCGCATCGCGTCAAGGATGCGGTCGATGTGCTCAGGGCCGTTGGTCTCAACGGTGACGCCCAAGGAAACCGAATCAGTGTAATGGCTGGAAGCCTTGAACTGGTCGTGATCGAGTGCGATGACGTTAGCGCGCTGCTCGGCCAGAATCGTGGCCACCTTGACAAGCTGGCCAGGGGTATCCGGAAGCTCAACCTCGAAGTTCATGATGCGGCCACGGGCAATCATGCCCTTCTGAATCACCGCGCTGATGGAGACAGTATCCTCATTGCCACCGGAAAGAATCGGCACCACCACATGCGGGCCCTTCGCCTCGGCGAACTTGCGCGAGCGCAGATTCAGGTGCTCAAGCGCGGCCAGAGACACGGCACCGGCAGCCTCGACCACCAGCTTGTGCTTCTCCAGCATGAGCAGGATCATCTCGTTGATGTCACGCTCGGTGACGGTGACCAGATCGTCGAGGAACTCGTTGAGCAGCGCGAAGGTCAGGTCGCCCGGACGCTTCACGGCAACGCCTTCGGCGGAGGTGCGCACCTGGTCGGCCGGCACCACATGACCGGCGGCCAACGAATTCTTCCATGCCGGGCTGCCTTCCGGAATGGCGCCGATCACGCGCACTTCCGGCTTGAACGTCTTGATGGCGAGCGCCACGCCCGCGCCCAGACCGCCGCCACCAAGCGGCACAACCACATCGGTGACGTTAGGCACGTCTTCGAGAATCTCAAGACCGATGGTGCCCTGTCCGCACAGCACTTCGTAATCGTCGAACGGCGGCACGTAAATCATGCCTTCGGTATCGCTGAGTTCCTGCGCGTGGGCGGCGGATTCATCGAACACCTCGCCGCACAGCACCACATCAGCGCCGTAAGCCTTGGTGGCGTCCACCTTCAACGGCGGCGTGATCTGCGGCATGCAGATGGTGGCCTTCGCGCCACGCTCACGGGCCGCGTATGCCACGCCTTGGGCATGGTTGCCTGCGGAAGCGGTGACGATGCCATGCGCAAGCTGCTCGTCGGACAACGATGCGATCTTGTTATACGCGCCACGAATCTTGAATGACCCAGTGACCTGGAGATTCTCCGGCTTGAGCAGAATCTCATGTCCGGTCATCTCGGACAGCACCGGGGACGGAATAATCTCCGTGTGGCGTGCGGTGCCCTTCAGTCGTTCGGCGGCCAGTTTCAATTCAGCGGCATGATCACGCCGCAATGCTTTGAGCACCTCGTTTTGTTCCATGGACGTTATTGTAAGCGCACGTCTGCCGAAAATGCCGTGCGATTGCCGAATCGCAATCGAATCCCGGCCGTGCCTCAGAATCGCACGGAAAAAGAAACGTCCGACAGGTTTCGTGATGAACCTGCCGGACGTTCCGCAGAGAGTTTATAGGGAAAGATCGATCAGAGCTGAATCACGACTCCCTCCCAGCGAGCAAGCTCGCCGTGAGCGATCGACTTTACGCTATGCATAGCATCATAGGTGCTAAGCAGTACTTGCGATTCGTTTACGCCGTCGGAAAGCAGCTCCGCCACGTCCGAAGGCAGCGCCGCGGACCTGTCGGTGAGGTTGACCACGACAAGAATCGTGTCGTCGCCATTGGTGCGCGTGAAAGCATACACCTGATCGCTGTCGGCGGCGAGCAGATGCCATTCGCCAGTGGAGATGGTGGCGCTGTTGTGCCGCATGGCGATGAGCTTCTTGTAGAACGTGTACACGGAATCCGGATCGTCGAATTCCTCGGCCGCGTTGATTTCCACATGATTCGGGTTGACGCTGATCCATGGTTCGACGGGCGCGTCTGGCGCGGTGAAGCCGGCGTATTTGGAGGCGTCCCACTGCATGGGGGTGCGCGCGTTGTCGCGGCCGATGAGGGCGAGGGCGGCCATCATGGATTCGGACGACTGGCACTTGGCTTCCTCCACGCGCTGGCGATAGCCGTTGAGGGCCTCCAAATCGCGGTATTGTTCCAGCTTGGTGAAGTGGGCGTTGGTCATACCCAGTTCCTCGCCTTCGTAAATGTACGGGGTGCCGCGGTGCATGTGCAGCACCATGCCGAACGCCTTGGCGCTCAGCTCGCGCGAATCGCGGTCGGAGTCGTTGCCCCAACGGGAGACCACGCGCGGCTGGTCATGATTGCAGAAGAACAGGCTGGCCCAACCGGCCTTCCTCACGGCCTCCTGCTGCTCGGTCATACGGTCGCGCAGGTTTTTGACCTCGAACGGCACGGTATTCCACTTGGAGCCTTCCTGGTCGATGCCGACATGGTCGAACAGGAATAGCATGTCAAGTTCCTTGTTGGCCGGATCGGTGACGTGCTCGTTACGGGCCGGGGTGATGCCCGGAGCCTCGCCCACGTTGATGTAGCCTTCACGGCCTTCGAATACCTCACGGCGCATTTCGGCGAGGAACTCGTCGATGCGCGGACCGTCGGAGCAGAACGGGAACGGGCTGGAATAGCCTTCTTCGCCGACCGGCAGATCGGCGATTCCGGAACCGTCCTCGCCCGGCAGCCTGCCGTTCTTGTCGACGGTCTTGGAGATCTGGGTGATCACGTCCATGCGGAAGCCGTCGATGCCGCGATCCATCCACCAATTCATCATCTTGTAGACGGCCTTGCGCACCTCGGGATTCTCCCAGTTGAGGTCGGGCTGCTTCTTGGAGTACTGGTGGAAGAAGTATTCGCCGCGCTTCGGGTCGTACTCCCATGCGGAGCCGCCGAAGTAGGAGCCCCACTGGTTCGGCTCGGCGCCGGGCGTGCCCGGCTCATGGCCCGGCTTGGCCGGACGCCACCAATACCAATCCGCATGAGGATCGTTCTTGTCGCGGGAAGCCTGGAACCAGGCATGCTCGTCGGACGTGTGGTTCACGACCAGGTCCATGATGACCTTCAGGCCGCGCTTGTGCGCTTCGGCAAGCAGCTCGTCCATATCGGCCATCGTGCCGAACAGCGGATCGATGTCCTGGTAGTCGGAGATGTCGTAGCCGTTGTCGTCCTGCGGGGATTTGAAGACCGGGGACAGCCACAGCACGTCCACGCCGAGGTCGGCGAGGTAGTCGAGCCGGCTGGTGATGCCCTTCAGATCGCCGATGCCGTCGCCATTGGAATCCTGGAAGGAACGGGGATAGATCTGGTAGACCACCGCGTTAGCCCACCATGGATTCGGGGTGGCGCCATTCGAACGGACGGTGTCAGGAAGAGTGGAACGATTGAAATTCGTCATCGCGATTGAGCTCCTTTGCCTAAGTGGAATGGATGAACTTTGCTATATCCCATGGTACGTAAAGCGTTTTTTCTTTCTTGCCTGCGGCGCGTTTTGCAAAGCAGGAAATGAAAGATATATTGCAAGCGGGATGCGCCCTTCGGAATCACATCAATGCATACGAAAAGCGGGAATCCTCGAAAAAGGGGAAACGAGGATTCCCGCTCGGCGCTGTGAAGTGTTACTTCACAAGCAGACGTCCTACGGCCGCGTTGTTCCTGCCTTCGCTCGCCTATCGGCTCGCTCAGGAGGAGCCTATGAACAGTCCACAGGACTGTTCACTTAACGGCTCCTCTCATCACACCACCGACGACCCACTTTTGGGCGAAGATGTAGACGATGAGGACCGGGGCCATGGCCATCAGGTAGGAGGCGAAGGCCATCGGATAGTTCGACGTGAACTGGCTCTGGAACACGTACTGCGCCAGCGGAATCGTCTGATTGCTCTGGTCGGTCAGCGTGATCAACGGCAGCAGGAAGTCGTTCCATGCCCACAGTGCGGTCAGGATGGCGATCGTGGCGTTGATCGGTCCCATCAGCGGGAAGATGATCTTCCAGAAGATGCGCCAGGTCGAAGCGCCGTCGATACGCGCCGCCTCTTCCAGCGAAATCGGAATCGAACGGATGAAGCCGATCGCAATAAACAGGTTCGTACCAATGCCAAGAATCGTGTACAGAATGATCAGACCGAGCTGGTTGTCCAGGTGCAGGGTGCCCATTTCCTTGGCGATCGGCAGCATGACGACGGTGAACGGCACGAACATCATGGCCAGGAAGAAGTAGTACAGGAAGCGGAAGAACCGCTTATCCATGTTCCTTGCCACGGCGTACGCGACGAACGTGTTCGTCAGCAGCGTCAGCACCACAGCGCACACGGTGATGATCGCGGAATTGAGCGCGGCCTTCGGATAGTTCACCTTGTTCCACGCGTCCGCGAAATTATGCCATTCCCACGTGGTCGGCAGGCTGAACGTGCCCGCTTCGCCCGGCGTCTTCAGCGCGGTGACGACGGCGAAGTACAGCGGCACGAGCACCGTCAGGCTCAGCACGGCGACGGCCGCCGTCAGCCACCAGTTGATGCTGTGGTCCTTGCGGATCTTCTCCGGCTTCGCTTGCGATTGTCCGCTTTGCGCGGCGGCCGGCTTGGTTGCAACAGTTGCGCTAGTCATGATTTCTTCCCCTTACTCTCAGACCTTTTCCTTGCCGCTGAAGAACTTCAGCTGCACGAATGCGAGGATTGCCAGCACGATGAAGAACGTGACCGCGTTCGCCATCTGGTAGGAGTATTCGCCGTTGCCCAGGCCGTTCTGGAAGATCAGGTAGGAGACGGTTTCGGTCTTGGAATCCGGACCGCCCTTGGTCAATGCCATGACCTGGTCGAACGCGCCGAGCGAGTTCTTGAGGCTCAGCACCATGTTGATGGTGAAGAACGGGCCAATCAGCGGGAACGTGATCTGCCAGAAGTTCTGCCAGGCGTTCACGCCGTCGATGGACGCGGCCTCATAGATTTCGTTGTCGATGGTCTGCAGACCCGCCAAGTACAGCAGCGTGGAGTAGGCCACACCCTGCCAGATGGACAGGAACACGATCGGGAACCATGCCAGATCCGGATTGGAGATCATGGATGTGGACAGCCAATCGATGTGCAGCGCCTGGCCGAGGGCCGGCAGCGGGGTCATGAAGATGTACTTGAACACGTAGCCGATGACCAGCACCGACAGGGTGTACGGAATGAAGAAGATGGCTCGGAAGCCGTTCTTGAAGGCGATTTTGGAGTTCAGCAGCACCGCCAGGAACATGCCGAGGATGTTCGTGCCGAGCGTGATCAGAATCGCGATGAAAATCGTGAACAGATACGCGTGGCCGACGCGTGCGTCCTGGAACATCGCGATGTAGTTCTTGAAGCCGATGAACTTGTAATCGCCGTAACCCTGCGAATTGGTGAACGAGTACATCGCGCCCTGCAGGAACGGCAGGTACAGGAAGATGCACACGAGAATCATCGCGGGAATGGTCATCCAGTAGAACGCCGGATCGACCTTGCGCTTGGAGTATTTCGAAACCTTCTTCGGCTTCTTTGCGGCGGCCTTGTCGGCCTTGGCCGAGATATTGCCAGTCATTGTCGTTCCTCCCCTCACCTAAAGTTCCTGGCTTCGATCTTGTCGTATTCCGACTGCATGCTGTTCAGGAATCGTTTAGTATTGCCCGACTGCACCAACGTCTGCAGGAAACCGGCGAGGTTGATGCTTGCCGGCACGTAGTGGTCACAGAAATCAGCCAGCTTGCCGGCCTTGTAGAAGTCGAGCACGCCATTCAACGCTTCATCGCCGACGTACGTATCCTTGTACGGGGTGAACGCAGACTGCTGCTTGGAGTAATCCTGCACGTTCTCCTCGCTCATCAGGAAGTCGACGAATTCGCGAGCCTCGGTGTAATGCTTCGTATGCGCGCCGATCGTCAGCATCACGTCGTCGCCGGCGGTCAGCTGCTGTTCCTTGACGTTGTCGGTGGCCGGCATCTGCGCGAACCGCAGATTGGCGTCCTTGTTGATCAGACGGATCTGCGGAATCGCGTACGTGCCGAGCGGCAGAATCGCGGCCTTGCCGGAAGCGATGTCCTGCGTAGCCTGCTGGTAGGTGACGGCCGGATTCTTCTGCGTGTAGTTCTGGTAAATTTCAATCAGCTTGCCGCTGACGGGCGTCCACAAGTCGGAGAAGGTCTTGCTGCCGTCCTTGAGATACGCGTATTCCGATTCCGGCACCAGCGTCGAATTCAGCGATGCAAGCGGCGCCTGCAACGTCCACGGATCGGCGGTGCTCGCCTCAACCGGCGTGACGCCCTTGGCCTTGAGCCGCTTGAGCAGCGCGATGAATTCGCTCCACGTCTGCGGCGGATTGTCCGGATCCTCACCGGCCTGCTTCCACACATCGGCGTTGATGATGTAGCCGCTTGCGTTGCCCGCGTACGGAATACCGTACAGACGCTTCTTGGACTTGTCGGTGGTCTGCACGAGGCTCTTCGCGATGTTCACCATGCCCGGATTGAGCTCGTCAACGATCTCGTCGTCGGTGAAATCGTGGAAGACGCCCGCTTCGGCGAGCATGCCGTAATTGATGTCGCCGTTGATGGTGATGACGTCGGGTTCGCGGTTCTTCACCAGTCGCGTGCGCAGATCGGTGGTGGCGTCCGACGAATTGTTGACATTGACTTTGATGTTGGAATGGGTTTTCTCGAATTCACGCGCCTTGGCGGTGAACCAATCCGCCGCCTCGGACTTGAATTGGAAGAAATCCAAGGTGACCGTGCCGGCGGTGCTGTTGCCGCAGCCCGCGAGCCCAACCGTCAGCACAATCGCGCATGCAGCCGTAATAGCACGGCCCGCGATCCGCCTGAAGGTGCCTGTGTTGGCATTGGAATCAGGTTTCATTCTCTCGACTCCTTTGTATTTTCCTTTTTCACGGCAGGCCGGCTTCATTACCAGCCTCCGTTGCTTTTTAATTGTAGAATCGGCTTGTTTTCATTCCCAGTTTCCGCGCGCCCGCATCGAACGGAAATAAAAAACGGTTATTTTGTTATTCTTGGAAAGTAAATAGGCGGTAAGGACGGTCCGATATGGCGATTTCCCCGATTCCACACTGGTTTGAAGGCTCGGAGTACACGCATAAGGTTGCGGCCTGCATTATGAAGTACGGTCCGATTTCGCGCATCACGCTGGCACAGATCCTTGGCCTTTCGCAAGGCGCGGTATCGCGCATCACCAGTGATTTGATTTACGCTGGCGTGATCGAAGAGACGCCAATGGCAGCGGGGCATAGCGGCAAGTTACCGAAAGATTTCTTGCGGAAATCGGCACAAAAGTCAATCCAGAAAGAAAATACGGAACGTCGCGGCCGTCCGCAGACCGGACTGCGCATCATCGCCAATGCGCGCACGTTCGTCGGCATGAAAATCAACACCACCCATATCACTGCCGTAACAGTAAACGCGCTTGGGCAGATTGTGACCGGCTGCCATGACCTGCCGCTCGACGACGATTCGCCGGAATCGGTGGTCGACGTTATTCGGCAGCTGACCATGGACTGCGCCGACGAGGCGATAATGGCGGGATTGCCTTCGCCATGCGCGGTCGGCGTCTCGTTGGGCGGACATATCACGGACGATTCGGTGACGACGTTCGCACCGTTCCTGCACTGGTCGAAGCCGGTGGAATTTTCGGCGATGATTCGCAAGGCGACCGGCCTGCCGACCGGCATCTACAACGACATCGACTCATTGGTGGTGGACGCGTGCATGTTCGGCTCGGGCGTCGGATTGAACAGTTTCGCCGTGGTGACGATCGGCATCGGCGTGGGATATTCGCTCACCGTCAACGGCGAGCCGATCGACAATCCCGACAAAAGCTATGGCCTGGTCGGGCATATTCTGGTCGACCCCGACGGGCCGCGCTGCATTTCCGGACATAAAGGTTGCGCGACGTGCCTAACTGACAATTCAATCGCAACAGAATATTCGGAAATGATCGGACATCCGGCGACGTTCGACGAATTCGCGGCCGCAGCGCGCGCCAGCAAAACGCAGGCCACGAATCTGGTGAACCGCACCTGTTTCCGTTTGGGTACATTGATCGCGACCATCGCCAATCTTGCCATGCCCGACAAAATCATGATCGCTGGCGAATCGTCGTTCATTGCGAAACTCGGCATAGACAACCTGCGTAACGGCATCAATATGTATCGGCATAGTCAAGCCGCGCCGGTCGATTTCGAAATCGCCGAGCACGACTGGTCGCTGTGGAGCAAAGCGGCCGCAGCGCAAGCCATTCGCCAGTATGTAGGGTAAGTCGTTCGGAATCGCTGTCGCAGTGTGAGGCCGGTACGCGAAAGTACCAGCCTCACCATACAAAACAGATACTCAGATGCGGACTACTTTGAAAAGGACGGCCTGTGCGGGATGCAATGCCGGCGGACGGATGCCATAGGCGGCGAGCGCACGGCCGGTCATCTTCACACCATCGGTGGTCCACCAGCCGAGCGGGCTTTGGCCGTTGCCGATGTCCTGCTTGACTAGGTCAAGGCTTACGTCAAGCGGGGACACCACGTACACGGCGTCCGGGTCGAGGCCAGGCAGACGTACGGGGGCGGACGGATAGGTCTGCGATGTGGTCAGCTGTGTGAAGCGGTAGATCGCGGCGGCCTTGTTCGGCATGACGCAACCGTCCACGCGCACGGCCGGATCAGCCGCGTCGGAATGCACGACGGTGTCGACAGCGAACCATTCACGATGCTTCTTGAATTCGGCAGTCCATTCGGAGAGCTTGTCGATATCCTCCTGCGGTTCCTTGAGCAGATTCCATTCGATGCCCATGTGTCCGAAGAAGGCCGTGGCCATGCGCATTTCCTGCGAAGTGGCGCGATGCGTGGAATGCGCCGGGGAAGCGCCCACGTGCTCGCCGATCATTTCCGGCGGCACCAGCAGCGACGTGTAGCGCTGGATGTCGGCACGTTCCACCGGGTCGACGCAGTCAGACGCCCAAACGCGATCGGCTACTTCAAGAATGCCCAAATCGATACGGCCGCCGCCGGAGGAGCAGCTTTCGATTTCCAGGCCGGGGTGCGCTGCCTTCAGATCGGTGAAGATGCGGTATACGGCGAGCGTCTGCGCGTGCGCTGCCGGACGGCCGGTCAGCGGCGAGACTTCTTCGGTGACGAGCTTGTTGTGGTCCCACTTGATGTAGTCGATGCCCAGCTCGCTGACGAGCTTGTCCATCGCACCGTAAATGTAGTCGTACGCGTCCGGGTTGGTCAGGTCGACGACCTGCTGGGTGCGGCCCTGCATCGGCAGACGACCGGCGGTGGGCTTCAGCACCCAGTCCGGATGGTTGCGGAACATGTCGGAATCGGGGTTGACCATTTCCGGCTCGAACCACAGGCCGAATTCGAGGCCCTTGCCGTGCACGTAGTCGGCGAGCGCCTTCAGGGACTTGTCTCCGTCGGGCCAGACGTCCTGCGAAATCTGCCAGTCGCCGAGGCCGGCGGTGTCGTCACGGCGGGCGCCGAACCAGCCATCGTCCACGACGAATCGTTCGACGCCGCTTTCCACGGCTTTGTCGGCGAGGGCGGTCAGGGTGTCGTAATCGTGGTTGAAGTAGACGGCTTCCCACGTGTTGAGGATGACCGGACGCGGCTTGGGCGCGATGCCATGGTCCACGAGCCAGTCGCGGTGCACACGGCGGATGTAGCCATGGAAGCGGGAGGCGACCTCGTTGAGCCCTTCGCCGTAGGAACCGACGAGCCATGGCGTCGTATAGCTTTCACCGTGTTCCAGACCGACTTCGCCGCCGAAGAGCACTTCGCCGCCACCGATCACGCCTGTGGTGTAGGGCAGTCGTTCCGCGGACAGCACGCTGTTGCCGCTCCATGCCACGTGCGCGGAGTAGACGTTGCCGTGGGTGAAACCGAAGCCGTGTTCGCCAACGCTGAGCAGCAGGGTGGCGTCGAAGTCGGGGCGGCCGATCATGGAGGATTTGGCGAAGCGCCCGATGGTGAAGTCCTGGCGCTGTGGGGAACGCTCACGCAGATGGTGACCGGTGGTGGTGAGGATCTCGTTGGCGTCGGCGGGCACGCTGAATGCAAGTTCGATCTTGCCGATCTCGAGTCGTCCCTCGCCGGTGTTCGTCACCTCCGCATGCTGGCGGATGAGGCCGGTTTCATCGAGCTCACAGGTCCACGTAAGTTTCACGCATTGTTCCACGTCCTCGGCAGTGACGGTGACGGTAGGCGTCTGCTTGGGCTCGGAGGCCACGCTCCAGCTGGGGTAGCCGTCTTTTTCGGCCATGGTGTAGGTTTTGCCGGCGGCCACGGTTTCGGCTTTGATGTCGGTGACCTGGAACTTGCAGAACAGTTCCACGCCGTCACGGCGCACGTCGAAACGGTCAGAGCCGGACCACGCTTCGGACTGTGTCGGCAGCACGCTCGGCCATGCGGTGTAGTCGAGGGCTCCGGAAACACGCTGCGGAGCGAGCGCGTCGAACGTGTTGATCACGGTTTCCGGTGCGGTGAGCGGGCGACCCCAATGCACGAATCTCGGCAAATCGCTGCCGGGGAACACCAGAGCAAAAGCTGCGGCGGCAGCCGGCTGCGCGGCATACACGGCGGTAAGGGGTGTGCCGTTGGAAGCGGTGCCGTGGAAAGTCTGAATGAGCGTCATTGCAGCATCCTTTTCTTGCGATTCTTGGTTGGTATGACGCTTTGATGATACTGCATACCGCTTTTCTTCCCATCGCCCTGCGTGTTTGTTTCTTTCGGAAAGTAATTAGCGTCGGCGCGCGAAGAAATCGGTCATCAATCGCCCGCATTCCGCTTCGCGCACACCGCCAATCACTTCCGGTACAAGTCCGACGTGCGGATCGCGGGGAATATCCCATACCGAACCGCATGCACCCAACTTGGCATCCCACGCACCGAACACAATACGTCCGATATGCGTCTGCAGACAGGCACCGGCGCACATAGGGCACGGCTCCAACGTAACGACAAGCGTGCAATCAGCGAGATTCCAAGTGTCAAGCGAGGCGGCCGCTTCAGCCATCGCCTTGACTTCGGCGTGGGCAAGCGGATCGGCATACGTCTCACGCAGGTTCCGCCCGCGGCCAATCACTCGGCCGTCAGCGGCAAGCACGACGGCACCGACCGGCACCTCGCCATCCGCGGCGGCTTCGCGGGCCAGCGCGATCGCCGGTTCCATATCATCGTCCCATCGCATACGCCACAGTGTAGCGGCGGCCATACGACCGCTCCGCACGACTGGTCCGCACGTCCGACCTGCGCACCCAACCGAAGCGGCACGAACGTCAGCCCATGGCGAAACACGCTCATAACCGCCTCTTGGTAGGCTGGAAAAGGTTGGAAATACGCGCAAAGGAGGCACGTTGGCGGTATTCGAGTTGATTCTATGCATCATCGCTGCCGTCGTACTGTCCTCGTTCCTGAGCCGATTCATACCCAAGGTCTCCACGCCGCTCGTGCAGATCGCGTTGGGCGCGCTGGCATCACAACTGCCGTTCTTTCCGGACGTAACGCTCAGCCCTGAACTGTTCATGGTGTTGTTCATCGCGCCGCTGCTGTATTTGGAAGCGCACGAAATCGATAAATCGGAACTGCTCAAATCGGTGAAACTGTCGTTGTCATTGGCGATCGGTTTGGCAATCGCGACGATGGTGGCGGTTGGTTTCGCGTTGCATGCCGTATGGCCGGCGATTCCGCTTGCAGCGGCTTTGGCGCTCGGTGCCGCGCTTGGGCCGACGGATGCGGTCGCAGTGTCGTCGCTCGGCAAGGAAGCGGCGCTGACGCAACGGCAGACGAGCGTGCTGAAAGGCGAATCGCTGTTCAACGACGCGTCCGGCATCGTCGGCTTCCAGTTCGCCATCGCGGCGGCCGTCAGCGGTGTATTCGAAGTGGGCGAATCGGCCATGCAATTCGTGGCGTCCTTCTTCGGCGGCGCATTCTTCGGCATCGTCGTGGGCATGGTGGCTGACGTGGTGTTCGAAACGATGCGTTCCCTCGGCTGGGAAACAATGACCACACGTATTCTGATGGAGCTGTTCCTGCCGTTCATCCTGTATTTGGGCGCGGAAGCGGTGCACGTTTCCGGCATTCTTTCGGTGGTGGCCGCCGGCCTGATCATCCGTTTCGACCGCACCGGCATCGGCCCGAACGTGGCGCGCACGAACATCGTCTCGTCCAGCGTATGGGGAGTGCTGTCGTTTTCGCTGAACGGCACCGTATTCATTCTGCTGGGCATGCTGTTGCCGACCGCGATGACCGCCAGCTGGGACGATCCACGCGTCAGCAATTGGCTGCTTTTGATTGCGATTCTGACCGTTTCGGCCGTGGTGATCGCCATGCGTTTCCTATGGATTTCGCTGATGCTGCGATTGGCGCGCGACACCACCACCGGCAAGCGACGCAAGATGACGGCGAAGCGCTGGCGATCGGCGGCCGTCATGACGTTCGGCGGGCCGAAGGGCACCATCACACTGTCGCTGATGTTCACGATTCCGTACACAATCGCGGCGGGCGCGAATTTCCCGATGCGCAACGAACTGATCTTCATCGCCGGCGGTGTGATCGTGATGACGCTGCTGCTGGCGAATTTCCTGCTGCCGCTGCTCGCGCCGAATCGCAATAAGGACACGTCCACGGAAATGACGGAAATCACCATCGAAGTGCTGCGGCGGACCGTCGAGGAGCTGACGGGACGCGTCACGCCCGACAACCGACGTGCGGTGCTCATGGTCATCGACTCGTATACGAAACGCATCACGCGACTGAAGCAACGCACCGGCGAAATCGATCCGCAGGGGTATATGAGGCTGCAGATCGACGCGCTGAATTGGGAGAAGGAATACGTCAAGAACCGTCTGGCGGGCGTGCGTGCGGCCATCAAAGCGAATCCGACCGAGAACCGCGCCGCGAACGACCTGGAGGCCGAGGCCTGCGAGCGCCTGCTCGACCAGATCATGAGCTCGCTGCGCCACATCGAGACGGAGCACAATTCCGGACGCACGATCTGGCGATTGAAGGGCCGTCTGCGCGCATTGCAGCGTCGTACAGGCACGCTGGTGAGGCGTGTGAACAGCCGTATCCGGCGCACGACCCCGCTGTTCAGCGACGATGAACTGTTCGCGCATACGCGCGTGGTCCAAGTGGATGCGATCGAACATGTGATCGACCGACTGTATGAGGAGATGGGCGGCGACACGTACAACACCGAGCACTGCTCCGGCCTACTGTTGGACTACCGACGCAGCGAATCCGCGTTGAGGGCGCGGCCGAATATGGGCATCAGCGCCGAAGCGCAGGAACAGGCCGAGGAGGTCAAGCGCGAAAGCTACGGCATCGAGCTGGGCGTGATCCAGGACATGTATGAGGCCGGCGACATCACGCGTGCGCAAAGCAAGCAGCTGCGACGCAACGTGTATGTGATGAGCGTGGATGCGGACGCGCAGATCTGACGTTTTTTCGATTTCCGGCGTTCGGATCGCGTGGCGACGGACGATTGCGCAATGGCGGACGATCGGCTGGAATCGCATCCAGCCGAAATCGTGTTCGTCGGGAACTGTGCCAAATTGCGCCTGAACGAAATCGCCATCGGATTCTCAGGAAGTTTTCAGAAAACACCAGACATGCGCTCAGCATCAGGTGTTTATATATGAATTGTCAGCAGAAACAAGCCGACCAGGAACCTTAAAGTTCCCGACAATTGAACCCTTTCTTCTTCTCTCTCCTTTCTCTCCCCGGTGGCCGATCCCGCCGGGGTCTTCTTTTTTCGCAACTTTTCCGCAGCCCTCTTCGCACTGCGAACGCGTGCCGCAAACGCACGCTATATTGGGAAGGTATGAGCGACGCAATCGAAAGCAAAGCAAACAACAACGGGCATGACGAGACGGCGCTGATCGGACGCGAATCGGACGTGGTGCCGGGCCGTTTCGGCGAACCGCTGCAAATCACGCATGTGCAGTATTCGCGCGGCGGCGGCAGCACCGCGCCGAAACGACCGTTGTTCCTGTGCCTGCACGGCTGGGGATCGAACGAGGCGGACTTGGCCGACATGATGCGCTACGTCGCGCCATACAACGATTTCGCCTCGTTGCGCGCGCCGTTGACGCTGCAGCCGGCTGGCCGCTTTGCACCCGGCGCGTACTCGTGGCTGCATGATTGTGTGGATACCGGCGAGGATTTGGACCGTGACGCATTCGCCGCAGCGAAAGCAATCGACGATTGGGTTTCGGCGAACATTCCCGACGACCGTGCCGTGGTGCCGATTGGTTTTTCGCAGGGCGGTCTGCTGGCTATTCACTTGCTGCGCGTGCACCCGGAACGCTACCGTGCGTCGATTTCATTGTCCGGATTCCTTGCGCCTGGGCTCGTCCGCGGCACCGCGCCTGCCGACGACCGTATCGCGCCGCTCAATATTCCCACGTTCTTCGGTTACGGCAACAGCGATACGGTGATCGCCAAGCCGGAGCTTTTCGCCATGAGCGCCTGGCTGGACGAGCACACGTTCCTCACCGCGAAAAGCTACCGTGGGCTCGACCACTCCGTCAGCCTCGACGAGTTCAGCGACCTACGCGGATGGCTCGCCGTGCATGACATCGCGCCGGGGATTCTGTGATGCATCAGTCGGTGATATCGGCCTTGTAGAAGTTCACGTAGGAGCGGCTCGGGGTCGGACCGCGCTGGCCCTGGTAGTGCGAGCCGGTGCCGGCGGAGCCGTACGGATGCTCGGCGGGCGAGCTCAGCTGGAAGAAGCACATCTGTCCGATTTTCATGCCCGGCCACAGCTTCACCGGCAGCGTCGACACATTGGACAGCTCCAGCGTGATGTGCCCTTCGAAACCCGGGTCGATGAATCCCGCGGTGGAGTGAGTGAGGATGCCGAGTCGTCCAAGCGAACTCTTGCCTTCGAGTCGTGCCGCAACCGTCGAATCAAGCTTCACATACTCCCACGTGGAGCCGAGCGCGAACTCGCCCGGATGCAAGATCCACGGCTCATCAGACCGGACTTCGAACTGCTCGGTCAGCTCGCCCTGGTTCTCCGCCGGATCCACATACGTATACGCATGGTTGTTGAACAGACGGAAGAAGCGGTCCAGACGGACGTCGATCGACGCCGGCTGCACCATTTCCGGGGTCCACGGATCGAGCGAAATATGGCCGTCAGCCTGTGCGGCGAGAATGTCGCGATCGGACAGCAGCATCGAAATTCCTCCAAACATCACCGGAACAATCGTCATATGAGCGGGCGCGCAGCCAACGCGCGCCCACCAACTGTCGTCCAGTCTAGCCCGTCGACGCTATAAGCCAGCATCACCGCCGATGCATCGCACGCAGCACGCACTTGCGCAGCTCGGAGGCGACGAGCACAATCATCGCCAGGCCGAGGCATTCGACCCACGCACCCGCGGACAGCGGCACGGTACCGAACGCGGTGTTGAGGAACGGCACGTAGACCACCGCAAGCTGCAGCAGCGTGGACAGTGCGATCGCACCCCACAGCCACTTGTTGGCGAACAGCCCCACGAACACCGACTGGTCATGCGAGCGAGAGCACAGCGCGTTGAGCATCTGCGCAAACACAAGGATGGTGAAGCCCATCGTGCGCGCCTCAGTCATTTGCGCATCATGTCCGATGGCATCCACGGAACGGTCCGTGAACAGACCTCCGGCGAGGTGCATGTCCATGCCGATCAGCGTGACGGCGGCCATGATGATGCCGATGAAGATGATGTCGCCCCACATCTGCCCGTCGATCACGCGGTCGGTGAGTTTGCGCGGCTTGCGGGCCATCACGTCGTCGGTGGAGGGATCGACGCCCATCGCCAAGGCCGGTGCCGCGTCGGTGAGCAGGTTGATCCACAGCAGCTGCGTGGCGAGCAGCGGCACGGTCACGCCTTGGCTGCCCGGCTGCGTGATGCCGAGGAAGCCGGCCAGCATCACACCGCCGAAAACCGTGAAGACCTCGCCCACGTTGGAGCTGAGCAGGTATCGCAGGAATTTACGGATGTTGTCGAAAATGCCACGGCCTTCGCGCACCGCTTCGACGATGGTGCTGAAGTTGTCGTCGGCGAGGATCATCTTGGCGCTCTGCTTGGTCACTTCGGTGCCGGTGATGCCCATGGCCACGCCGATATCCGCGGTTTTGACGGCGGGAGCATCGTTTACGCCGTCGCCGGTCATAGCCACGATATTGCCTTGCCGTTGCAGCGATTCGACGATTTTCAGCTTGTGTTCCGGCGCAACGCGCGCGTACACGGAGATTTCGCGGGTGGCCTTGTCGAACGCTTGCTCGTCCGGCAGCTCGTCGAGTTGAACGCCGGTGAGCACTTTGCTACTAAGGTCGGCGCTGCCGACCGAGCTGCCGTCTCCGTCCGTTTCAATAATGCCCAGATCGCTGGCGATGCGTGCCGCGGTAAGCGGATGGTCACCGGTAATCATGACGGTGCGGATGCCGGCGCGATGCGCTTCGGCGACGGAATCGCGCACTTCGGTACGCGGCGGATCGATGATGCCGACCATGCCGACCCAGATCAAGTCGCTTTCCAGCACATCGCTTTGGTCGGCGATGTCCGCCACGTGACCGGCGGCGTTGATGCGCACGCCTGGCACTGCGGCGAGCGACGCGGTGCCGAGTGGCCGGTACGCCTGGCCCAGCGTACGATACGCTTCGGCGGACAGGCGTTCCACGGCGGCGAGGATCTGCTGGCGATCGCCTTGCGTCATCGGTCGTACGGCACCGTTGACCGCGATGCGGCTGCAGTAGCCGAGCAGTACGTCGGGGGCACCCTTGGCGAAGACGGTGAGACGCCCGGCATCGGCGTTGTCCTGCGCGACGACGGCCATGCGTTTGCGGTCGGAGGTGAATGGAATCTCGCCGACGCGCGTGTAGTTGGCGTATTTGCGATCGGCCTTCACCTTGCGTGCGGCGACGATAAGCGACACTTCGGTCGGGTCGCCGACGGCTTCCCACGTTATGTCGGAAGCAGCGGAACCATCGCCGGCACCTGTGTTTTCGCGCAATTCGCCGTCGTTGGCCAGCGAGCCCACGGCGAGCGTGGCGACGGCTTCGACCTGTGCGGCGGAAGCGGCGGAACCAGACAGAGCAGCGTCGGGAATCGCAATCATTCTGCCTTCTGGCGCATAGCCGGTGCCGGTCAGCTGCACCTCACCGCTCGGGGTGACCACACGCTCCACCGTCATCTCGTTGCGGGTGAGCGTGCCGGTCTTGTCGGAGCAGATCACCGACGCGGAACCAAGCGTCTCCACGGAATGCAGTTTCTTGACGATCGCATGATGTTCGGCCATGCGGCGCACGCCGAGCGCGAGCACGACTGTCAGAATCGCGGCGAGCCCTTCCGGCACGGCCGCGACGGCCAGCGAAACGGATAGCAGCAGCGAATCGATTACGTCGTGGATGTCGTTGAAGCCTTCGGTCAGCGCAAGCGCCACCAGCACGACCGCCGCGATAATGCACACCGCGATGCCGAGAATCTTGGAAACGTAGTTCATTTCCTTCTGCAGCGGACTGTCATCATCATCCGTGGCCTGCAGAAGGTCCGCGATTTTACCGACCTGCGTGCGCATGCCGGTGCTCGTCACGATTGCGCGGCCGGTGCCTTGCGTCACGGACGTGCCGTTGAACACCATATTGGCGCGATCACCCAAGGCCTTGGCTTCAGCGAGTGTGTCGACGTTTTTGCCGACCGGTACGCTTTCGCCGGTCAGGCTCGCTTCCGCCACGCGCAGGCTGGCGGCGGCGAGCAGACGTCCGTCGGCGGGAATGGAGTCGCCTTCACCGAGCATGACCACGTCTCCCGGCACCACGTCGACGGTGTTGATGCGTGCGATTTTGCCGTCGCGCAGCACGTTGGTTTGCGGCGCGGTCATTTGGGAGAGCGCTTCGACGGCTTCTTCCGCTTTCGATTCCTGAATGTAGCCGAGTACCGCGTTGACGATAAGGATAAGCACAATGACGATGGCGTCGAACGGCAGCGCCTCGCCGCCTTCCGCACCAGGCGCAGCGTTGGCTTTTTCGATGAACCATGCGATGAGCGAGATGCCGGTGGCAGCGAGCAGCAGGTAGACGAGGGGGTCTTTGAACTGCGCCAGGAACTTCTTCCATTTTGGCACGGGTGGTGCGGATGCGAGCTCGTTCGGCCCGTATTGCGCGAGTCGGCGTTCAGCTTCGGCTTGGCTCAGACCGGTGTTCGGATCGACGCCGAGCGATGCGGCCACGGCTTGCGCGTCGGCAAGCGACGGGTCGATTTGTGGCGGCTGCTGGTTTTGCTGATCCTGCCGAATCTGCGTGCGATCGCCCGTAGCGGAATCGCCGTCAAAATTGGCATGGGACTGGATGGACTGATCTTTCTTGCGATCATCCATGGTGATCTCCTTGGGAGCGCCGCGGAGTAGTCAGCTCTCCCCCGTCTTACGTATGCCTCGAATCGCGGAAATCGAAAATCCGCGGAATCGCAAGCATTTTGCAAAGGCGAGGCAACGCTGCGCGGTTGTGGGCACCGGGCGGACGCCATCGGCGCATCCTGTTATTATCGCACATCCTCGGCGTGTGAAAAATGGACATGTGGCGGAACGATGCATGGCACGCGACGGGTGCACGATACCATGAAGTGTGATATATTATCGGTAGTTAGTAAAATTCATTACTAAACGGTCGTGCAACATCGCACGGCGCAACCGCAACGATGCAGTGACATCAAGTAATACAGGGGGATGCAAGATGGCAGATACAGCCGAACTCGCAATCGTACATGCAACCACGGCAAGTGCAAGCTGGCTCACCGATCCGACGGTGTTCGCAGCGAACCGCAAGCCGGCACATTCCAGCCACCGATATGTCATCGGCGAGACGAGCGAGCCGAAGCAGAGCCTCGACGGCGAATGGAAGGTTCGTATCGAACAAGCGCGCAACGTGGACGTGGAAAGCGCTCCGTTCGCGGCCGTCGATTTCGAGGATGGCGATTTCGGCGCGATCGAGGTGCCGGGCCACTTGCAGATGGCCGGCTATCTCAAGAACAAGTACGTCAACATCCAATATCCGTGGGACGGTCACGAGGATCCGCAGGCGCCAAATATTCCGGAAAACAACCATGTGGCGATCTACCGCCGTCGATTCGCGCTCGACGCGCAGCTTGCGCGCACGCTGGAAAACGACGGCACGGTCAGCCTCACCTTCCACGGTGCCGCCACCGCGATCTACGTATGGCTTGACGGCACGTTCGTGGGTTACGGCGAGGACGGATTCACGCCGAGCGAATTCGATGTGACGGAAGCGCTGCGAAACGGCAATGGCAACGCCGCCGATTCCCCCGAAGCCGAGCATACGCTCACCGTCGCCTGCTACGAATATTCGAGCGCCTCTTGGCTGGAAGACCAGGATTTCTGGCGACTGCACGGCCTGTTCCGCACCGTCGAGCTCGCCGCCCAGCCGCATACGCACGTCGAAACCGTGCAGCTTGAAGCCGACTACACCGCAGCCGACACCGCCGGTACGGCCGACACCGCCGAACTCAACGCGGCACTCACCTTGCGCAACTCCGCCGACGCGATGACTATCGAAAGCACGCTGCGCGACGGCGACGGAAATGTCGTATGGGAATCAACGCAGGCCTGCAACGGCGAAATCGCCCTTAATTCCGGCAAAATGACGAACATCGCGCCGTGGAGCGCGGAATCGCCGACGCTGTACACGCTGACCGTACGCGTCGTCGGACATGACGGCGCCATCATCGAAACCGTGACGCAGAAGATCGGCTTCCGCACGTTCCGCATCGAAAACGGCATTATGACGCTCAATGGCAAGCGTATCGTGTTCAAGGGCGCGGACCGCCACGAATTCGACGCGAAGCGCGGGCGTGCGATCACCCGCGAGGACATGCTTTCCGACGTGGTCTTCTGCAAGCGCCACAACATCAACGCCATCCGCACCTCCCACTACCCCAACCAGGAGTATTGGTACGACCTGTGCGACGAGTACGGTCTGTATCTGATCGACGAGACGAATATGGAGACGCACGGCACGTGGGTGGCAAACAATGTCGAGCGTCCTGAAGACGGCATCCCCGGCAGCCGCCCCGAATGGGAGGGCGCGTGCGTGGACCGCATCAACAGCATGATGCGCCGCGATTACAACCATCCGAGCGTGCTGATCTGGTCGCTTGGCAACGAGTCGAGCGCGGGCGAGGTTTTTCGTGCGATGTATCGCCACGCGCACACGATTGATCCGAATCGTCCGGTACATTACGAGGGTTCCGTGCACATGCGCGAATTCGAGGATGTGACGGACATCGAAAGCCGTATGTACGCGCATGCTGACGAAATCGAACGCTATCTGAACGACGGCAGCCCGGCACATACGGACGGTCCAAAGAAGCCGTACATTTCCTGCGAATACATGCACGCAATGGGCAATTCGTGCGGCAATATGGACGAATACACGGCGTTGGAACGCTACCCGATGTACCAGGGCGGTTTCATTTGGGATTTCATCGACCAGGCAATCGAGACCAAGCTGCCCGACGGCACGACACGCATGTGCTACGGCGGCGATTTCGGCGATCGTCCAAGCGATTACGAATTCTCCGGCGACGGCCTGCTGTTCGCAGACCGCACCCCCTCGCCGAAAGCGCAGGAAGTCAAGCAGCTGTATGCGAACGTGAAAATTGTGGTTTCGGTCGATGAAGCGCGTATTACGAACGACAATCTGTTCGTGTCTACGGGCGATTATCGCTTCGTGCTGCGGATTTTGGCCGACGGCAAGCCGGTATGGTCGACTACGCGCCGTTTCGACGTGGCCG
>OFMO01000855.1_pt1 | contig 22387 bp, 17 predicted proteins | sample 1541821 | NCBI WGS metagenome assembly OFMO01 (sample SAMN04209253, study PRJEB22552) | human gut metagenome | biome: gut; material: feces | host: Homo sapiens | place: USA: Oklahoma | reverse complement strand
ACGGCTTTTCCAATCTGCGCTGGTACACGGACGACGGTTATTCTGGTGCGAACTTCAACCGCCCTGGCTTCCAGCAAATGATTGCGGATATCGAAGCCGGCCTTGTCAAGCGGGTCATTATCAAGGATATGTCACGCCTGGGCCGTGATTATCTGCAAGTGGGCATGTATACCGAGATCATGTTCCCAGAGCATGACATTCATTTTATTGCTGTCAACGATGGCGTGGACAGCACCCAGGGTGATAATGAGTTCACTCCTTTTCGGAACATCATCAATGAGTGGTATGCGAAGGACACCAGCAAGAAGATCCGTGCCGTGATGAAGGTCAAGGGCAACGCCGGCGAGCATCTGACGACCCTGCCGCCCTATGGCTACATGAAGTCTCCTGACAACAAAAAGCTGTGGGTCAGGGACGAGGAAGCCGCAACGGTGGTCTATGAGATCGGCCTATATGTGATGGACGGTTTCGGACCGTCCCAGATTGCAAGGAAGCTGACAGAGCGAAGGATATTGACCCCGGCCGCCTATTATGCCAGCAGGGGCCGGAAAGCAAGCAATATCAAGCGGGGCTTGCCTTACGCATGGGATGCCTCCACCGTAGCGGATATCATGGACCGCTGGCGGGAGTACCTGGGGCACACGGTCAATTTCAAGACGAGGAAGAAGTCCTACAAGAGCAAAAAGGTCATCCATAATCCGGAAAGTGAGTGGATGATCTTTGAGAACACCCATGACCCGATCTGGACGGAGGCAATCGCGGACGCTGCGAGAGCAGCAAGGCAGACGCGCCGTCGTCCTACAAAAATGGGAGAAATGGGGATGTTCTCCGGCATGATGTTCTGCGCGGACTGCGGATCTGTCATGTATCAATGCAGAGCCACCAACTTCCGGCGCGAGCAGGAATACTACCTGTGCGCCGGCTACCGAAAGAGCCGTGACTTCTGCGGTCAGACCCATTCCATCCGCACGGTGATCTTGGAGGAATTGATTCTGGAAAACCTGCGGGAGATCGTTTCCTTCGCCTCCCGCAGTAAGGACGAGTTTGTGAGGCTGGTCATGGACAGTGACCTGCGGCAGCGCGACCGGGATCTTGCAAAGCGGAAACGGCAGCTTGCCGATTCCGAAAAGCGGATCACAGAGCTGGATGCTATCTTCAAGCGGCTCTATGAGGACAACATTTCGGGCAAGCTCTCCGATGAACGCTTTCAGAAGCTCTCTGCGGACTATGAGAAGGAAGAACAGGATCTCAAGGTGCTGGCGAGTTCCCTTCGGAAAGAAGTGGAGCTGGAGGAAAGCAAATCGTCGGATGTTGATCGTTTTCTCTCCGTTGTGGAGAGGTACACGGATATCCCGGAGCTCACGCCCTGCATACTCCATGAGTTCGTGGAGAAAATCATCGTCCATGCGGCCAGCGACCCAAAGGGCAAGAACCGGACGCAGGAGATCGACATTTACTACAAGGGTATCGGAGTCTTGGAAATGTCAAAAGTCACGGCATCAACGGAAAAATGAGAAAACGGTACAGCCGAAGCTATACCGTTCTCTCTTTCCTCACGATGTTTTCTTATCGGGAGCTGCCTTCGTGGATGTCCTTTTTTGCTGCTTGTCTATTTTATGGTGCTGTTACGGTGTTGGTTTTTACAGTCCCACTGCTGGTAACGCCGCCAGCTGTTGCAAATACTGTGACATGTGCGTAGTAGGATGTGCCAGAAACACCGGAGTAGGTGTATGTGCCAGTATGTGTAGAGGTATTTTTGAGAACTAAACCATTTGAAGTTGTTCCAGAAATCGTAGTAACATAGGTGCCATCAGACTTATAGATTTTTATAGAAGAAACTCCAATAGAGGTTATACGTGACGGAGCGCTGGCTACCACACGATAGGAAACCGTTATTTTCCCCTTGCTAGTACCCTTTGAAAGCTGAGCTGTGTACCTAGATAAAGTAGGACTAGCAAAAAACCCTGCGTCAGTAGCCAAAGCACTTCCACAGAAGGTAGAGAGCATGCACAGCATTAAAATAACTGAAAAGATACGTTTCATTTACTATTCACCTATTGAATCAATAATATGTTTAAGTTCGTTGATTTCCAATTGCCCTGAAATATCTATAGACATTTTACCATCAGACCAAGTAGCAGTTAATGTGTCAAGATTAGACATGATATAAAAATTTCGACCGTTATTTTCATAGATTTCAACTTTTGTATCATCTTTTTCATAGACTGTGGCTGCAATAGAATTCGAGTCATAATAACGTGATACCATTACTGAATAGGATCTATTTTCCTCTTTATTGATGTACTCACAGTATACAGAATCTACATAATCCTCAACACTATCATCTATTGGTTCAGAGGATTCAAATCCTTTTGGATACCAGGTAGGAATCAAACTTTGAGGAAGTCCCCTTTTGCGACTAGCTTCTCGGAATGTATAGTCTGTCGTTCCGTCTTCGCTAGCAGGAGTTATCTCAAAGTGGAACTTCTCTTCTGTCCAGCGTCCGATGGCTCCAAATACATCGAGACCAGCGGCCTGTGCGGTGAGCATACTGCCAAACATGAGGACTAGGACAGCTGCAACAACGAGAATTTTTCGAGGGCGGAAGCGGCGGCTTTTTTTTGTCGATGTGGGTGCAGATTGGGTTTCTGGATCACTGCGGACGGGGTAGAGGGACTGCCCTTCCCCTTCCGGGATGTTGTAATATTGTTGAAATTCTTTCCAGGCTTGGTCAGTGTCCGGCAGGCGGCCGGTGGGGTTTTCTTTCTCTCTCTTTTCCATCACCTCCAAAATATGAAAAACGGCTTGTTCATTCTCTGGATCGGAAGAGGCAAAATCGGCTCGAAGAAGTTCTTCCAGCTGCTCCATGCTCAACTGATCCAAATAATCACCCGATTCATATTGATTCTTTTGAGCCATCTTAGGAACCTCCTCTCTAACTATATGACAGAAAAATCAAGATCCTGACATGATTTTTGAAAATTTTATCGGTCCGGGAAAACTTTTTTCAATTTCTTCCGAATACGCTCCAATCTCTTTTGGCTGGCGTACACAGAAATTCCCAATTCTTGTGCCACTTCTAGGTGACTGGCCTGGTCGATGGTCAGCCGCTTTAGCAAAAGATATTCCTCCGGCGTCAGCGCTTGCTTGATTCGTTCGATAATAGGCGGTCCGTCTGCGTTCAGCTGTTGTTCGATCTGTGGATCATGCTGACCTGGTTCTATCAGTAAGTCACTACTCAGCGAGAGGAAGCGCAGCATATATTTTTGTGTTTCTCGCTGGTACTCCTTGATTTTGTTTTTCAGCGTAACCATGAGCCAACCCGATGGATTGGGGTGCTGTATGAGAATATCAATGTGAGTGATCGCTTCGTGAAACGTATCCTGCACGGCATCCTGCGCTCTGCTCTCATTTTTTAAGACTGCCAAGGCATACATTGTCAGTTTAGCGAAATGATCCTGATAAAGTTGTGAGAGCAGTTTATCTTGATCTGGGAGCATATCACTAACCTCGCTCTTACATTCTATTTCTCAATGATTATCTAACACGGAGGATTAAGGACAAAATTCCTCAAGGAGAACGCGAACTAAGTGCTCTATCCCAAGGATATATTTATCCGGCAATCCTGTCAATAGCTTTGTAATAGTTTCTAATCTGGCATCTGGAGCGCTTTCCCGCAAGAGCGCGTCACAACTCACGTGAAGTGCATCTGCCGTTGCCAAAAGGGTAGGGACTTTCATCATCTTTTGTCCACGTTCTACACGGGAAAGAAATGCTGTGCTCACGCCAACCATTTCGGCCAGATAGGCTTGTGTCATCCCTTGTTCTGTCCGATACTTTGCAATGTTTTCTCCGAGAATTCTTTGAAGGGTTTCTGACTTCATGTGCTTCCCTCCTTGTTTGGTCAAATTATGTTGCCCAAATGAGAGAATTACAAAGCACTAATAGTTCTATTTTAGTTAACCAAAAAAATTTTGAAAATTCATGTCAGATTTGACTGGAAATAGTCATATATTAGTAGAACGCAATTGAGAAAGGAGGAAAAGAGAAGAAGCAGAGAAAACTTGAATAAAAAGTATAGAAAATGAGGTGATACTACGGTAAAATAAGAAATCAAATAAATTATGAAAGGAATGACAACATGAAACGGATTCTTATAGCTGTACTTACTGTTGCCATGGTTTTTGCAACAGCTTCTACTTGCCTAGCATACGATGATGGAGCCAGAGAGGTAGGAACTTATTATAACGGATCTTTCAGTAAAGCATGGGAGAAGGTCTTTAGAGACACAAAACACGATACCGTAATTACTTACGGGTATAATACCGTCTTGATTAACGAGGATTACTGCTACTGTGTGCAGACCGCACTACCTCATTGGGCTGAGTTAGAGAACGGAAAAGGATGGCACTATGGCGCTACCAAGGCGGCAGGGAAGTCCTCTAACATTGAAGTCACACATTCTGGCAGTCGAATTGTATACTATTGTTGCTGGTCATAATATAAAGACATAAATTCAATAGGTGTATACTTATTAATGAGTATACACCTATTGAAAATTTGGTGAGGATTATGAGAATTATAAGATATGTGTTTACATTCTTTTTGATTTTAATAGGTTTTATTTCTTCAAGTGAGAGATTTATATATCATATAGCATATTTTGATCAATCTTTTTATTCTATATCTTTTTCATATGACACGTATGGAGCCGCCGATTCTACGAATCTGTTGGCAAAAGAAGTTCTAAAAGAAGATTTAAATACCTACAAGTTTGATGTTTTCTATGTTGATAGAGAATATATTTCTGACATAGACGAAAAAATTACAGTCTATGGAACAAACGGAGCATTACAGTATTTGAGAACTCAAGGTATATTGCCGCAGACATATCAAAGCTTATTTATTGGTAAAGTAGAAATTTGTTTCCTTCCACTTGAAAAATTAGAATCTATTAATGAGACAGATGTTTTCTATTATATTGGAACCATACAGGACGCTGTAAATTTCAAAAATATACATGAAGAATCTGAGAATTATATTAATTATTATACTGTAGATGAACTCAAATCAAAAAGCGGGAGTGATGATGGCTTATATGCTACCTTGTGTTTGATTTGGGGTGGGGTATATAGTCTTATATTGTTATCCACTCTCTTTTTAGTTACACTAAAAAAGAGGGAAATATCTGTCTACATAGTACTTGGGAAAAATCCATTAAAAATGTTTTTTGTAAGTGCTGTTTCAGATATTATTGTATATTTTTGTATATTTGTCCTCTTGTATGGAAAATTAAATCTTGTACACCTATCGAAATATATCAGTAGATATATTCTGTTTTCTTTTGCGATTTTACTTGTAGTAAACACTTTTATATATGTGTTGAATTTTAGGTTGAATATAGCTAAAGAAATACGAAAGAAGAATCGTGATAACAAAATAATTAATATAACATATATAGTGAAGAGTGTATCGTTAATTCTTTTGTGCATCATCTTATCTTCTAACGTAGTGTTGCTGAAAGAAGAAGCAGAATATTTTGGACAAGAAAGAATTTTTTCTCAATTAAGTGACTACGAATATTACAAGTTTAATTCTTGGGAAACAGATGAATCACTGTCTGAAAACCACGAAAAAAATCAAGATACTTGGTGTGCATTTGCTCAAAGATTCTATAAATCATCTATATGCATTGTAGACCAAACAGAACAAATAGAGTACAATTCTATCTTAATGAATCAAAATGCGGTAAAACTCATAGCGCCATATATAAATAGTACTCTTGCGGAGCAATTACTTGCTGCACAAGATAGAAAGTTATATGTTTTTTTGCCGAATGATTTTCCCTCCAATAAAGTAGATGAGCTTATGCAACTAGTATCATTGTTATATCTACCTGGGGTAGACTCACCGAAAGAACAATTAATCGTTTCTTCATACGAAAAAAATGACAGAATATTTGCAATCAATAGAGATCGCTATCTGAATAGAAGTTCATATGTACAAAATCCAGTTATTTTTATAGATAATATAGAACGTCAAGTTGGGACTTGGTATATGAATCCGGTATATTCTTTCCGTGATACCTTATACAAGGTATCACATGAAGAGTTGCAAAGTTTTCTTAAAGAAATGCAGTTAGAAAATAATGTAGTTACTGCAACCTCGGCCCAAGACATTTATGAGTACAACTGTCAAAGTATGCAGCGGTCAACTAAACTATTAGTTGTAATTTCAAGCCTTCTAATCCTTCTGGAAATTACAATTACACTGTTTTTGGTCAGACTAGAATATTCTATTCACGGGATGGAGATAGCGATAAAGAAGACGTTGGGCTATAGCATAGCATCTAGAAAGAAAAGCTTACTTATAACCCCGATTATAATTATTTTTTGTTGCACACTTAGTGCACTAATCATTGAAAAGCAAACTAATTGGGGAAATACACTTTGGACTGTTGGGATTGGCTGTTCAATTGCGATTGTAGAAATATCTATCACTATGTTGCAAAGTTTACGTTTTGATAAAATTCAAATCCAAACAATTCTAAAGGGTGGAAAACAATGATTGAATGTAAAAACCTTACTAAACAGTACGCTGGAATGACAATCATTAAAGATCTATCTATTTGTATTAACGATGGAGAATTTGTTTGTTTTTCGGGTAAAAGTGGAGCTGGAAAAACTACCTTACTCAATATGCTTGGCTTATTGGAAGAACCGACTTCAGGAGAAATCCTATTTGACGGGAAACAGGTTAGAAAAAATCGTGAGAAATTACGCTTTTTTCGAGAAAAGGTCGGATTTATCTTCCAGAATTTTGCGCTGGTAGAGGGAAAAACTGTAAAACAGAATCTGAATATGGTGCAAAAAAAATACAGAAATAAGGATGTTACTATTGACATGGCTTTAAATCTAGTTGGGTTATCCCACATGAAGAATAGTAAGGTCTATACGTTATCTGGTGGAGAGCAGCAGCGAGTAGCACTGGCTAGATTATACATAAAACAATGTGATATTATCTTGGCGGATGAACCCACGGGATCATTAGATAAAGAAAATGCAACTATAGTTTTGCAAATCTTGCGTCAGTTAAATGATGCAGGAAAAACAATCATATTAGTTACGCATGACTTGGAGATAAAAAAACAGTGTGATCGCATTATCGAGCTTCCAGAGAGAAGGAGAGAATCATGAAAAAAATTGTTATTCGAGTACTTATTGCTGTTTTGATTGTAGGTAGCGTGTATTCTATTCTCTGGTATACTAATTACAATTCATATGAAAAGTATATAACATTGAATGTTGCATACTCATCCGGAGGAGGATATTTAATGGAAGATGAAGAAAAATCCTTACTATATTATGTAAAGAAGCCGAGCTTATTTAGTTTCACTGGAAATCTAGTGGGACAAACGGAAGATGACTCAATTAGTATAATTTTATGGCCATCTTTTCTCTGCAAGGACATCTCAGAAATAGGCGTAGTATTGAAGGACAATACAAAACAAGAGGCATATTTTCTATATGTAGACAAGGATATGAACCTCTCTGAATCCCAAACTACAGGGTTAGATATGACTCGGCAACAAACAGCAGAAGCAATATTAAAAAGCCGAAAGGATGTACTGGTAGAAATTTATAAAAATATTATAGATAAGTATGGTTTAGAAAATGATTGAAATCATTCATAAAATCAGCTATACTGAGAGCGGAAGGATTTCCCAAATCAAACCCCGAATGGAAGTGTAACACAAAGGAGGATTCCCCATGAAACGAAAAATTTTGGCCCTGGCCACGGCGTTGGCCTTGGCGCTGTCTCTCAGTGTCTGCGTTTCTGCCGCCGGGCAGCAGGCCGGGAGCTGGACAAAGCTCAGCGACGGCTACACCGCCGACGTGCCGGAGCAACAGCCGACCCCTGTGACCCTGCCGGACAAGGATACGTATGTCACAGCCTGGGTCGATGCAGACCACGCCCTATGCGCCAAGTCTCTGGGGGACAAGGAGACGGCTTTCGTCGTGGTCGGCCGGGACGGCAGCGAAGTGACGCTGCAATTTGCCACCCCCACCGCGCAGATCATCGCGGCAAAGGCCGGGCACATCGCCTACACGAACCAGGCCAACGACACGGTCTATGTTGGCAAGTTCGAGGGCAAGTCTGCGCTGACACCGCTGCTGGAAGAAAAACTCAGCGGCACGCTGCGGACCCGGAGCGTCCAGGCGTTCAACGCGGACGCCAGCAAGCTGGCCCTGGTCTACGTCCCCAACGGCACCGCCAACGCGCGGAACGCAAAGCTCTTCGACCTGACCGGCGGCACCGCCAAAACGATCTCTGCACCGCAGGCCAAGGCCGATATTCTGGAAGTCTCCTGGCTCTCCAACGGCGCACTGAAGGTCGTTGTGGATGCGCAGGGCGACCAGCCTGTTTGCACGACCTGGTATTACAGAGAAGTCAACGCCGCCCCTGCCGGGAGCGACCTGGCGTTGGCGGGGCAGCTCAATCAGCTTGGGTTGTTCCGGGGGGCCGGGACGAACGCCGACGGGTCCGTCAACTATGACCTGGACCGCCAGCCCAACCGGGCGGAAGGCATCACCATGCTGGTGCGGGCGCTGGGCGCCGGCGATCAGGAGGGGACGGCGAAGCAGCACCCCTACCAAGACGTGCCCACCTGGGCCAACGGAGCGGTAAGCTACGCCCGGAAATATGACCTGACCAGGGGTATCTCCGCCACGGAGTTTGGGGCCAAGTCCCCCGTCACGACGGCCATGTACCTGACCTTTATGCTCCGGGCTCTGGGCTATCAGGATGGCACCGACTTCGTCTGGAACAGCCCCTGGGAGACCGCCGTTCAGGCCGGCATCCTGCCCGCTCAGGCCGATTGGGCCACCCTGACCCGCGGCGAGATGGTCCGCATCACCACCGCCGCCCTCTTTGCACCCGTCAAGGGGACGAGCACCCCCCTGTGGCAGCAGCTGGTGAGCCAGGGCCGCTTCACGGCCGAGCAGTTCCAGGCCGCGTTCCCCGCTGACCCCTACGCCGCCCTGCACACGCAGAGCAAGTACCGCACGGCCCTGGCCGAGAAGCTCCAGGGCGTGAACAACGTGACCTGGATGGAGGAGACGAGCGCCTGCACCATCCTGGAGCGCGTCCAGAGCGGCCTGCCCCACGGCGGGTATCAGGATGAGCTGGTCCTGGTCTACAAGGCCGGTTCCCAGCCCGGCGAGGGCACCGTCGTCACCCTGCCCGGCGTGAAGACCACCGCCGTCCGCCAGGAGGCCCCCACCTCCATCCAGTGCAAGGGCACGACCCTCACCTATACCTATCGCTTCGACAAGGCCGTGCAAGACGTGCACCAGGCCGGTACCTATACCTTCGTCGTGGACCTGTCCACAGGGAATGTGACGCAGACAGCACCCGGCAAGTAAATCAAGAACATCAGCACAAAATAAGCAGCAAAAAAGGGCATCCGTCGGGTAGCTTCCAATAAGACAGTATGAGAACATTACTGATATAGGGTAGCTGCCGTACAGGGTGCGACAAGAAAAGTTGGCGATACTTGGTTTTCACAACCAGGTATCGCCTTTTTCTATTTTTGCATAAATAGGAAATTCAATTTTACAAGTCTATTGAAAAAATCACGATTTCGTGATACGATAGTTTTCAATGTAAGGAGGGGATCGCTATGGCTGTATCCTACAAAAAATTATTTCACCTGCTAATCGACAAAGGCATGACCAATGCCGAGTTGATGGAGAAAGCAGGCTTTAGTGCCAATATCATTTCCCGTATCAAGCGTGACAATTATATTTCGCTTGATAGCATTGAGAAGATTTGCAAAACTCTAAATTGCGGAGTTGATGATATCTTAGAATTTACAGATGAGGAGAAATAACGATGGCATCAAAAGCAACTGTTAAGTCGGTAGAGCCGAATATCGCCGATTTAGTAAATGGATGGCTCAAATCATATAAAGTGGATTACAAATTGGAGCAGGAGTCCTTGAACACAGAAATTGACCAAGCCTTGAATGATTATTTTTCCAAGAATGGCGGCAAGGGTGGCAATCGACCTGATGCAAAGCTACTGCTGCGAGCCGATGATGGGAAATACTATCCAATTTTGATTGAATACAAAGGATACAAAGATAAGCTTGTAAAGCTGGACACGGAAGAAAATGTTGCTAACAGGAATTCAAAGAATCAACCTGATTATACAAACATCAACTCTTATGCGGTAAACGGTGCAGTTCACTATTCTAATGCGGTTCTGCACTATACAAGTTATACGGATGTTATTGCCATTGGCGTTACGGGCTATAAGGATGCGAGCGGAAATCTTAAACATTTAATCGGCGTTTACTATGTTGCCAAGAGCAATTTTGGCGTTGGTCAAAAGGTTGATGAATATACCGATCTCTCCTTCTTGAAAAAAGAGCACTTTTCTGCATTTATCGAAAAGGTAAAACAATTATCGCTTCCCCAGGAAGAAATTGAAAAACTAAAGGAACGCAGAGAACAGGAAATTACTGCAAGCCTTGTTAAGCTGAATAATGATATTTTCAAAAGCGAAAAGGGTCTGAGTGAGAATGACCGTGTTTATCTTGTTGTTGCTTCTATTATGGCTACCCTTGGCGATGTGGAAAACAATGTATATCCGCTTACCAAAGCTGATTTGAAGTCGTCCAACGAAAGAAATAATACAGACGGCGATATTATGATTCGCAAAATCGAGTCCTTCCTGGATGCCAAAAAACTCCCCAAAGATAAGAAAGACCTGATTGTGCGAACTCTGCAAAATACGCTGACTACCGACAACATCAACAGAGCGGAAGATGGCGAAAGCCAGTTGAAACGAGTCTTTATCAAGATCGTCGATGACCTTGGTGTTTACTACAAAATAGGCTTAAACACAGATTTTACCGGGAAGCTGTTCAACGAAATGTATTCATGGCTTGGCTTCACGCAGGATCAGCTTAACGATGTTGTTTTAACACCGCCCTATGTTGCGACCCTTCTGTGCCGCCTTGCAAGAGTAAATAAAGACTCTTTCGTGTGGGACTTTGCCACTGGCTCGGCAGGTCTGCTGGTAGCAGCCATGAATGAAATGTTGGCTGATGCCAAGAAGAAAATTAAGTCGCCCGAAGAGTTAGCACGCAAGTCAGCGGAAATTAAAGCAAACCAGTTATTGGGTCTGGAAATCCTGTCCAATGTTTATATGCTTGCTGTTCTCAACATGATTATGATGGGCGACGGCAGCTCTAATATTTTGAACAAGGACTCTTTGAAGTTTGACGGTCATTATGGTTTTGGCAAAACTGATGAGAAGTTCCCTGCGGACGCATTTATTTTGAACCCGCCGTACTCTGCGGAGGGCAACGGAATGATCTTCGTTGAAAAGGCTCTTTCCATGATGGAAAAGGGCTATGCTGCCATTATCATTCAAAACTCCGCAGGTTCTGGCAAAGCTGCGGAATACAATAAGCGTATTTTGGAGCACAGCACACTTCTTGCAAGCATCAAAATGCCGATAGACTTGTTTATCGGCAAATCAAGTGTGCAAACAAGTATATATGTTTTCCGTGTTGGAGAAGCCCACCAAATGGACGATATTGTAAAATTCATTGATTTCTCGAATGATGGATATACTCGCTCCGATCGTAAAAAAGCAAGCAAGAATCTGTTTGATACCGATCGGGCCAAGGAACGCTATCAGGAAGTCGTGGATTTGGTTCGCTTTGGTAAAACGAAGCTCAGTATTCTTACAGAAAAAGAATACTACGAAGGGCATATCAACCTAGAAAAGGGTAATGACTGGAATCAAACAGCTCCGATTGACACAAAACCAACTTTGGATGATTTCAAAAAAACAATCAGCGATTATCTTGCGTGGGAGGTATCAACACTTCTGAAAAATCAGTCTACGGAGGATGACTGCCTGGGAAAATAGAAGCCTCACTTAATGAAAAACTGCAAGCGGTTAAGTGGGGCCAATATAAGCTTGGCAGCCTTTTTGAGAGAGTTGATACGCAGAAATTACCATATAAAGCCAAAGAATTGCCAAAAGAACCTGTAAGGGATCATATATTGCCTTGCCTTACATCAAGCTTTCAAAATCAAGGTTTGAATTATTATGCTCCTAAGACTGGCGCAACTATAATTAGAAATGTAATATCTCTGCCATCTAATAGCGATGTTTACAGAGCATACTATCAGCCAAGGGATTTTACTGTCCTTTCTGATTCGTATGCCATTCGGTGGAAGCTAACTGAAAACGAACCGACACCAAATCAATATCTCTTTATGGTTATGTGTATCAACAAAGTAACAGACCTTCCGATTTACTCCTACAAGAATAAATTGGGTGGATGGAATGTTGTAAAACACAAACATATATGCTTGCCAGTAAGCGAAGGTCAAATCGATTTTAATTTTATGGAATCCTTTATAGCGGAGCTGGAGGCGGAGCGAATAGCGGAGCTATCCGCTTACTTGACAGTAAGCGGATACGACAATTATGAATTGTCAGACGCAGAGCTTCGTGCTCTGCAAGAGTTTAAAACCGTCAACTGGAAGTCCTTTAACTTGGAAAAACTGTTTGGCAAAGCGACGAGAGGCAAGCGATTAAAAAGTGCAGATCGGGTTGTTGGTAATTTACCCTTTGTTACAGCAGGTGAAGCTTTTGAAGGTGTATCTGCACACATAGGAAACGAGGTTGAAGTATTCGACGCAAATACCACTACGATTGATATGTTTGGCTCCGCAAAGTACCGCAGTTATAAATATGGTGCTGACGATCACATTGCAGTAGTGCATACCGATAAGTTGCCTGTAAAGGCATCAATATTCATTACTTCTGCAATTCATAAAGCATCTCATACCGGAAAATTTGATTATGGAAATAATTTCTATGCAAAAGATGCGGATGCCCTCGATATTATGCTGCCTGAAAAGGACGGAAAGCCTGATTATGCTTATATGGAAATACTGATTTCAGCTATTCATAAACAGGTTATCAAAGAAGTTGTGATTTATAGTGACCGAAAAATTGCAGCAACCAAAGAAATTATTTCAAAAACTGAATAATTGACACTGACAAAGACGATCAACCGTAAAAAGTTGGTCGCCTTATTGTCGGGGTGCGGTTTGCTGTGCTTTTCCTTGCCTTTTTGACGTGCTCTGGTATAATAGGTCTTTGCATACGCAAATTGAATGCAAGGAGATGACGGGACGATGAAACACAAGAAACTGCGGACGGTCCTCATCACGGTGGTGGTGATCGCGGCGCTGGTGGCGGCCTATATGATCGCGTTCATGCGGCCGCAGCCGCTGCTGGACTGCCTGGGCGGGACGGAAGCGCCCACCACGGGGACCCTCACGGTGTATGACCAGGCCCATCAGGAGGGGCAGAAGTGGGACGTGGCCGAAGGGTCGGAACTTGACGAAGTGTGGCAGGCCATGCAGAGCGCCCAGGTCCGCTTTTTGCGGGGCCACGGCGTGGTGACGCTGCCCGACGGAGGGGCCTATTATGAGGTAAAACTGGCCAACGCCGACGGCTCGTCCAGCTATGCCTTCGGGTGCAACTCGGAGGGGGATCTGATCATCGCCGGGTCCGATTACGTCCTGGTGGGAGACAGTTCGTTGCCCCAGGCCCTGGCAGGCCTCGCCCAGGCTGCGGCGGAGTGAGCGGAGGCTCATTCAAAAAAGGGAAGAAAAATCAAAGGAAATTTCAAAAATACAGTTGATTTTTGCAGACGTGACAAGTATAATGTTGCGGTAAATGGCTGCTTTAATGCTACCCTGTTAAAATTTTTTGGAGGTACAATCTACTATGAGAGATGTTTATGTCATCAGCTCCTGCCGTACTGCCGTGGGCAAGTTCGGCGGTTCCCTGAAGGATGTCCCCGCTGCTGAGCTGGGCGCTACTGTGATCGCCGAGGCTCTGAAGCGCGGCAACGTCAAGGGCGAGTGGCTGGACGAGGTCATGTTCGGTAACGTCCTGTCTGCTGCTCAGGGCCAGAACGTGGCTCGTCAGTGCATGGTCAAGGCCGGTGTGCCCCTGAAGGTCCCCGCCTACACCGTCAGCATGGTCTGCGGCTCCGGCCTGAAGTCCGTCATCGAGGGCTCCCGCGCCATCCAGGCTGGCGATGCTGACCTGATCATGTGCGGCGGCACCGAGAACATGTCCGCTGCTCCCTACGCCATCCCCGAGGCCCGCTGGGGCGCTCGTATGGGCGAGAAGAAGCTGATCGACACCATGATCAAGGACGGCCTGTGGGACGCTTACAACAACTACCACATGGGCACCACCGCCGAGAACATCTGCGACATCTGGGGCATCACCCGCGAGGAGCTGGACGAGTTCGGCTACAACTCCCAGCAGAAGGCCGTTGCCGCTGTGAAGTCCGGCCGCTTCAAGGACGAGATCGTGCCTGTTACCGTGAAGCAGAAGAAGAAGGAGTTCGTCTTCGACACCGACGAGGATCCCCGTGACACCACCCTGGAGAAGCTCGGCTCCCTGAAGGGCGCTTTCGCTGTCTCCGACGACAACACCGTGGACAAGGTCGACATGACCTTCGAGGCCACCCACATGACCCCCTCCGCTGACAACATCGGTGTCAAGCGCGTTACCGCCGGCAACGCTTCCGGCATCAACGACGGCGCTGCTGCCATCATCCTGGCTTCCAAGGACGCTGTCGAGAAGTATGGCCTGAAGCCCCTGTTCAAGGTCATTTCCTGGGGCCAGGGCGGCGTCGACCCCAAGATCATGGGCACCGGCCCCATCCCCGCTTCCCGTCAGGCTATGGCCAAGGCTGGCCTGACCATCAAGGACATGGACCTGATCGAGGCCAACGAGGCTTTCGCTGCTCAGTCCATCGCTGTGGCTCGTGAGCTGGAGTTCGATATGTCCAAGGTCAACGTCAACGGCGGCGCCATCGCCATCGGCCACCCCGTCGGCTGCTCCGGCGCTCGTATCATCGTCACCCTGCTGCACGAGATGATGAAGCGCGACGACGCAAAGAAGGGTCTGGCTACCCTGTGCATCGGCGGCGGCCTGGGCGTTGCTGCCATCTTCGAGAAGTGCTAATTTGCGCTTGACGAACTGAATTCACGCAATTCATGGCCCCCGGCAGAGGTTTTTCCTCTGCCGGGGTTTTTTTGATGCACAATGTTAGCGTAGGCTAAATCAGAATATTCCAACCTTTTTGGAGAAAAACTTCGCCGCTCTCCGCAAAAACTCCGCCAAAACCGAACAGACAGGATGCAGTTAGTTATGGTAAACTACCGACGTCCGCGAGAGACCTTTGGAAACCCGCTGCGGGCAACGATTTCTTTCCCATAGGAGGTACCCCTGATGAGAGGTAAGAAAAGTCCCATGATCATGGGGTTGATAGGAGCGATGCTCCTATCAACCAATGCCTTCGCCGCCGTCCCGTCGGATTTTTCCGACTTTCCTACGGACTGGTCGGCACCGGCCATGACGCACGCCGTCCAGAACGGCCTGCTCAACGGGTCCGACGGCAAGATCCTGCCCAAGGGCCTGCTCACCCGCGCCCAGATGGCCACCATGGTCAACCGCGCCTTTGCCAGCAGCGCCAAGGCGTCCCTGACCAGCTTCACCGACATGGTCCCCGGCGCCTGGCATTACGACGAGATGGCCAAGGCCGTGCAGATGGGCGTCTTCCAGGGCGCGGACGGCAAGCTCAGCTCCGACGACCCCATCACCCGTGAGCAGGCCTTCGCCGTGTTGGCCCGCGCCTTTGGCCTGGCCGATGGCAGCGCTGCTGCGCTGAACAAATTCTCTGACGGCGCTCAGGTCTCTTCCTGGGCCAAGGGTGCCGTGGCTGCCCTGGTGGAGCAGGGGTATGTGACCGGCGCGGACGGCGCTCTGAACCCCCAGAGCTATATCACCCGTGCCGAGTTTGCCCAGGTCATGGATGCCCTCGTGGCCGCCTACGCTGACCAGGACCTGAAGGACCAGACCGTGGAGGGCAACCTGATCCTCCGCACCAACAGCACCCTGGAGAACGTTACCGTGAAGGGTGACCTCATCCTCGCAGACGGCGTCTCCGCCGCCAGCCTCAAAAACGTCACCGTCACCGGCCGCCTGGTCGTCCGCGGCGGCACCGACGGCGTGAAGCTCATCAAGAGCACCGCCAAGGGCGGCATCCAGCTGGCCAACCCCAACGGCACGCCCAAGCTCACCATCGACGGCAAGGCCTATGACCCCAACGGCACCACGAACGGCGGCAATACCTCCGGCGGGTCCGGCGGCGGTTCTTCCGGCGGCAGCTCCTCCAGCGGCGGCAGCAGCTCCGGCGGTTCTTCCTCCTCCGGTGGGAACAGCAGCACCCAGACTGACCTGGTCGTGGCTGACCAGACCAAGCTGGTCAATGTGGACTGGGGCCAGTATGTTGCCGTTCGCTTCACCAGCGGCAACAACCTGAAAAACTGCACCCTGACCGTAGATGGCACTGTGGTCAACGATGCTTGCTCCAACGTCACCACCGACGGCTCCATTGTCAAGTGGGAGGCCACCACCTGGAACCCCGCCAAGCTGGTCATCACCAAGGGCAGCCAGAGCCAGACCGTGACCCTCAGCCAGACCGCAAATCCTGCAACTCCCACTGCGGGCCAGAAAGCAGACGCTTACTACTTCCTGACCAACGGCCCTGTCTACGTCTGGGATTATCATCTGACCAACTATGATGAGAGCGGCGCTGTGCGTTATTCCCCCAAGGTCACTACCTTTAGCCTGACCAACGAGGAGCAGGATGCGATCAAGTTCTACTCTCCCGAAGCAGTGTTGCAGGAAAATGTCGAAAATTCTGGCAACAGATATGGTGTCAAGGGCGAAGTAGAGCTGATGTTCAACTATGCCAAGGGCACTGATGCAGAAAAAGCTTGGGTAGATGGTATTGCAACAACCGGCGCTGTTCAGCTGGTTGCTGCAAATGAAAATAACAACTCTTTGAATAAGAACTTAGATTATACCCTAAACACAGCGTATCCTCATGGTACGGATGGCAGCACCGTTGCCTGCATCACGGTCCCCCTGGGCCAGGACAATTTCTACTCCAATGGCCGCTATCAGCTGCGTGTTACCTCCAATGGCAAGAGCAAGCTCTTCCCCGTCCATGTGGTCAATGAAACTGCTCCCTCTATGATTTTGACAGATACCGCCGCAAAGTCTGGCCAGAATGTTCACTTCCAGGTCGAAAATATGACTTATGGTATCACTCAGCCCATCTACCGGGTAGAGCTGACTACGCCCAAGGGTGAGACCACAGAATTGGCCAAAATCGATGATTGGTATTTAATTGGTGACACTTTTATTCTATATAATGACAATACCAATCACATACAAACTAATGGTAAGTACACGCTGACCGTTTATGCAGATGGATTCAAAACCTTTACAAAAGACTTCAATGTCAGCGGTGGTGAGAGCCTGATTATCCAGAAAGCAGCTCTGCCCTACGGTATTGACACCTACTCCGGTTCCAGCCTGAGCGGCGGCAGCTCCGGCTCCGGCAGCGGCTCCGAGGGCGGTAGCAACACCATGAACGCTTACATTATCTTCAAGGCTGACCTGCTGATCAACGCAAAGATCATGACTGAGCTGAAGACCAACAACGACTATGCTTCTGCCATTGCAGAACGTTGGGATGATATGACAAGCAAGGTTTCGGTTTATGCTGAGGGTGCTTCTGATACCTATTCTGCTTCTCATTATTTTGACGCAGCGAACACCGCCCGCAGCACGAAACCCCTGACTTTTGCCGCTTATGTGGCCAGCGATTCTGCTCAGAAATACACCAGAGGTACCCCTTACGCCGTCAAGCAGGTCCTGGAGGACAATCTGCTGGGCGAGACCACTACCTTTAGTGAGACCTCCAACAAGGCTGCGCCGGATATTTCTCTGGTGAAGCTGGTGGAAGGCAAGTATGTTGCAGCTTCTGAGGTAACTCAGGGTGAGGACGCTATCTTCCAGTGCTTGGACAAGGATTACCTGAAAAAGCTGGCTGAAAACGGAAGCATCTACAAGGACACTGCCAGCTATTCGTCCTTCACCAAAGATACAGATTATACCATTGATACCGGGAAGGGGCTCATCACGATCAAGCACAGCAAGCTGACCCTGGGCGACAACGGCATCACCATCAAGGTCGACGGCTATCAGACCATGAGACTGTCCGTGCCTTATCAGAAGGTGCTGGAAGCGGTCAATCTGTCTGTTTCTGCATCCACTGAAGCAGAGAATCCTGTGGTGATTACCTGCAACGCAGAGCATACTGGCAAGTGTGACTTTTTTGATAGCCTGACCAGTGTGGAGCTGACTTATCCTGATAAAACAGTGAAAACGCTCAGACCCGATGGAGAGGAGAGCGTTTCCGATAAGATTGGCTATGAGATCGGGGAGAATAAGACAACGCTGATTCTGGGCAAGGACCTGTTTAAGACTGCTGGCGAGTACAGCGTGACGATCAAAGCGGGTTATGGCTATGAGACAAAGACTCTGAACTTTACGATTACTGCGAAAGCACAGGTGCCGGACCAGGGTGATCTGACTCCGCCGACTTTTGCTAAGGTAGAATATAAAAAAGACTTCTATGAGGAGTATTATCGGATTTCTTTTGCTGACAATGCAGAGGCCTACTTAAAGAATGTTACTAGTGCAACTGTGAATGGAACCACCTACAATTGTGGCTATTCTCTGAATACTAATACGTTCAAAGTTTCCAACGATGCTAGTGCGGTTGCAATGTACCTCGATTTCCCTGTTAATGACTTCATCAAAGATGGAACAACAACTGTGGTTGTTAAGGCTAAGGGTTACACTGACTTAAGCTTTACGGTTAACCTTAAGGATGGCAAGCCAGTGACTGGCGGTGATTCTGGTACGATTGATCCTGTTGATCCTTCTGAGCCTGATGCTACGGCTACACCTACAGTGAAAGGTTTGGAAGATGTTACGGATTGGGGAACCCAATACTACCGGGTCTCCTTTGAGGGAATGGATAAGGACGCGCTGAAAGCGTATCTAACGAAAATTAAGCTTGTCACAGTTGGCTCTACCACGTATACACAGAGCAGCTATTCATCGACTAACGCCTATAAACTATTTGCTACGAATACTACCTATGATTCATATGCCTATGATTGCTTGGATCTGACTTCCAATGGATTTCCTACCGATGCAGTCACTAGAGTTGCGATTGAAGCCGAGGGCTACGCTACTTTGACCTTCGATGTCAAGAACGGTCAGTTGGTGACCGATAGCGGCGCTGGTGGCACTGAGACACCTGATCCTGGTACGGGTGGGGATACAGATAAAAAGGATGCTCCTACCTACACCTGTAAAGGAAAAGATTGGTACTATAATGCTATCGGAATTGAGTTTGGTGGAGATACTGAAACCCAAACTTGGTTAGGGAAGATTGGTGCAACTAGTGTAAAAGTAAACGACAATAACGTAGAGTTAGCCTCTAGTTCTTACGATACTAACTTTGCATCTAAGTTCTATATCCGAAAAAACGAGAATCCGTCCTATGTATATATAGGAACAGATCTACTCACTCAGAATCAGAACAAAATCGAAATTACAGTTGATGGATACAATACTTTGACTATTACCGTCGATAAGGATGGAAAAGAAGTAAAGTAATCAACTAACTCTAGGGCACGGCCGAACGGTCGTGCCCTTTCTCTGTCTTGGAAGGGGAGAGGCTTCACCAGACACCAGGAGAATCCATCCTGGCATCTTGCACCGCTTCCGCTGTCTATGGTATACTAAAAAAATAAGATCAAAAGGGGGGCGAACGGATGGAATTTATTATTATTTCCGGCATGTCCGGGGCGGGGAAGAGCTCCGCTGCGGCGTTTTTGGAGGACCTGGGCTTTTACTGCGTGGACAACATGCCCGTGGCCCTCATCACCAGCTTTGCCGGGCTGTGCATGGCCGGGGCCGGGACGGGGAAATACAGCCGTGTGGCGCTGGTGACGGACATTCGCGGCGGGCAGACCTTTGACGAGCTGTTCCAGGCGCTCGACGGCCTGCGGGAGATGCACCTGGACTATCAGCTGCTGTTCATCGAGGCCGCCGACGAGGACATTATCCGGCGGTATAAGGAGACCCGCCACACCCACCCGCTGACCCGCCAGGGCTATGCCCTGCCGGAGGCGGTGAAGATGGAGCGCATGGCGCTGGAGCCGGTCCGTAACCGGGCCAGCCATATCCTGAACTCGTCCGGGCTGAACCTGTCCAAGTTCCGGGGGGAGCTGCTGCGGCTGTTTGGCATGGGGGCGCCGGATGAGTCCATCACGGTGTCGGTCACGTCGTTTGGGTTCAAGTACGGCATCCCCATCGACGCAGACCTGGTCTTTGACGTGCGCTTTCTGCCCAACCCCTATTACATCGCAGAACTGAAAGAGTGTACAGGCTTAGAGGAGGCCGTGCGGGCGTTTTTGTTCGGCTACCGGCAGACCACGGAGTTCATGCGGCATCTGGAAGAGATGCTGTCGTTCCTGCTGCCCCAGTATGTGGAGGAGGGCAAGTCCAACCTGGTCATCGCCATCGGCTGCACCGGCGGGCACCACCGGTCTGTGGCCATCGCCCACGCCGTCACGGAGTTCATCAAGCAAAAGGGCTACCGGGTGGAGGAGACCCACCGGGACATCAGCCGGTAAGCAGAGCGCAGAGAAAAGGAGGAAGCCACCATGTCTTTTGCGGCGGACGTCAAAGCCGAGCTGTGCCGGGCCAAGCTGGGCAAAAAATGCTGCACCCAGGCGGAGGCCTGCGGGGTGCTGCTGTACTGCAACCGCTTCTCCCTGCGGGAGGTGAAGATCGTCACGGAATCCCCCGCCTTTGCCCAGCGGCTGCCGGGATTATTTCACCGGGCCTTTGGCCTGTCCTTCGACGAAAAGGGCGACCCAGACGCGCCGGGGAAGCGCATCTTCCGCATCACCGCGCCGGACAAAGTGGCGGTGCTGTGGGAGCAGTGCGCCTTTGACCCCGCCGGTCCCGCCCACCACATCAACTTTGGAGCGCTGGAAGAGGAGCACTGCCGCCTGGCATTTTTGCGCGGGGCGTTTCTGGCCGGCGGGTCCGTGACGGACCCGCAGAAGGGCTATCACCTGGAGCTGGCCACCACGCATCTGCGGGTCAGCCGGGAGTTAAATACCCTGCTCTTAGAGCTGGGCTACGCCCCGAAAGAGACCACCCGCAAGGCCAATTACATCACCTACTTCAAGCAGAGCGAGGCCATCGAAGATCTGCTCACCGCCATCGGGGCACCCATCGCGGCCATGACGCTGATGAACACGAAAGCAGAGAAATTCCTGCGCAACGGCGTGAACCGCCGCGTCAACTGCGAGGCCGCCAACGTAGACAAGACCGTAGACGCAGCCCTGGAGCAGCGCCGGGCCATCCAGATTCTCCGGAAGAGCGGCGCCCTAGACGAGCTGACCCCTAAGCTGCAAGAGGCTGCCCAGCTGCGGGAAGCGCACCCGGAGCTGTCCCTCTCCCAGCTGGCCGCCCTCTGCGACCCGCCCGTCACCAAATCCTCCCTCAGCCACCGCCTGCGGAAGCTCATCCAGCTCAGCCAAAAAAGCGAGTAGAAAGCCAGAGCTTACAAATACTATCATCAACCAAACACAAAGGAGAACACGACTATGACCAGATATGAACGTGCTGCCGAGTACCATCACAAGGGATTTAACTGCTGCCAGGCTGTGCTGGCCAGCTTCAGCGACGTGACCGGTTTATCCGAACAGACCAGCTTTGACATGGGCGGCGGCTTTGGGGCCGGGGCCCAGACGGGTGAGCTGTGCGGGGCCATCGCCGGGGCTGTGATGACGCTGGGGATGCTGACCCCCGTGGACGCAGAGGATCCCGTCGGCAGCAAGCGCCGGACCGGGGCGCTGGCGAAGGAATTTCAGCGCCGCTTCAAGGAGAAGTTTGGTGATCTGCGATGTCAGACCCTTTTGAAGAGCAAGGTGGAGGCCACCGAGGCCACCCCCGCCGCGGCGGACCTGGGCCTGACCAACCGCTGCGACGTGCTCATCGTGACCGCCGTAGAAATTTTGGAGGAAATGCGGCAGGAAGGAAAGTAAGTTTATGTCTTTTGTCCATCTTCACGTTCACTCAGAATACAGCTTGCTGGACGGGGCCTGTCGGATCCCCGGCCTGGTGGCCAGGGCCAAAGAGCTGGGCCAGACGGCCATCGCCGTCACCGACCATGGCGTTATGTACGGGGCGGTGGACTTTTACAAGGCGGCGAAAGCCGAGGGCATCAAGCCCATCATCGGCTGCGAGGTCTATGTGGCCCCTCAGGGCCGCACCCGGTTCGATAAGGTCCACGAATTCGACAGCGAGAGCCGCCATTTGG
>OFMO01000853.1_pt1 | contig 22424 bp, 16 predicted proteins | sample 1541821 | NCBI WGS metagenome assembly OFMO01 (sample SAMN04209253, study PRJEB22552) | human gut metagenome | biome: gut; material: feces | host: Homo sapiens | place: USA: Oklahoma | reverse complement strand
ACCAGGCGGGTTCCAATAGGCACCCGGGACAAAAACTTATCCATAAGTGGCATGTCGATCATACTGCACTCATCCACAATGATAAGAGATGCCTCCAGCATACTCTCTTCGTCCCATTCTTCCTCACCCGCTTCTCCTTTTAACCCAATTGCTTTATGAATCGTCAGGGCGGGGCAGGCAGTACAGTCACTCATCCTTCGTCTGGCACGACCAGTTGGAGCACATAACAGTATCTCCGCGTTCTTATGAAGAATTTTCTCTACCTCAATGATAAAGCTGATATCAGTCGTCTTTCCACGTCCAGGTCCTCCGGTAATGATGGTAACCGGATATTGAAATGCTTTTAAAATACCTTCTTTTTGCCTGGCATTTAATAGAATCTTCTCTTTTTTCTGAATGCTGCTTATAATGGAGTCCACCTGATAACTTTGTGTCCCACCTCGCAGGATCAGTTTGACTAAAGAGGCAGCTGCTCCAAGCTCTGCACAAAAACTATTCTTTAAATAAAATCCACCATCACTACACACCAGGGTACCATCCTTACGGATCATTTCATTTCCAGCATCCCGGATGGCTCTTTCTGGCACCAGTCCGGTTTCCTTTTTATGGTTTAAAAGCAGTGCTGTCCGCTTTAAGATTTCCTCACAAGTCAGGTATAGATGGCCTTCGCCCTCTGCTTCCGACATAATATGAAGAATCGCTGCTTTGATCCGCATAGGCTCATCTGGCTTAAAATTCTTTGCTTTTACCGCAATCGGATCCACCGTTAGAAATCCAAACCCAGGAATCTCGCACAAACGAAATGGCGTGTTCTGAATGATGAGTGGGGCTGCATTTCCAAAGTGTTCCTGGATCTGCGCCACCTTCCTTGGTGTCACCCCAAAGGGAGATAAGGTCACCATTAACTGCCGCAAAGTCTCGCTGCCACGGTATCCTTCCAGAATCTCTGAGAGCTTTTTTCGGGTAATGCCTTTGATTTCCAGTAACTTCTCAGGATTTTTTTCAAGAACTTCAAACGTATTTTCCTGGTAACGGTCTACAATCCGCTCGGCAAGCACTGGCCCGATTCCCTTAATAATGTCAGAGGCCAGGTATGCCTTGATTCCTTCTGTGCTCGTGGGTAATACAATCTGAAAAGAAGAAACCTTATACTGCATTCCAAATTTTCCGTCTTTCCAGGTTCCGTTCAGTTCTACTTCAAGGCCATCCTCAGTCGGAAGCTCATTTCCAATTGCCATAAACATGCCATATCTGCCATTTTTCTGGCTGCTTACTTCCTTGGGAAGGGTTTCTTCCGTCACATAGGAGGCAACGGTGTATCCATTTCCTGCATTGTAATAGATACACCGGACTGCTTTACATTTCATTTTGGTCCATCACCTCCGGAAACACCTCTTTTTCTTCCCTGTTTTCTTCCTTGCTTTCTCCTCTGTTTTACCGATTCTGACCGCGTTTCATCCGGACTCTTTTGAACGCCACCGGGCGCTTCAGCATGACCGCGTACTTTACCGGGAGCTGGTTTCTTGGTTTCAGGGTGGCTGCGTTTTTGTTCATCATTCTCATTCGGATTCTCCTTTTTTTCATTCAGATATTTGTAACAATAGATACCTGCTGCAATTGGAAGGCCCAGTGTCAGACTCTGTACAATCACTGCTAAAAACAGCGGCCATAAAAAGAGTGACAAAAGCATTCCTATAATTCCAGTTATCAGGCAGGCTTTTTGGTGTGCCTGGCACCATTTTTTTACTCGTTCCATTTTTTTCTCCTTTGTTATCAGCAAAAATCTCCCATCTCTTCATTTCCCATATTCATAAATTTCTCATCTACGTTGTAGCGGTTTTGTGAATTCTGGCGTGAAGACTGGGCTCTTTGTGGTTTACTTCCTGTACGGTTTGTTTTCCCCTGGTTCGTGTTTTTGTAGTATGGCGAATTTTGATAGGAATTTCCTGGATTCTGGCTGGATCGTCCATTGGAATTTGATTCACTATTTCGTGAGGGCTGTGAGGAATTCCGATTGGTACGTCCGTTCTGGCTCACATTTTCACTTTCGTCCTTACTGTCTACAAACTCAATGTCGTTTACAAGCAGTCTCATACCATATACTTTTTCGCCACTATTACCTGTATAGTTATCATTATGCATCTCGCCTTCTAAAGCGATCCTTTTTCCTTTTTGAAAATACTTGCCTAAAAACTCTTCTTTGGTTCCAAATGTTACACAGCTGAAGTAATCTGCATTTTGGTCACCTTCCTGTCCATATTTTCGGTTAACTGCAACCCTGAAATATGCTGCTGTCTTTTTTCCTTCTGAAGCAACCACTTTAGGGTTCTGTACCAGGCAACCGATAAGTATGATCTTATTCATATAAAATGCTCCTTTTCTTTTGGATAACAAAAAAGACATTCAGAATAACTTCCAAATGTCCGTTACCAGATTCTTTCTTTTCGTTTCACCAGTTCTTCTGGCCTCCTTTCTTTTCTGATTTTTTGTTTTTCCTCCTTTCCGGGTATTGATCCGTATTTGTTTTTTGCAACAAAAAAAGGCCACTTAGAATCCATTCTAAATGACCTTATCCATCACAAAAGGCAGGAACCATGTCCCTCATAATTTTTCTTTCGGGCTTCCCCGAAACAAGAACTTCTTACCTGCTTTTACAGATACAAATACAAATCTCACAATCATATTAACACAAGATATTGTTGGCGTCAATCGCACTTTTGCTATATTTTGTATTTTCGATTTTCAAAGATTTAATCAACTTCTCTTATTACTTATGGAAATGTAATTTTACCATTTTTATTTATACGAATCTTAAATGTACCACCAAACATTTTATTGTTATTTTTTTTATCTCTACAGTAAAAATATCCAATTGCGGTATCTCCTGATTTTTCTGATCTATCATTTAATACCAGAAATCTGTTTCTTACTAAATGTGTAGTTACACCTATTGATTCCGTACATTTACAACTTCTTCCATTATAAGTAAATTTGCCTGTAAGAACATATTTAATCAGTGCTACCTGAGTTTTTTTATCTTTTACCCTATATGTGTATGTTCCAATTTTTGTTTTGGCTCCAGCTCTTGTCAAACCATTGATTTCTGCTTCATAACTTTCTGTTTCTATGTATGTATTTTCATCCAAATCCATCTGCGATGTACCTACCAGTTTCATATCTTTAGGTACATCCTGAAGACTATTAGAAATTTCTTTTTGTGTCAATAATTCTGGTACTATCTTTTCATCTGCATATACATTTATAGATAGCATCAGAGACATTACCATCGCAACAAACAATGCCATTATTCGATTTATTCTTTTCATATTTCAGCCCTCTTTCTATTATTTTCTATCATTTCAAAAGAATCGATCTATTTCTCCTCCTCTCTTCGATCAAACTATTCTTTTGTCATCTGATTTTAATTTCTATTTTTCCTTCCACTAGGCTATATAAATCCAGAGGATCTTCATCACTTTCATAAACACATCCTTCGCCTTCTCCGTAAGTATCTTCTATTCCAGTTTCATATTTTTTATATGTTGTGCTGCTTTTTTCTTCTTTATTTACATATAATTCTAATGTCACCGTTTTAGCATCTGGCGAAATTCCTTTGTATTTTGTATTATTTCTGCTTTCTTCAAACACAGTCTCTGTGCCTCCATAATTTGTCATTCTATAAAGCCCCTGATTTCCTTTATCGTCGGTTCCTATTAAATAATAATCTTCATATTCTTTATTATCCAAATTTCCATAAATTGTACTTGCCAAATCGTTTAAGCTCATTTTTGAAATCGTCAGATTTTGATTTGGAGATATCTTTATTTTTTTATTCACATTTACATTTATGGTATTCTTCTCCAGTTCTTCCCAATTTGATGAAAATTCAAAAATATAGTCATCCGTATCTTCTGTATCTGCAGTATCCATTTCTGTTGGATCAAATAACCATACTTTCATTTTTATATCTGCTGTATTATCTTTAATAGTTGTGTCTTCCAACCTATAATGACAAACCTGACCATCTGTTCCGTTCTCCTTTTTCTCCAGAGCATATGTTCCATCTAACTGTGCCGCTTTTCCATTTATCTCCACTTCTGTTAGTAGAATAGTCTCTTTTTCTTTTGAATCATTTATATTATCAGATATTGCCACCCATAAATTCTCCTTATCCGCAGCAATTTCATCTAATGTAATAGAAATTCCATTTTTAGTAATCGTTTTTCCAACACTATCTATATATGATTCTACATTTTCATTAATCCCCAATGCCGTTTGAATCCACGAAGTAATCTGTTCCCAGGCCGCCTTTATCTCATGCGGATGTCCCAAGCCTCCTATCAATAATGCTATTACAACTCCTGCTGCTGCAATCTTTGCTAATTTTAATTTCAAATTAACATTTCGCTTTTTCCATGGCAAGGAAGCTTCGTAAACAAATTTTTCATCTATTTCTCCCATCAAATCCAAAAAATTGTTTTCTTTTTTCATATGATTTCTTTCACCTCTTCCCATAATCTGTTTCTGCTTCGAAAAAGACTGGATTTAATTTTAGTCTCAGAGCATCCATGTCTTTTTGCAATGTCTTTAATATTATCCATATACCAATATCGCCTGACGAAAATATCCCTGTCCCCTGCTTTTAAATCACTTAAAAATTTTTCTAAAATATTCAAAATTTCCTTTTTCTTTATATCCTCTTCCACATAATCCTTTATTGTATTTTCCATTTTTTCCACTTCACCACAAATATCCATCATATGTGTATCTGCTCTTTTTGAAGCATTTTTCTTTCTGAAATTGTCCAATGCCAAATTTCTAGTTATTTTTCCAAGAAATGCAGATAATTTTGTTGGCGTTTTGGGCGGAATCTTATTCCACGTTATCAGCCACGTATCATTCACGCATTCTTCTGAATCTTCTGTGTTATATAAAATATTCCATGCAATCTTAAAGCAAAATTTTTCATACTTTACTTCTACCTGGCGAATTGCATCTTCTGATCTTTCTAAAAATAAATTTATAATATGTATATCTTCCATATCACATTTCTCCCCTGTATATTAGTGTTTTTATACGGATAGGTTATTTGCAGTGTGCCATATTAATGTTGTCTATTATATATAACGTATTTTTTTCTGTTTGGTTGCACTTTTTTTAAAAATTTTTTTGTTACCATAATTCCATTATCACTATAACATATTATCTAATCATTCTTCTCTCCCTGGTCAACTATTAATATCGTAATCTACTTCTGCAAATAAAGCTACATGCAAAAAATGAAAAAAGGAGCTGCCATTCCATGTGTATTCATGAAAGGCAGCTCCTGCTTGAATCATTTTTATTTAACAACTACTTTTACTTTTTTACGGATCTTTCCAGATTTCACTGTGATATAGGCTGTTCCCTTTTTCTTTCCGGTGATCACACCCTTGGAATTTACCGTCACGATCTTCTTATTCGAAGAACTGTAGGTAACTTTCTCCTGGGAAGTGATCGGGCTGATGACCGGTTTCAGCGCAAGTTTTTTATTCCTTGCAACGGTCACTCTTGATTTCAGTCCGGTGATCTTTGTTGTTCTTACCGTTGTTTTCTGCACAGTAACGGAAATGACCTGTTTCTTGCCGCTGGCCAGTGTAATGGTCACTTTGGCTTTTCCGGCTTTCAAGCCTTTCATCGTTCCCTTTCTGTTTACAGAAACGATTTTCTTATTGCTGGAAGTCCAGCTTTTAACGGAATCACCCTTTGCAAGTCTGGAAACCTTTATTTTGGAAGTAGACTGTTTTACTTTCAGCTTAATGCGGGTAGCCGTTACCTTGATCGTAGGTGTCAGTTTTTTGCCGACGGTCCTCTTTTCCTTGCGGCCCTTGTTGCTGGTACGCATCTGTACAGCCGGTGAAAATACCGTGGCTGCAGAGATCGTTTTCCATGGTCCGAACACCTCCGGTACTTCTGTAGGTGTTGGTGTCGGAACGTTTTCTTTCCGCTGTATGGTAAGAAGATAGTCTGTTTTTCCGCTTCCGGCAGCTGTTACCGTGATCTTCACCTGTGCTTCGCTTGCATCTGTTTCCCAGTATACATTTACACGTTTCGTTTTTCCGTTTGCCACAACCGGCATGGATACTTTCTCAACACCTTTTACTTTCTGTACCGTTACCGTGGCATCCCCATCTGAAGGTTCCACATAAAGGCGGAGGAACTTTTCCTTATTTTCCTCCTTGTCTGCAAGATACGAAACGGTATAGCTGGTTTTGGTACTGTCAAATACCGGTGATAATGTAAGATATTTTGAAGTATCTGTAAAAGTATTGCTGGTACTTACCACCAGGTTTGCCAGGGAGGAATTTCCAAGCCCGCTGGTAAGGTGGAAGATATAATCCCTGCTCTTTCCGTTCAGTGTTGTTTTAACCGTAACATCTGCCTGTCCGGATCTTACATCTGCCACATAAGTTCCATTGGAAGCTTTTCCGTTGACAGTCAGGGTACATCCGGCAGGTGCTTTAAATGTCAGGGTCACTTTTGTAGCATTTTCAGCAACCCTTAAGGTATGCTCTTTTTCCGAACGCTGGAATGCTTTTTCCCAGCTGACTCGGCCAGTATCTGCTTCTGCTGATACACTGTCAAGGTAAGCTCCATTTGTTTCCAGTGCCATCAGATAACAGGAGTCATTCTTATAATAAAGTGTCCCATCCCTGTCTACGCAGATCGGACTGATGCAGTACTCCTGCTGTGCGAGTACCGGACGGAAGAGTTCTATCGGTTTTCCGGAAGTCTGGCCCGGCTCATCTGTCAGCATATAGATACCGCCAGGTTTTGCATTGTAGGTAAAATACAGATAAACACGTCCATCCGCTTTGCCATCTCCATTAAAGTCCTGGTTTTCATAAGCGGTCGAAAGAAGCGGTGCTGCCTGCGGATATCCCGGGATAGAAACTTTATATGCAAGTGAAAGACCGGAAGCAGATTCTGTCAGGACATCAAAATGGTGTCCCCCATCCGCATTATACTGTCCGCCGTTTCCGCAGACACCTACATAGATTCTTCCTTTATAGACGACCGGTGTGGATGTTGCCGCACCGCCCAGGTTATAGCTTGCCACTGCACCGAAAGTACCATCTGCATTCATGGCAACCCGGTAGAGATAGCCGCCTTTGGTCGTAAAATAAACATATCCGTTGTTATAAACAATGGTGGATCGGATATCGCCGATCATGTCCGTGCGCTTGTCGATCAGCTGTCCGGTGTGCGTATTAACTGAATACAGGATAGAAGTATAGGCATCACCGGCCCCGTCATCAGAACCAAACACCAGATAATTTTCGGACGCATAAGCACCTGTCCAGTAAAAACCGCCCTTATGGTTATATTTCCAGGTACAGTATTTTATCTCATCACCTTTTGACGGGTCTTCATCTGTAACAGAAAGGCAGAAGTAAGAACCAGGGGTTGTATCCGAAGTCCAGGTTCCGGTATAAATATATCCATCCTTATAGGTGATCGGGGAAAGTGTCTGGCCTCCCAGGCTCTCACTGATCCAGAGGGATTTTAAAGAAGTGGCACTCAGTGCCTGGATCTGTCCGCCGCCGATCTGTGCAAAAAGCATTCCTTCCGCATAAGCAAGCGGGATCATGGCATACTGCATATTTCCGTGCATCTGTTCACTGGTCTGCACGATATCCCCGGTATTTTTATCTATTTTATAGATGAACTGTCCGGATGCCACGTAAAGATAGCCGCCCAGGATCAGTGGAGGGGTAAGTGCTGCATCCCATCCCTTTGCATCCAGATGCAGGGACCATTTCTGCACCGTTGTATCCTTGCTTGCCGGCGTGGAGGTATTGGTGATCCCGTTGTTTGTTTCACTGTTCCGGTAACTGCTCCAGTCATTATCCGTGATCTCTGGCTGCGTTGCCGTCTGCTGTTCCAGTTTTACCTGGATCTCTGTTTCCTCACCTACCGTAAACTTCTCTCTTCTGGAGATATATCCATGTCGTGACACATTCCAGGTATACTCATCCCCGTAATAAAGAGAATCATACACAGAAGCATCTTTGGAAGGTTCCACACGCTCCCCTTTAGAATCATATACACTGACCACTGCATCCGATGGATCTGTTACAAAAGTGATCGAGGACTTTGCTTTTTTATGTACGGTGATCGTATAGGTTCCTGTGGAAGTATAAGTGATATCCTGATAAGCCGGATCCTGATAAGTCCCGTCTTCTTTCATCTGGAAGGTGATCCTGGTCTCAGAACCGTCAAGTGGGATCTCAATGGCATTGCTGCCGGATACTGCCTGTCCGTTTACGGTAAGGCCATACCACTTGTCATTAAAGGCTTTTGCAGAAACTTTTACAGATTCTGTATTCTCACCCACTGTCACATCATAATCCCTGGTGATACCGGCACTGTCAAACTCTGAGATCAGGTTTTTGGCCATGTCCGAGGGAAGGTAACAGCCGATCATAGAAAGGTCCAGCCTCCGGAGCACTACGATCTTATAAGTCTGGCTGTCTGTAGCTGTACCGGCTGTTACTGTGTAAACAGCCCTTTTTCCATTATCCTTTGTAAAAACATTTGAAAAATTATAACGTTTCCCATCGGTATATCCGGTTGCAATGATCTCACTCTCAACCGTCTTTCCATCAAGATCGCAGGCAGATAACCGGATCGTTGATCCCTCCGGTGCATCGGCCCCAAGATCTGCCGTTACATAAAATCCGGTAGAATTATAACTGGATCCGATCTCAACGGTATAAGTTTTCCCGCCATAGGTTTCATCCAGGTCTTCCCTGCGGCTGATCTCCAGAGGATCTTTAACGCCATAGCCGGAATACACACTGAGATCCTTGAGATATTCTTTCGTACTGTTCTCCCCGGCAAATGGAGCATCCTCAAAGGTAAGTTCTGCAGAATCTTCATCGTCAGAGCCGTCCATGACCAGTTCCTCCTGATCCTCGCCGTTAAATTCCCCCTCTGAGAATTCTGGTTCCTCTGTTTCCGGTTCTTCTGTAATCTCCACGTCACTGTCTCCCGGCTCTTCTGTGATCTCGGTCCCTTCCGGGACATCCGGCTGTGCTTCCGTCTCTGCTGCCCCGGAAGAAAAATCACTTTCCATGGATATGTCGGCTCCATAGACTGGAGCTGTCCCTGCCAGCATGCTCACCGACAGAAGGACTGCCAGCCATTTTCCTAGTCTTCCTTTCATCTGATGTTTACCTCCCTTTTGGATTTTTTACTGCTGAAGCAGTGGATTCCTGCTTTTTATTTTTCTGAAACTGCGTCTCGCTCCTGTCCATAAGAGCAGGTACAAAACTCCTGCCAGTGCAAATAAGGATAGAATCCTGGTAAAGAGTTTCATGTGCGTCCAGGTGTCTGTTACTTTACTTCCTACCAGTTCCGGGATACTCTTTCCTTCGTTTTTGGAGGAAGCGGATGCTGTCCCGGATGTAGTCTCTTTTTCTTTGCTTTCAGTCAGTTCTTCTGTGGATGACTCTTCTGTTTTCTCTTTTGTTTTGTCTTTTACGGCATCCGCTTTTTTGCTGCTTTTCTTTTCACCTGATGTACCGGAACCGGAGCCTTTTTTCTTCGTACCTGCATAAGCCGTCAGTTTCTTTTCCTTGTTTTCGTCTGTGCTATCCAATCCGTTCTTTCCGGATGCCGTACCTTTTCCGCCAACCGTTTTCAGATTTGTAAGGGATCCTTCCCCATTATTGCCTTTGCCCGGGACTCCGGCTTCACTTTTATTTCCACCATATCCGGGTCTCTGGGCGATCGAACCGGAATTTCCATTGCCCCCATTTCCCGCTGTCCCGTTATTCTTCTTTCTGACATCAGGGATCCGGATCACCATCGGACTGCTTACATTGCCTGCAAGGTCTTTTACCACGATCACCACATCTTTTTCACCTTCTGACAGGCCTGTAATGGTCAGGGTATCGCTTCCTTTCAGTACTTCTCTTCCCTCTTTTGAGGTATCCGGGGTCTGTACTTTCGCACCGGCCTCTATAACACGGTAATAGCATTGTCCCCTTTCACTGGTCTTATATACTACTGAGGCCTGGTCCACGGATATCCTGCTCGCACTGATCTTTTTCAGTTCCGGCGGGGTCTGGTCCGTAATCCCAAGTGTCAGGTAATAATCCCTCCGGGTGCCGTCCTGTGCGGTTACCTGCACCCGGACCATAGCTTCCTTTTCCTGGTCTCCGAAATGGATTTTCCAGTAAACATGCCCCTTTCCATCGTTGCTTTCTTTGATGGTCTCATCTTTTTCCACGGTAGAATGCTTCACTCCGCTCAGCGCATAGATCTTGACCGTGGCATGTTCTTCTTCCGCTGTCAGCCAGATGTTCAGACTCTGGCGTTCCCCATCATAAACCGCCTTGTATCTGTCACGGTCCTTGTTTAATGCGGGATCTAGTTTTAAGATCCCTTTTCCCCAGGTATCGGAGCTGGATATATATAATTCTTTCAGATCCGCATTGCTGCTTTTAACTTCCGGAGTGATGGTCGGTTCCGGTGTAACAGAAGGCTCCGGTGTAACGGATGGCTCTGGAGCTGCGGTTGGTTCCGGTGCAGCGGTTGGTTCCGGTGCAGCGGTTGGTTCCGGAGTGGCAGTTGGCTCCGATTCTGCAGTCGGCTCCGGAACGGCGGTAGGTTCTGCGGGTACCGATGGTTCTGCCAGCGTTTCCCCTTCCGAACTCTCTGTGCTGTCTGCTGCATAAACTTCCCTGACAAAGATCGCATCTGTTTCTGGTGCAGCCCCTCCTGCCAGAAGTCCTGCAGAAAGGGTCCCGATAATAAATTTGTTAATGATCGGTCTCTTTAAATTGTTTTTTTTCATTACCAGTCCCCCCATACTTCGCCGTTATCCCCGACACCCAGATCTGCTCCGGAATACAGGGTAAAGCGAAGCCTTACTTCGTCACCGTCTGCCGGGAAATAGCCCGACATTCCAATGTTCATATATTCACCGTTTACAAAATACATCCAGCCGGAATTCATGGTAAAATCAAATTCTCCCAGCCAGTTGGCATCATGCCCGGACAGCTGGCAGTTTACTTCTGTCAGATGCGCCATCAGGTCATCCGGGATCGAAGCTCCGGAAGTAATGCCGCCGCGTCCGATAGCTTTCAGGTAAAAACCTCCTGTTGCACTTCCATCATTTCTCCAGTCAAACCCGCTGTTCTGCAGAAGCCTTAAGACCACGGAGGAAAGCTGTTCGCCCTGATAAAAGTCGATGGATGTCGCCGGCAGGATTGTCCCAAGTCCGACAGTCCCCGCCTCAATGCTGACCGTGATGGAGCCGGCAGGTTCTTCCTGGCTCTCATCCCCTTTATAGATGGTAAACGTTGGAAGCGTGGTACTCCAGCCCTCATCATCCGTTGCCTTGATATCCACAGTGTTGCTGCCCTCATTCAGATCCAGACGGTAAGCCAGGATTCCCGGCGAAGGCTCCCCTTTTGAAGAAAGTCTTTCACCGTTTCCATATACTTCCAGTGCCGTAGAGGATAAGCTGTTCCCGTACCAGTCTACCGCCTGTACATAAAATGTACGGTACGCGGCATTTACCGTTTCCCCGTCAGTCAGGTCTGTGGCGATCGTTGGATAATGGTCTTCCTCCGGTTCCTGTGTCGGTTCCGGCTCCGGAGATGGCGTCGGCGTTGCACTGAGCGGTACCTGCGCCCCATCCTGGTTCCGGTTATCGTCCTGGTCCGGTGTTTCTTTCCGGCTGTCATCATCCTGGTCACCATTTTTGTCATAATGGATGGTATTGTCTTTGGAGCTGTCATTATCCTCTCCTGTGGAGCCGTCTTCCGGATCGATATCCCCTTTTTGGGTATCTTCCTTCTGGCTGTCCGGTTCCGGTGTCTGGGAAGCTTCCGGCTCTGATGTCGGCTCCGGGGTGACAGTCGCCTGTGCCTCTTCCTTTTTCTTTTCCGGTTCTTCCTCCGGTTCATCTTCCAGGATCTGTGCCTGTTCTTCAAAGGAAGATTCTTCACCCGTGGAAGCATCTTCCTGGCTTCCGGCATAAGCATATCCCTTTCCAAGATAGCCCTTTAAGGAGCTTTCACTGTTCACCCCCTGTACCGGATTTTCACTTTTCTCCGGTTCATAGTTTTTCATTCCCAGAAATAATACTCCAGCAAAAAGCAGGAGACAGACAATAGCTGTCAGAAAGGAAAGCCGGTTATTCTTTTTTCTCTTTTTCATGGTCATTTCCTCCTTAATACAGCCTTTCTATATATTTCATGATCCAGTTTCCATACCAGCTTCTGGCTTTTTTCAGTTCTTTTTTCATCTTCTGCACGCACAGAGCGGTATCCTTTCGTTCTTCTTTTGATACAGCATGGGGACTGAACGCAGCCTTTTCCCCGATAACGCTTGTTTTTCGGTAACACTTCATGGCATCTTCCGAATAAAGCTCAGGGCCATGATAATAAAGAAGCCGCGCATATCCGGCCATGGCGCGAACCGCCTGGCGGTCATCTTCACTTTCAAACAGTTTTCTCCGTCTTCTGTTTGCGTGGATGCGGAGCACACAGACCGTAAAGATAAATATCAGGCAGAAGAGGTCAAATACCGCAAGCAGGAGGATCAGAAGCTTTTCGATTCCGAACAGTGCCAGTTTTAAGCTCCAGTGTGTCTGGATGTTCTCCTGTGCAGGCGGTTCGTCCTGTGCTTCCGGGATGGCGGCTGCTTTGGCTCCTTTTGCCTCCAGGCCTGCCGTGAGGTCTGCTTCCTCCATGACATTATAGTATTCCGGTGTCATTTCTACCGGTACCCATCCAAGGCCGTCCATATAGATCTCGGTCCAGGCATGTCCATTCTTTCCCGGGACTTCTATCGTATCCCCCGGGTTTTTATCTTTGATATCTTCCGGTGTGATCAGATAGCCTTCCACATAACGGGACGGGATCCCGTAATAACGGAACATCAGTGCCGCTGCCGTGGCATAATGGACACTGTGGCCGATCCTGGTGTTTGTCAGGAAGTCCTCTGCAAAATCCCCCTGTCCGGTATACGGATCGGCTGCCGTGCTGTAAGTCAGGTTCTTTTCCAGATAGGAACGGATCCTGCTGATCGCTGTATAGTAATCGGTATGCCCCTGTTCCCGGTTTCCACCGTCCCCCAGTTCTTTGCGGAACAGGGTTTCCAGTGCACCGGACAGCTTCGTATCCTGGCTGTACACAAATGCGTTGTAATAACTCTCATCATCACGGTAGGAATCCCCTTCATCCCTGGCAAGTGCCTGATAGACCCTTGCCCCCAGCACCGTAAAATCTTTTACCAGGTTTCCATTTGCCTGATAGTGATAGTTTCTTGCTCCAAAGAGTCCTTTCGCTTTTAACATACTGTCAGCAAACGGTGTCTCTTTCCTGTATCCGACAGGCAGCTCTGTGATCTCATAAGGGGTATAGAGATAACGGCTGTCTGCCTTTTCATTTTTTATGTCCACTTCGGATACTTTGTCAGAAAGGGTATCATCATCTGCAAGTGCCCTTGCACGGCTTAGCTGGGTCTCCCCATAAAATCCATCCTGATGGAGCCAGTAAAAGAGCGTCCTCTGTTTATAGGCATCCTCCGTATCCAGGCTTTCCCAGGAAGAACCGTCATACACGCTTCCCACAAATCCTCTCAGGTAGAGAGAATCCGGATTTTCCATGGTAACGGAAAGTGCCGTATCGTCTGAGGCACTCCAGGCACCGCATTCTTTCAGCTTTCCATCCGGAAGGGTATTGATCTTTCCTTTTCTGTACCGCAGGCTGCTGATCCCGTCCAGGGCCTCTTTTTTAGCTTCTGTGACAAGTGTCGAGGAACCATAGTCTTCGGACGGCATAAACTGTTCCAGAAGGATCCCGGCTGCCAGCATTACCGCACATGCCAGGATGCTTCCTGTCAAAAATGCCCGGCTGCTCTCTGCCCGGTGGCGTTTCCTTCCAGAACGGGAAAGGATAAGATTCAGTTCCAAAAGGATCCCCATGTAAAAAATAACTCCTGTGCCTGCATCCGGTTCCATACCAAGGATTCCCGAAAGGACAGGAAGTACCAGAGCCCAGGCAAGCACCAGTAGATAAAACTTCAATTTCAGGATAAGGAATCCGCAGACTGCCGCTGCCATTCCAAGATAAATAAGGAATACCATGCGGGCGGCATCCCCTCCCTGTATCCCGGCAGTCTCAAACCTTTTGAGGTAAATTCCTGCCCGGCTTCCCAGGATGTCTGCCATATCATTCCAGTATAATGCCATGCCGTCTAAGAGCTGTCCATGGAACAGGAAGATCCCTGCGATGGAAACCATTCCCAGTCCCAGCCGTCCATAAAGCCCATATTTTCCCATTCTTTCTGTTGCAGTACAGAACACTGCCATAAGAAGCACGCTTCCCAAAATCGGTGCCATGCGTTCCTGCTCAGTAAGGACACTCATAAAAAGCAGGAGCCCTCCGCCTGCACTAAGCCAGATCAGTGCAGTTTCCAGCAGGATACCGGACAGTTGTTTTCCATATGCTGTTTTTGACTGTCTTTTGGATTCTGTGATCCGTATTTCCATAATACCTGTTCTCCTCCACTGTCTCTGCCGCCTGTGCCGCATCCTACGATCGTCACTTCTCCCTTTGCTGCCAGGAGTTCTGCTTCTTTGTCCTGCGGGTCGCCGGTTATATATACATAGTTTGCAAAATTCTGTATTCCCGGGTCTTTCAGATATTCCCGTACTGTGACCGGCGTTTTTGCATCACTTCCATAACGCAGGAAGCGGTACAGGATGTTTTCGCGGTCCTCTTCTGTACGGATCTTCTCCAGCCGGAATTTCCCAGTGCTGTGGTCATAGACTCCGGCCTGGCAGGAGATCTTCTTTTCCATAAAGCTCTGAAGGACTGCTGAAAAGACTTCTGCCACCGTTTCCGCACGCTGCGGATCCCGGTCTGCCTGAAATGCTTCTGCCAGAATCAGTACCGTATCATCCACCGGGAAGCTTTTTTCCCGGATCATAATGTCATCCAGCTTTCCGGACAACTTCCAGTGGATCTGCCGGATACTGTCACCGGAACGATATTCCCGGATGTCATAAGTTTCTCCCGGATCATCCCCCGGGCGGCTTCCGGAATAGCGGAAACTTTCCATATCGAATCCTTCCCTTGTAAAAAGGGAAAGCTCACCTTTTTGTCTTTCCGGCATTACAACGGTATAAGCGCATGTATCAGCCTTCCTTTTTAAAGAAAAGACACGAAAAAAATCCTGGCATTTCCAGTCAGAAAAACAAAATCTGATACAGCCGCACCAATTGCTTCCAGCCTCAAATTCAATGACCTGCTTTTCCTTTCCTCCCAGGGAAAAGGAAATCGGGATCACCCCTTTTTCCCCGGTAAAAAGATTTTCCCACCGGAGCACTCCTGCTCCGCCAAATACCGGCCATGCAGACTGATTTTCCAAATACATTTTTCCATGGAAACACTCCATTCTCTCTGATGCCTTTGGGAGATGCAGTTTGATAACGGCTTTTTTTCCGGACAAAACCACACTCCCTGCAGAAAAGATCAAAATAAGAACGGTGAGCAAAAGAACCGCTGCAAAAAGCCATGTGCCTGTAATTACTGCTGCTCCTGCCATGCAGACCAGCCACAAGAGCCACAGGATCCTGTCCTTTATCATCCTTCCACCTTCGGTTCCGCCACGTCTGCCAGGATCTCAGAAAGGATCTCACGGGCAGATTTTTCCTGATACCTCGCCTTGGAATCCAGAATCATCCTGTGTGCCGCAACGTCCTTAAAGACATCCTGTACGTCCTTTGGAATAACATAATCCCTTTCTTTCATGTAAGCAGCTGCTTTTGCCATCCTTACCAGTGCCAGGGTTCCACGCGGGCTTAATCCCAGTGTGATCAGTTCATGATTTCTCGTAGCCTCTGCAAGATGTGCCACATAGTCGAGCACCTGGTCTGCCACATAGATCTCCTGTACCTGTTTCTGGAGTTCCAGCACCTCCTCCCGGGTGACTACGGTCTTTGCATTTTCCAGGGGATTTTCCCTCTGTCTGTCCCTTAACAGTTCCACCAGGCTCTGGTGATCCGGGTACCCCATGCTGACACTGACCATAAAACGGTCAAGCTGTGATTCCGGAAGGAGCTGCGTACCGGAAGAGCCCACCGGGTTTTCTGTCGCAATGACTACAAATGGGGATGGTACGCAATGGGTTTCCCCATCCACCGTCACTCTTCCCTCTTCCATTACTTCCAGAAGGGCGGACTGGGTCTTGCTGGAAGTACGGTTGATCTCATCTGCCAGCAAAAGGTTGCACATGACAGCCCCGGCACGATAGGAAAACTGTCCGCTCTGTTTGTCATACATGGTAAATCCGGTCACATCGGAAGGGACAACATCCGGTGTAAACTGGATACGGTTGAATTCCATTCCCATAAGACGGCTCAGTGCCAGTGCGGTTGTGGTCTTACCAACACCAGGCACATCTTCCAGAAGTACATGCCCCTTTGCAAGCACTGCCATGAGAATCTTATCTGTGATATCTTTTTTTCCTTTAATGATCCGCTCCAGCTGCTCCTGGAGTTCTTTTATCTTCTGCGGCATTTTCTTTCCTCCATCCTTATCTGTGGTCTGTCATATCAAAAAAGCTGTTTTCCTTATCCTGGTAGCGCTGGTAAGCCACCAGTGCACAGAATCCCTGGTCTGTTGCCATGGGGTTGCTTTCCCCGTCCAGGGTATGTTTAAAACTTCCATCCTTCTGATAAAAAGTCATCAGGGTATCATACAGGCCTTTTCCATCTTTCTGGAAACGTTCATCCTCATTGCAGTCTACGCCTACCGCACTGAGGGCGATCACGGTCTGGGAAATAGATTCTGAGCTCTTTGCACCAAATGCGGTATAACCGCCATCATCGTCCTGTATATCTGCCAGAAATTCCACACCCTTGTCAATGACTTCCTTTACATCTTCTTCATCCTGGTATGGTTCCAGGCTCTGCAGTGTCATGGCGGTCAGATCCACATCCCCGTCTTTGGCGTTATCATCCAGGGAAAATCCGCCATCTGCTTTTTCCCGTTCCAATATGTAATCCAGATATTTCTGTTCCAGTTCCCCGTCTTTATTGGCATCCGGGTCATCGGCATTTAAGGCGATCAGTGCATAAATGGCACCGTTTAATCCCTGGGAGACCACTGCATCAAAATCTTCCAGCGGCTTTTCAATATCGTAACCGCCAATATCCGTTGAATTCTTTCCTATGGATTTCAATGCCATGACTGCCCTGGAATACTCCGTATAACGGTTATCACTGAGCACGCCTTCCTGGTCTTTGACCCGTTTTTCAAGATTGGCACGATATTTTTCGAAATAGTTCTCATCCACCGTTTCTCCCGAACGGGCAAGTGCGATCACCGTCCATTCCCCGCCCAGGGTATCCGATGCCGGTGATGTTACGGTATTCTGTTCATAAGCAGCTGTTTGTTTCAGTGCATCTTCCAGTTTTGGAGTCCCGCCCCCGCAGCCTGTCAAAAGCCCCGCTGTGGTAACTAACACCAGAAACTGGCATGTCCGTTTTTTTAATCTGTTCATAATTTCCCCCTCATTTTTTCGTTTATCTGTTTTATGCAAAGAATCACATCTTCTTTATTGGAACATTCTATCGTCCAGGTTCGTTCCTTTGTGCAGGGAAGAAGTTTTAAAACCTTTTCCCATGGAATTGTGCCCTTTCCTAAGCCCAAATGGGAATCCCTGTCCCCTGCATTGTCATGGATATGGACATGTCCGACATATGGAGCAAATTCCTCCGCCCATTCGAGGACAGAGATTTCCGAATAGCAGTGTGCGTGCCCCATATCCAGACACAGCTTAAAGTTTGGATGATCCACGAAGTTGTATACATCCAAAAGAAGCCGCCAGTCTTCATCCAGGACATTTTCCATGACGACCTGGGGACCTTCCCTGTCTTTCAAAAACTCCTGGAAAAACCGGCCTGTTTGTTCCGCCCATCCTTCCCGGAAATATACCGTAGGGATCATCCCTGAATGATATACGATCTTTTTTGCTCCAAGGCGGATTCCTACCTGGTAACACTGGTCAAACCGTTCCATGGTCACTTTCCTTATCTGACTGTCAAAAGATGCCGGGTTTAAGTCCAGAAATGGCCCATGCAGGGTAAGCGGTGGATTTCCCATCTGCTCCAGTCTTTTTTGATACTGTTCCATTTTTCTTTCCAGCCGGTCCAGATTGTCAGAAATGGAAAACTCAATGCTCTCCACCCCGGCCCCATACTGACCGCAGATCTCTTTCATATCTTCATCGCAAAGCAAATGGCTGACATAGATCAAAGCATTTCCTCTTTCCCGGACTCAATCAGCCCGTATTTTTTCTTAATGCGTTCCAGTTTTTCAAGAAGCGGCCTGCTCAAAAACCATAAAAAGATCACGGTTGACAGTGCATGCACCAGGTCCACCGGGATTCCTGAAATATAGAAAGCAACCAGGCTGGCCGGTGTGATATACCCATAAGACATCAGGACGCTTGCCGGGTTCATGATCCCGCCATAGATGAGCACCACACTTAAAAATCCATAAATGCAAAGGTCCCGCTTCCTTGCTTTTAAGATTCCTTTCTGATAAAGGATCCCTGCCAGGAACCCGATGATGCCAAAAGAGAACATCTGCCATGGCGTCCAGGGGCCCTGTCCCATAAACATGTTGGATAACATCATGATTAGACAGCCAACAAGAAAACCTGCTTCGCCTCCGAAAGAGACACCGGTAAGGATCACAATAGCAGCCACCGGTTTGAAACTGGGTACCATAAAGAAGGCGGCCCTCCCTGCGACACCGATCCCTGCAAGGACAGAGATCACCATGATTTCCCGTGCTTTTGGTTTGCGTCCTTCAAACATCATAAAAAACGGGAGCATTGCAGCCACGATCACGATCAGGCTGCATATCAGATATTTCCTTCCATGGAAAAAGCGAACCGACAGGTATAAAAGCAGAGGAACGACTAAAAGCATCAAAGCAAGGGCAAACCAGGTCCTCCGGTTCACTTTCCCTTTCTTTTCCATCTGCCGGATGATCATCCCATCGGAGGGAAGTGTATATTCTTCCAGGTCTTCTTCCGGTTCCTCTTCCTGTGTTTCATTTGGGATGTCTTCCCAGAATTCATCTATAAACTGGTCCAGTTGCTGCTCTGTAAGCACGTAACCACATCCTTTCCGGTCACAGCTTCCGGAAACAAATGCCTTGCCATCCGGTTTGCTGCGGTTGTGTAGAAATTATTTCCAGCAAAAAACTCCCGGGTATTCTGGCTGGTAACGATGTTTCCCTCAAAAAACAGGCCTACCCTGTCCGCATACTCTGCAACAAATTCCACGTCATGGGAGATCATAAAGATCGTCAGGCCATGCTGTTTCAGCCGGGTTAAGATCTTTCCAATCTCTTCTTTATATTCTGCATCCATTCCCTTCGTAGGTTCATCCATCAGGAGAATCCTCGGACGAAGCAAAAGGACTTTGGCAAGTGCCAGCCTCTGCTGTTCCCCACCACTCAGATCATAAGGATGTCTTTCCAGAAGCCCTTCCAGCCTGGTAAGGCTTACGATCCCTTCTATGGCCTTTTCTTTTTTCATATGAATCTGATATTCCGAAGACATTTTTTCTCTCCTGCCCCCAATCACAGAATACAGATCTTCCAGGACTGTTTTCTTTAAGAAAATGCTCTGTGGGTTCTGCGGCATGACTCCCAAAAGCCCGCAATACAGATCCCGGTCTTTATACGAACGGATATCCCGCCCTTCCAGAAGGATCTTCCCACGGTATGGACATCGCACCCGGCTTAAAAGAGACAGCGTAGTGCTCTTTCCCGTACCGTTTCCACCTACCAGTGCATAGAACTCTCCCTTTTTTACCTCCAGGGAAAGATCCCGGACAACATCCGGGCTGTCCTTTTCATACCGGAACCAGGCATCTTTCACCTGAATGGACAATTCTTTCTTCGAACTATCTGTTTTTGTGTGTCTGTCTTTTTCAGTGCTTTCGCTCTTTCGCTGACTATCCGAAGCAATTCCTTTTTCGTTACAGTAACGGGAGAGCCACTGTCTTCCCTCACTGACTGTCAGCGGACAGGTTGCCTGACTGTCTGTCTCACCATAGATCTGCATAGGAATCGGCATGGAAAGAAACATGCCATGTTTTTGTTCCTTTAATTTTACCCCGATTTCCCTGGGAGTTCCTTCCAGATAAACATTCCCCTTATCCATGACAAATACCCTATCCGCATAAGGGATGATATCCTGAAGCCGGTGTTCCGTAAGGAGCACCGTTGTTCCAATATCACGGTTAATCTTTTTTACGGTTTCCAGAAAATCAGAAGCAGCGATGGGGTCCAGCTGAGACGTAGGCTCATCCAGTATTAAAAGGGATGGATGCATTGCCATAATCGCAGCCAGGTTTAAGATCTGCTTCTGCCCTCCTGACAGCTCTGAGACATTTTTATAAAACCACTGATGGATACCAAAATAGCTGGCCATCTCCGCAACCCGCAGCCGGATGGTCGCATTGTCATATCCCAGGCTTTCCAGTCCAAAGGAAAGCTCATGCCAGACTTTATCCGTTACGATCTGATTATCCGGGTTCTGCATGACAAAACCGATCTCCTGGCTCTGTGTCCGGTGGTCAATCCCCGAAAGCGGCATCCCCCGGTAAAAGATTTCTCCCTCTGACTTTCCAACCGGGGCCAGCACGGTTTTTAACTGGCGCAACAGCGTGCTTTTGCCGCATCCGCTCCGTCCGCAGATCACATTTAACGTTCCTTCTTCTATTTTCAGATTCGCATGGTCCAGAACCTTCCTGGAACATTCCGGGTATGCGAAGCTAAACTCCTTTACTTCTACAAGATTCATAATCATTATCCTTCCTGTTCCAGAGTTTCGTAGATTTTTTTGTAAGTCATATCCAGATCTGTTTCACAATGCTTCCGGCTTCTGGCAAAACGGATAGTCTCCGTCACATCCAGGATCACCGGAAGGAAACAAAAACATGCGAAACAGATGTATGTAAGCATTGCTTCAACTACTGGAACAGATACCGGAGCCTGATGCCCCTGAATGGTAAAACCAGCAAGTAAAATACGGGGATCATAACTTGCATAAGAAGCCCCATTCATACAGCCAGTGGCAAATACAAGGAATAAAGCTGCCATCACTGCCAGAAGCCCCTTATCCTTCTTCGTAAACTTGTAAATGGAAAAAGCAGTCCTGCCTTTTAATCCATATCCCCTGCTCCGCATGGAATCCGAAGTCTCTATGGCATTTTCCAAAGCCCATGTGACCAGTATCGACAGCATATTAAATCCCGCACGGATGCGGTTAAAAAGACTCCCCTCTGAAACATCCCTTCCCATGGATTTCTGACCGTTCCGGATTACTTTCAGCTGCCCCGTAAATCTGGGGACAAAGCGAAGTGCCATGGAAAGGATCAGAGAAAGGGCCGGTATCAGCTTTCCAAACAGGTAAATAAATTTATCACTTGTCATAACTTTATTATAACAGGAAAACCACTGGATCACTACGAACATGACCGCTCCAAGGACTACGCCATAGACTAAGGCCTCCAAAGTGATCCAGTTTCCACTGCTTTCTACATAATATAGCATCGTGACCCCATAATGATTGAAAAGTGGATTCAGAAGAGCCACGATCAAAAGACTGGGAAGGGTAAAGAGAAAGCTTTGCCTAAGTGTCCTTTTTCCTCCAAGCAGAAAGATGGAATAAGACAAAGCACCCGCATAAGAAATGCAGATAAAGACGGGATGCTGATTAAACATAGTAAATAACAGTACTACAGCAAAATAAAAAAAATTCAAAAATGGATGGCATGTGGAAAAAGCATCAATGATGGATTGATCCGCAGGCTGTCTGTTTCTTTTCTCGGTCTTATTTGTTGATAACACGTTTAAATGTACTCCCTCTTTAATCCCTGCTCTTCACAGTACAAATCCACTTTGCTTCCCTTTTTACAACGTATAGTGCAATTTTTGTTCACGATCTTTGAGCCAATATGCTCAGGATCATGATGTATCTCCAGATATTCCAGCCGGTTGCATCCATGAAAGACTTCCTCTCCAAGATACATGATATTTTCCGGAATATATACCTCTTTCAATTTCTTACATCCGAAAAAGGCCCTCTGATCTAATTTTTTAATTTCTTTTGGTAAGACTATGGTTTCAAAGCCACAGAAGTAAAAGGCTTCCATACCAATTTCTTCCAGTGTATCCGGCAGCGTGATCTCCTTTAATTCCTTACAGCGGTAAAAAGCTCTTCTTCCTATACTCTTTAAATGCTCCGGGAATACCACTTTACTTAACTGCGTGCAGGAATGGAAACAGCACTCCGGAATCCTGCGGCATTCTGAACTGGTTTCAAATGCTACCTTT